>Ga0194133_10003649_pt1 | contig 21604 bp, 15 predicted proteins | sample TA2KigOf40mmetaG_FD_155448 | JGI IMG/M metagenome (GOLD analysis project Ga0194133, IMG submission 155448) | Freshwater microbial communities from Lake Tanganyika, Tanzania - TA2015055 Kigoma Offshore 40m | ecosystem: Environmental > Aquatic > Freshwater > Lake | place: Tanzania: Lake...
AGCAGAGCTCGCTTCCGTCTCTCCCACTACAGCGATTCTGCTAAAACAAAGGCTGGCTGTCCAGTGCTTTTTCCGCCTGGCAGCCGACAGTGTCTAGACTCGTGTCTCACGGAAGGGGACAAGCCCACTACCCTTCGAGTACTATATTGCAAAGCTGCGCATTGTCCTCTGTCTTTAGAGCGCCGAAGTCGCAGAGAATGCAACGGGATCGCTCGAATGACTCCTGGTCGTTGCCGAAAGGAGAGGTTTGAAGAGTAGTATTGCAAGAAGGAAAAGGCTGGCAGGCATGTCCCAGCTGGCTAGCTACGCCGAGGCAGCGTCCTCTCATCTTCAAATGATGGTGTTTCAAGGCTCAGATCTTTGGCTCGGAGTCGCTAACGAAAGCACGCGGCGTTTTCCGGAGGCGAAAGCTGCGTACTTGCGTGAAGCCAATGCCTCCGGCGACCTAGCTGCCTTCTACGCGCTTGGCATTGCGGAGGCACGTGACGGCCGCGACGCCGAAGCGGCGAAGTGGTTGGAACGTGCGCGCGGCCTGGATAGCGCGACGAGCAACGTGAGCTTCCATCTGGGCCGCGCCTACCTGAAGCTCGGCCAAGCCGAGCGGGCTTTGCCGTTGCTCGAAAAGGCCATTGCCCGCGATCCGCAGTCTACGCCACCGCGGTACGCGCGCTTGCAAGCGCTGCAGGCATTGGGTCGGCAGGAAGAGGCGCGCACCGAATCCGGCCGCAATCGCGACCTGCTCCGGCAACCGTGATGTCGCGCTCCGATTTTCAGGGCAAGCGGAACGTGATGATGCTAGACTGCGACGCGATGGCGATGTATTGCTGACCGTTGACCGCATACGTCATCGGCGACGCGATGATATTGGCGCCCGTGTTGTAGTGCCACAGATACCGTCCGCTGCGGCTATCGAGCGCAATGAGATTACCATCATTCGACGAGGCGAAGACAACGCCTCCGGCAGTGGCCACCACGCCGGTGGCGGAGGAGCCGATTTGGAACGGGAAGTCCCAGCGGCGCGCGCCGGTCAAGGCATCCAAGGCGCGGACGGATCCGGGCGTACCGACCGCCGGATCCACATCGACACCGCCACCGGTGTAGCCTTCGCCCGGTACGGGCAGCTTGGTAATGCTGGTGTAGGTGGCGCAAGCTTCGCGTACCGACACAATGAAGAAGTTTGTGGAGGGGTCGTAGGAGGGGGAGCCCCAGTTTGCCGTACCGGCCGCGTCGGGACACACGTAATTCCCTTGCGGCGTGGGATTGGTGTTTGGCAGCACGATTGGCCGACCTTTCGCGTCGAGCCCCTTGGCCCAAGTCTGTTTTGCGAAGGCCTGGCCGGCGAGAAACTCGCCCGTCATTCGATCCAGCACGTAGTAGAAGCCATTGCGTTGCGCCGTGACCAGAAGCTTGCGCGGCTTACCGTTGATCGGTGCATCGATCAGTACGGGCGTCTGGTTGGCATCCCAATCGTGGACGTCGTGCGGCGTGAATTGGAACCACCAGCGCATCTTGCCCGTTGCTGCATCTAGCGCCAGCACGGAACACGAGTACAGGTTGTCACCCTCGCGAACGGGACCATCGTAGTCAGGGCCTGGATTGCCGGTCATCCAGAAGATGGTGTTGGTTTCCACATCATAGGTACCGGTGGTCCAGGTGGGCGCGCCGCCATAGTCGGCGGACGATTCCGGAGCCCAAGTCTTGCGGTTCGGGTCTCCGGGTTGCGGCGTGGAGTGTGTGCGCCAGAGTCGCTTGCCAGTGGCCGCGTCGTAGGCGTCAACGAAGCCCGTCAGCGCACATTCGCCGCTGGTGACACCGACAATGATCTTGCCGTCGATGGCGAGAGGTGCATGTGTGATGGAAAAGCCCTTCTTGTAGTCGTCGACTTCGATGTCGAACAAGACGTTGCCGCTCTTGGCGTCCAGCGCCACCAGATGCGTGTCGAGCGTGGCCATATAGAGCCGGTCGCCGAGCATGGCGAATCCGCGATTCGTCATCACGGTACAGTGGCTCGCGATCTGCGGCAGACGCCGGGCGTAGCGCCACAGCGGACGGCCAGTGCGGGCGTCGAGGGCAGCGGCGTTGTTGAGTGGTCCGGTGACGAACATCATCCCGTCCACCACAAGCGGCGTGGTCTCCACAGTGTTGCCGCCCATCTGAAATGTCCAGGCGCTTTGCAGCTTGGCCGCGTTCGCCGGTGTGATCTGCTGCAACGCCGAGTAGTGAGTACCGCGCAGGTTGCCCCAATAGGTGAGCCAGTTCTGCGGCTCAGTGGATGCATTGCGCAGGCGGTCGAAGGTGACGTTGAAATCAGCGGCTGGCGTCGAGCGCGGTTCGACGGAAGGCGCTCGATTCGACATCAGGAAAGCGATTACATCGCGTTGCTGGCCACTGGAAAGTGTCACGTGGGGGCTAGATTGCTTAGTGAAGCGGGTCTTTTGCTTGTCGATGAGATGCCAGCGGCCATCGAGCGACCGGGCTTGCAGCGTGAAGGTGTCCTCGCCCTTGCGAATGGCGGAGACTCCGCCAAATTGGACCATCGGGATGGCCGCGGCGAGCGCCTTTGCCAGCGCGGGCGGAGTGAAGCGGCTGGCGGCGTTCGAGAGGTCCGCCGCCACGTTGCCGCCGCGTCCCTGGACCATGTGGCACTGCGCGCATTGGGCAACGAAGACGCGATCGCCCGCATTGGCGTCGCCATCGACAGTGGTGGAACCTGCTAGCCGGCGCAGGTACGCCACCACCGTGCGACCTTCTTCCGGCGGCAAAGGAATGGCCGGCATCTGCGTGCCCGCGATGCCCTTGGTGATGTTGCGCAATAGCTGTTCGTCGGTGGCGCCGTGCTTGAACTGGCCTGTGGTCAGGTCCGGTGCGCGCCCGCCTTTGGCATTGTCGCCGTGGCAGGCGGAACAGTTGCGGCGAAAGATCTCAACGCCGTCGAGCGTTGCTGTGGGATGTTGCGCTAGCAGCGGAACAGCAAAAGCAATAAAGAGGAGAACGTGCATTGGACTGTACAAAGTATGACAGCTAGCGCCGTGCCTTCGTCAGCAGCTTGTCAGCAAGTCGTCGCCTGGCTCGTGCTGGCCTATTTGTGAGGAACAGTTCTTCATACTGAATCAGAAAAACCTGGTTTTCGCGAGTTTGGCGGCGATGCTCGGTGATCTCTCAGCTGTTGATCCAGTTCAAGCCAAATCTGCTTCAGATACGCCGAAAATGAGTGCTTGATTCCCTCGGCCCCCCGCTTCAGCAACATCGTTTGATGGTCAATGTGCCCGATCAAATACGGCAACACTCCGCCAAAATGCGGACACACCAGTTTCAGCCTCGGATGCTCCTCCAGAACACTCCCCACGATCAGCCGGTTCAAGGCAATCGTCGCATCCAACACCAGCCCAAGTCCGGTCGCGCCTTCAGAAGTGCTCGTCAGGTTAAACGTTACCGGATCGGCCGGATGCAAGAACAGCGGCACCCCGCGCTTCTCCGCCTCGGCGAACAAAGGCCGGAACCGCGGCTCATCGCGGAAGCGCCGCCAGACCGAAGAGCCGCTCCGGGTGCGCGGGCATCGCGATCCCCGCCGCGTCCGTTTGCCCACCACCACAAAGCAAAGCGTTCGCCATCACCAACTCACTTCGGTTCATTACTTTTCGTCATAGACTCAAGTCCGCTGGTGCCGCTCCCCCGCGGGTCCGGTACATCTTGGCCAACTTCGCGGCGGCGTCCATCACCGGACCCGCCGACTTCTCCACGAACTCCGCCATTGTCCGGTTCCCGACCGGTGCCGCCACGCTCAGCGCCGCGTATGCCCGGTTATCCCGATCCAGCAGCGGCGTGGCCAATACGCGCAGCCCCACCACTGCATCCTGATCGGAAACCGCATAGCCCACTTCCCGCACCTTTGCCAGCCGCGCCTCAATCTCGCTCAGCGTCGTTGGCGTGGAAGGCGTCAGCTTGGGCCTTGGCCGTGCATTGAGAATTGCTGTCCGCTCCGCCTTCGGCAAATGCGCCACCAGTGCGTGCCCTAGCGCCGAACAATACACCGCGATCCGCGACCCGATCCGCACATCCACGCCCAGCCGCGCCAGCCCTGCCTGCACCCGGTCCACATACACTGCCTCCGCCCCATACAGCACCCCCACGCTCGCCGCCTCGTTCACATGTCCCACCAGCGATCGCAGCACGGGCCGCGCGGCGTCATGCGGGTCCATCCGCGAGATCGCCTGGAACCCCAAGTCCAGCACCTTCAGTCCAAGCTGATACCTCTTCGTCCCCGCCTCTTCCAGATAACCCAATGCCACAAGGGTCTTCAGAATCCGGTAAGTCGTTCCCGGATCCAGTTCCGCCCGCGATGCGATCTCACTCAGGGTCAGCACGGGACTCAGCGCGTTGAACGCCTCCAGCACCTTGAAACCTTTCGCTAGCGACAGAATCTGGCTCTTTTCGGATAAGACGGTCATGCAACAACACCATAACTCATTTTTTCGGATAGCGAAAATCTTTTCGTTGCGCTTGACGGGATTTGCGTTCCCGTGATAAAACTCGCTTGTTTTGGAGAAAGCGCTTTCGCTATCCGAAGACTTACAGTTGCTTTAGAGTTCCGCCCTGCGGCGGAACGGAAAGGGAACCAAAGATGATTCTCATCTCTCGCGTCCTTCTGCTCGCCCTGCTTGCTGCTTGCTGCTACGGTCAAGTCACCACCGCCACGATCTACGGCCGCATTCTCGATCCTACTGGCGCTGGCATCCCCGCCGCTCAGATCACGCTGCTGAACGAAGGCACCAACGTCCGCACCACCGCCACTTCGGATTCGGTCGGCGAATTCACCATCCCCTTTCTCAACGTCGGCACGTACACACTAACGGCGGAAGCCAAGGGCTTCAAGGGCCAGCGCCAGACCGGCCTTGCCGCGAGCGCCGGCCAGCGCCTCGGAGTCGACATCCGCCTCGATGTCGGCAGCGCAGCCGAGGTCATTGAAGTATCGGGCATCGCGCCTCTTCTCAACAGTGTTTCCGCCGAGCAGCGCGAGGCCAAGACGGAAACCCAGGTCCGCGAACTCCCGTTGTCCCGCCGCGATTGGACCAACATCATCGGTCTCGGCACAGGAATCGCCAACCAGGGCACGGGCATCTCGATGAATGGCCTTCCCGGTGCCGGTTTCCGCCTCACCGTTGATGGCACCGACGCCGAGGGCGATCCCGAAGTCCCCTCCCTTGGCATGGCGCAGAACTTCAATCCCATCCGAACCGTAAGCCTTGAAGCGATCGCTGAACTCGACGTCACCAAAGGTATCCCCTCGGCGGAGGTCGCTAACACCATGTCTGGCGGCATCAACATCATCACAAAGAACGGCTCAAACGAGTATCACGGCAGCCTATTCCTCAATAACCAAATCGAAGACTTCGCCGCCCGGCCTCAGTTCGCCGCCATCAAGGGCGCACTCGTTTACAACCAATTCGGCGCATCGGCCGGCGGCCGCATCATCCGCGACAAACTCTTCTTCTTCGGCGTATATGAAGGCTACCGCCAGCGCCGTGCCCTCACCATCAGCGGCAATGTTCCCACCGCGGAGTTCAGAGCACGGGTCCTCGCGGTCGTCCCCGCCTACCGACCTTTCTTCGAACTATTTCCTCTGCCCACGACGGCTCCCGCCCCCGGCGCAATCAATGCCTTTTTCGTGCGCAACGCGCCGAACGCCGGCGAAGACAACCACGCAGTCAGCCGCGTCGACTATTACTTCAGACCCAATCTATCGATGAACGCCCGCTATACCCGCGGCCGCCCTGGTGTCGAGAATCCGCGCATCGTTTCCGGCAACCCCCAGCAGTTCAACGGCATCTCCGAATCCGGTACGCTCAACTTCCTCTACACCCGGCCCACCTGGTCCAATGAAACCCGCTTCGGCGTGAACCATAACGAGGTCAGCCGCATCGACGGCATCTACACGGCCCGCATCCCTTGCATCACCGGCAACCTCGGCTTCGGCACCTGCGGCGAAACTCTCCGCCGCGCCGGAGAAACCGTATCCTTCGAGAACGCCATCGCCAAAACCATCGGCCGTCACAATCTGAAGATGGGCGGTATCTATCTCCGCCGCAACGTCCGCCGCGACAACGAGGAAGCACCGGAGATTCAGTACGCGAACGAAGCCGATCTCCTGGCGAACATTCCAAGCCGCGTTCAGGTTACCTGGGGCGTTAGACCTTTTCAGATGACCCAATGGCAAATCGGCGGCTTCGTGCAGGATGATTTCCGCGTCAACCGCCGGCTCACTCTGAACCTGGGCATCCGCTACGACTACTTCTCCGTTCCGCAGGAGCGCGACAACCGCCTGTTCAATCTCTCCAACTTCGGCACGGGCCCGCTGCGCCCTTCCAGCAGCATTTACGATGCCGACTTCAATAACTTCTCTCCCCGCCTCGGTTTTGCTTACACGGCGGACAAAGACGCCAAAACCGTCATTCGCGGCGGCTTCGGCATGTTTGTCAATCCGCGCAACATACTTGGCGGCCCGGTGGATCTCGTGCAGAACGCCATCGACGAGCCCTTCCGCCGTGTCTTCTCCCGCGCGGATGCTCTCCAATTTCCCCAACTGCGCTATCCCGTGGTCAACTCCAACGTGCTGCCGCTGGTCAAGGGTGCAGCCCTTGCGCCCAGCACGCTCATCAGCGAAGAATTCCGCAATCCTTATTCGCTCCAATTCCAGCTTGGCGTTCAGCGTCAGCTTACGAACAGCCTTGTCCTTGAGACCGGCTATGTCGGTACCCGCGGCATCAAGCTCAATATGGTCCGCGACTTCAATCAGGTGGACCGGGTAACCGGTCTCCGCCCGATTCCCGCCCTCGGCCAGTTCCGTTACTACGACGGCAGCGAGCGCAGCCGCTTCGAATCCTGGCAAACGTCCCTCCGCAAGCGTCTTTCCAACGGCTTCCTCATCAACGCTCACTACACATGGTCTAAAGTCCTTTCCTTCAGCGACGGCGACCTGGTCCTCAATAGCCAGCGTCCGCAGGACAATAACGACCTCCGCAGGGAAAAGGGCCCCGCACCGACCGACGTCAACCACCGCTTCGCGTCGGACGTTCTCTACGAGCTCCCATTGAACCGCCTCAGCATGGCCAAGACAACCTTCGGGCGTCTCGCCCTCGCTGGTTGGCAGCTTTCCGGCATCTTCACCGCTCAAAGCGGCGGCGCGTTTAGCATCGGCAACCCCTCTTCGATCCCCGGCCAGAGACTTGACTACATCGGCGGCAATCCATACGCCTCCAATCCCAGGGAGTCTCTCATCTACCTGAATCGCAGCTCTTTCCAGGAAGTGCCCCTCATCGCCGCCAGCGGTGCCCCGGTTCGCCCCGGCACCCTCGGCCGCAACGCCATGCGCCTCCCCGGTTTCTATAACATTGACATCGGCTTAGCGAAGAACCTCAATTTCACCGAGCGGCTCCGCCTGCAACTCCGCGGCGACTTTCTCAATGCCACGAACCATACCAATTTCAGCGCCGTCGATTCCAACATCCGCAGCGCGAACTTCGGCAAGTTCACTGGCACGCGGGGCGCCCGCGTGATCCAATTGAACGCGCGCTTCACTTTCTAACTCATGCGTCTTGTCCTTCTCTGTTTGGCTCCAATCCTAGGCTTATCCCAAGCTCAGGATTGGACTCATTACGGCGCTGACGCGACGGGATCCAAATACAGCCCATTGCGCCAAATCCATCGGCGCAATGTCACCAAACTGACCATCGCCTGGACTTATTCCACGGGCGAAGCCAGCGATGGCAAAACACTCCCCATCCGCACCGCCTTCGAGGCCACACCCCTCGCCATCGGCGGGGTTCTCTTCTTCACAACGCCCTTCAACCGCGTAATCGCCCTCGATGCTGCAACCGGAAAAGAACTCTGGACTTACGACCCCAAGCTCGACCGCACGCGCACCTACAGCCTTTACATCAGCCGCGGCCTCACTTACTGGACCAACGGCCCGCTCAAACGCATCCTCTTCGGCACTCTCGACGGTCGCCTCCTCTGTCTAAATGCCCCCGACGGCGCTCTCGTCTGGGAAATCAGTCTCCGCGCCAATTTCGCCGACAAATTTCCCACTCGCGGCTACGGTGTCACCAGCCCGCCCGCCACTTACAAGAACCTTGTCATCGCCGGAAGCCTCGCCAGCGACGGTGAGCCCCAAGGGCCCAGCGGGGACGTCCGCGCCTTCGACATCGCCACCGGCAAACCCGTCTGGCGTTTCCACGTTGTCCCTGGCCCCGGCGAGTTCGGCCACGACACCTGGCCACCCGGTAGCACGGTGGACCGTGGCGGAGCAAACGCCTGGGCCCCGCTTACCGTTGATGAACCCAACGATCTCGTCTTCCTTCCTCTCACTTCCCCCGCCACCGACCGCTTTGGAGGCGACCGGCATGGCGACAACCTATTTGGAAACTCTCTCGTCGCCCTCTGCGCATCCACAGGCGAACGCGTTTGGCACCAGCAGCTCGTCCGCCATGACATCTGGGATTACGACCTCCCCGCGCAACCCAACCTATTCAGCCTCAAAGGCCAACCCTATGTCGGCCAAGTTACCAAGATGGGCCTACTCTTTCTCTTCAACCGGCTCACCGGTGCCCCTCTCTTTCCCATAGAACAGCGTCCCGTCCCCGCCAGCGCGGTCCCTGGAGAGAAAACTGCTCCCACGCAGCCCTTCCCCTCGCTTCCACCGCCCTTTGCGCGCAACTCATTTACTCCGGAAGAAATCCGAACGGACTCGCCCTATTGCCAAGCCCTCCTCAAGGACCTCACCACCGGCGGTCCCTACACCCCTGTCGGCATGAAGACGACCGTCGTCTTCCCGGGCACGAACGGCGGAGCGAACTGGGGCGGTGCGAGCATCGATCCGCGCACCAATACGCTCTACGTAAACAGCATGGACGTCGGTATCTTCGCCCGCATGGTCATGCGCAACGCCCGCGAGATGCCGCGCAGCCGTGGCGGCGGCACCATCGATGGACGCTTCTGGGACAAAGATCTCAAACCCTGCCAGAAGCCTCCCTGGGGACACCTCACCGCTATCAATCTCCACACCGGCAGCTTTCGCTGGCAGAGCATCCTTGGAAGTCCAAAGACCGGCTCCCCGAACATCGGGGGCAGCATTGTCACGGCCGGCGGCTTGGTCTTGATCGGCGCAACCAACGATTCCCGCTTCCGCGCCTTCCACTCCGGTACCGGCAAGCTGCTCTGGGAAACGCCGCTGCCCGCCAGCGCCTTCGCTACTCCCATGACTTACACAGCAGGGCCCGGCAACAAACAGTTCATCGTAGTCGCGGCCGGTGGTGGCAATGACTATCAGGACTCCGTCTCCGATAAACTCATAGCGTTCCGCCTCCCATGAAGCTGTACTTCCTCATCGCCGCAGCTGTTGTTCTGCTCGCCCAAGCCGCGCCGCAGCCTCAAACACAGTCCCAACCTGTCGGCTTCAGCCACCGCATTCACGCCGGCTTGCTCAAACTCCCCTGCAAGACCTGCCACACTCAGCCCGAGGCCGGAGGCGACATGACACTCCCCGAAGACGCCCTTTGCCTCTCCTGCCACAAAGAGGAAACACCCGTCCTCGCCAAGCTCTTTGCTGCCGTGCGGGCGAAACAGCCCCTCGCCTGGCAGCGCGTTGATGAAGTCCCCAGCTACGTCTTCTGGAGCCACACACCCCACCTGGCAGCGGGTGCGACATGTGAGAAATGCCACGGGCCCGTCGCGGCCCGCGAAGTCTTAACCCTGGAAGTCAGCCACCGCATGGCGGATTGCATTGCCTGCCATCGCGCGAACAATGCTGACACTGACTGCTCTTTTTGCCATGAACCTCGCAACTAACAAATCAAACCAGGAGAACTCCCTTTGAATCGCCGTACCTTCACCGCTCTCGCTGTCACTTCCTCGCTCGGCGCCGCTCCCAGCGACCGCATCCGCATCGCCGTAATGGGCATCCGCGGCCAAGGTGGCCGTGTCGCACAAAGCATGGCCAGCTTCCCCGACGCCGAAATCGTCACTCTCTGCGACGCCGACGAGCGCACGTATGCTCCCGTCGCCGACCGGATTGCACAACGCCAGGGCGGCAAACGCCCCGCCTACCAGCAGGACATCCGCCGAGTCCTCGACGACAAGTCCATTGACGCCGTAATCAATGGCACCCCCGACCACTGGCACGCCCCAGGCACCATCCTCGCCTGCAACGCGGGCAAAGATGTTTACTCCGAAAAACCCGCGTCACACAACCTCCGCGAGGGCCGCCTCATGGTCGAAGCGGCCCGCAAGAACAACCGCATCGTCCAGATTGGAACGCAATCCCGCAGCCGTCCCAACACCCGCGAAGCCATTGCGCTCGCCCGTTCCGGCAGAATCGGCACCCTCCGCATGGCCAAGGCATGGGATGTCCAGTTGCGCGACGATATCGGTCGCAAATCTAATTCCCCCATTCCCCAAGGTGTCGACTTCGACCTCTGGACCGGCCCGGCTCTCGACCTTCCCTTCAACGAAAACCGCTTCCATTACAAGTGGCATTGGAACTGGAACTACGGCACGGGCGACATGGGCAACGATGGTATCCACCAACTGGACCAAGCCCGCTGGGCCCTGGGCGTCAACACTCCGTTGCGCGTCAGCGGCATGGGTAAGAAAGTCCACTTCGATGACGAACAGCAAACTCCCGACACCATGAACATCACCTACGAGTTTGAAAACAACCTCGCGATCATCTTCGAAATGCGCATCTGGAACTCCTACGGCAACAATGGCATCCAGAACGGCATGGCCATCTACGGCACCGAGGGGATGATGGAGATCGGCCAGCGCGGTAAGTGGGGCTATTGGACTTATGACCGAAAGGGCGCCCTTATTCCTGAACTCACCAAGATCGACGGTAGCCCCGACATCGAACACCATCGCAACTTCCTCGATTGCGTCAAGAGCCGCCAGCTTCCCAACGCCGATGTGGAGATCGGCCACACCTCCACAACGCTTTGCCACCTCGGAAACATCGTCGCCCGGACGGGACGCAACCTCTCCTTCGATGCCGCCAAGGAGTCCATTGTGGGCGACAGCGACGCCAACAAACTACTGACCCGCCCATACCGCAAGCATTGGAGCGTCCCCAAGGGTGTCTAACCTTTACGGAACTGCAAATATGAACATGCTCTCCCGCCGCGCTCTCATCGCCGCCGCCCTCGAGCCTCGACGCATCCAGTTGAAGCTCGAAACTGCGGCCGCTCAGATACTCATCACCTCGGGCGATAACTTCCCCTCCGCCTTTCACTTCGGTGAACAGTGGCCTAAGCCCTTTCTCTATCCCCTCCTCAGTCCTTCAGGTACGGTTATGACACGCGCCTTTCCCGTGGAACCCAAACGTCCCGGCGAATCCGACGATCACGCATGGCACCGCGGCCTCTTCCTCGGCCACGGCATCATCAATGGCTTCGACTTCTGGCGTGAAATCACACCAGAGAAGACGGGCCGCCTTGTACCCGCGGCTCCGCCGAAACTCAAGCGCGGCGGCTTCGCCATCAAACTGAATCTGATGCCGCCCGGCGCCACTCAGCCCATCGGAACGCTATTGCAGCAGTGGGAATTCTCTTGGCGCACGAAAGGCTTCACCATCGATACCCGCTTCACTTACAGCGCCAATCAGAAACAGCCCCTTAAGCTCGGCGACACCGACGACGGCGGCTTTGGCCTCCGCCTTCGCGATGAATACCGTGAAGACCGCGGCGCCATTATGAGAAGTGACTCCGGGGCAACCGGCACCAAGGCGCTCTGGGGCAAGCCCGCTCGCTGGATAGACTACAGCGCCTCCGTTGCGGGTAAGCCGGCAGGCGTAACCATGTTCGACCATCCCAAGAATCCCCGTTATCCCACCGCTTGGCACGCCCGCCCCTACGGGCTCAATGCCGCCAACCCCATCGCCAACCGTAGCTTCAATGGTAAGTCTGCCCCCAGTGGCGACTTAGTCATTCCAGCCGGTAGTACAGTAACTTTCGCCTACCGAGTCCTCCTCCACGACGGCATGGGCGATTCCCTGAATCTCAACGAGGAGTCCCCCAGGTGAATTCTGGCGAAAGCCCAAGGGAAGTCAGCATCCTCGGCACCGGTCTATTGGGCGGAGCCATCGTCGAACGCCTCCAGGCTCACAATTGGAGCATCCGAGCCTACGACCCCGACTCAGCCGCTCGCGAGCGGCTGAATCACTTCCCGATCCGTTGGACGCACAACGAAGCCGAAGCCCTGGACGGAGCCCGCTTCGCGGTTTTCTGCTTTCCCAATAGCGATGTCGCTGTCCGTCTTGGCCCTTGCCTCTTCGAGTCGATGGCCGCAGACGGCATCGTCATCGACTGCACCACCGGCGAACCCGCCGAAATGTCCGCACTCGCGGCTCTGGCGAAATCGTTGGGCCGTTGTTACCTCGACGCAACCGTCGGCGGCTCCTCTCAGCAGACCCGCGATGGTCAAGTCCTCCTGATGGTGGGCGGCGAATCGATCGATCTGGTCCGCGCCCGCTTTCTCCTCGACTCATTGTCCGAACGCGTTGTCCACGTTGGGCCAAGCGGCTCCGGTGCGCGCATGAAGCTGGTGCTCAATCTGGCCCTCGGTCTCCACCGCGCCGTCCTCGCCGAATCGCTCCAACTCGCGGAAGCACTCGGCCTGGACTCCACCCTCGCCCTCTCCATCCTCCGTGAAGGTCCGGCCTATTCGCGGATTATGGACACCAAAGGCGAACGCATGCTCAACCGGGATTACAATCCGGTCGCCCGTCTTTCTCAGCACCGCAAGGACGTCTCCCTGATGTTGGGCCTGGCCCGGCAACTCGGCCTCCAGCTTCCTCTCACCGAAACTCACGATTCCCTTCTAGCCAAAGCCGAGGCCGCCGGTTTCGGCGATGCCGATAACAGCGCCATTATTGAGGCCTACCGTAAACATGCTTGATCTCCTCGTCCTCCTCGCTTACCTCTTCCTTCTCGCGTGGGTCGGCTCCCGCTTCGCCCGCCGCCAGACCTCGACCGAAAATTACTTTGTAGCCAAGCGCTCAGTGCCTCCCTGGGCCATGGGTTTCTCGCTGCTCGCCACTCTCGTCTCCAGCGTCACCTTTGTTGCTTACCCCGGCTCCTCTTACGCTGGCAACTGGTCTCTCTTAGTCCCTGGCTTCTTAGTGGTGGTGGTTCTGCTGTTAGTCGGCCACTGGATCATCCCCTTTTACCGCCGCGAGATCGGAGTGAGCGCCTACGAGTACTTCCAGCGCCGCTTCGGCCGCAAAGTCCGTCTCTACGCCTCCTTGGCGTTCTCCATTGCGCATTTTTCCAAAATGGGCTTCGTCTTCTACCTCATGGCCCTCACGGTCAACAGCGTCACGTCCTGGAACATAGACGCAGTGATCCTCGGCGTCTCCTGCGTCATGATCTTCTACGCTCTCCGCGGCGGCATCGAGGCCGTCATCTGGACCGACGTCATCCAAGGGTTTGTTATGGCAGCCGGCGTTTTCGTCTGCCTCGGCTATCTTCTATGGCTCCCACCCGGAGGCCCCTCCGCGGTCTTTGCCATCGCAGCGGCGAACAACAAATTCTCGCTTGGCGAACTCTCCTGGAGCTTCCGCACGGCGACCATCCCGGTCTTGATCATCTATGGCTTCTTCTGGTACTTCCAGCGCTACACGGCGGACCAAACCGTCGTCCAACGTTACTTATTGGCCTCCTCCGACAAGGCCGCTCTCAAGGGAGTCGCTACCGGCGCGCTCTTCGCCGTCCCCATCTGGGCGCTATTCATGCTGGTCGGCACGGCCACCTGGGCTTACTTCCAACTCACTGGCGAACGCCTCCCGCCCACCATCACCAAGCCGGACCAAGCTTTCCCCTACTTTCTGGCAAGCCACTTACCGCCCGGCCTTACGGGACTCTTCCTGGCTGCCATCAGCGGAGCTGCCATGACGATGGTCGCCAGCGATCTGAACTCCCTTTCCGCCGTTGTCATCCAGGATTTCTACAAACCTTTCCGCCCCAACTCCACCGACCATCAGCGTCTCCGGCTAGCCAAACTTGCTGTGGCCATCGGCGGTATTGGAGCTGCCATAACGGCGATCCTGATCGCCAGGGCTCAAGGCAACGCGTTGAGTATGTGGTTCGCCGTCTCCGCCATCGCATCGGGAGGCCTAGCGGGACTCTTCCTCCTGGCGGTAATCTGTCCCAAAGCCAACTCCAGAGCCGCCCTGACGGGCATCGCCTTCAGCTTGCTGGTAACGGCCTGGGCGACCCTCACCCAAGGTCCCAAGCGTTTCGTCAACCTAGGCGACTGGAACTTCCCCTGGGACAACCTGATGATCGGCGTAGTCGGTCACGTCAGCCTTTTCGCCGTTGCCTTCCTGGCTGCCCAACTCCCGTTCGGCCGCCACACTACCGCCGAGCCCCAAGCCGCCTTATCACCTGAATTGAACTGACGGCGCTGTGGTTCGAGAGTGGTGAGGGGCTCACCGGGATGGAAGTAGCGAAGACCTTGACCTGCAGCTCTTCGAGCAACAGGGCAGAAGCCTGCGCCTCAGACCAGCCGGCACCAGTATTCTCCCCAGGAGACTGAGACGGGGACTTGCAATCGGCTGGCGGGCCCTGGACGGGAATCGAAAGCAGCATTCGTCTACGGGGCAGGACCGGCATGTCGCTTCCAAACGGCTGCAAACGGAAGCACAACACACTCATAGTGAACTGATATAGTCCACAACGGATGCGACGATTCACAATACTCCTGCTTTCCGCGGCTGCCGCCCACGCGCTGCATGCGGCCGACGGCGAAGGCTTCGCCATCATCAGCCGTTGCGGCTCCTGCCATGGCGGATCCAAACCCGCCGGCGGCCTCGACCTCACCACTCGCCAAGCGGCCCTCTCGGGCGGCCGGTCCGGACCTTCGGCGCTCACTCCAAAAGACGCCGCCACAAGCCGCATCTACCAACTTGCCGCTGCCGGCAAGATGCCCCCCGGCGCGCCACTCTCGAAAATGGAATTGGGATCGCTGAAAGCCTGGATCGATGCCGGGGCCGAGTGGCAGGAACAAGGCGCCAAGCGCGCCGACGCAAACTGGTGGTCTCTCCTTCCCCTCAAGCCGCCACTGGCCGCGCCGAACCTCGACGCCATTCTCCAAGCCCGCCTCTCTTCAAAAGGACTATCCTTCGCACCCGCCGCCTCGCGCCCAGTTCTGCTGCGCCGCGCTACCTACGACCTCCACGGACTCCCACCCACACCCGAAGAGATCAACGCCTTCGTCAATGACGCGTCTCCCGATGCGTGGGCCCGCGCTGTCGACAGACATCTCGCCTCGCCGCGTTACGGCGAACGCTGGGCTCGCCACTGGCTCGATGTTGCCCGCTTTTGTGAAAGCCAGGGCTACGAGCGCGACAAGGTTCGCGACAACATCTGGCCGTATCGCGACTATGTGATCCGCGCCTTCAACAAAGACAAGCCCTATTCGCAATTCGTACGCGAACAGATCGCTGGCGATGTGTTGCAGCCCGTAACTCATGAAGCCATCGCGGCAACCGCGTTCCTCGTCGCAGGACCCTGGGACGAAGTGGGCAACGAGCAGCAAAGCGCCATCATGAAAGCGCGCGTTCGCGAAGACGAGTACGAAGATCTTATCGGCACCGTCAGCCAGACGTTTCTCGGCCTCACCACCAACTGCGCCCGCTGCCACGATCACAAATTCGATCCGATTCTGCAGCGGGACTACTTCGGCATGAAGGCGATCTTCGCCGGCATCTCGCCCGCCGACCGTCCGTATGAGGCGCCGCAGGATCGCGAAAGCCGCCTCGCCGCCGTACGTCCTCACGTCGAGAAGCTCGCCTGGTTCGACAAACAGATCCAAGCCTTCGATGGACCCGCCGCCTCAACCGACCCCGACGTCCGCTTCACCTTCAATTACGATGCTCGCGACTTAGGCGCCTTCGGTCTGCATGGCCAACTCCAGGGTGGCGCTCGCGTCGAAAACGGAAAGCTCATCCTGAGCAAAGGCAGCCAATCGATGAAGCTCCCGCCAACTCCGAACGACTGGCGCGAGCGGACCTTCGAAGCGTGGGTAAAGCTCGCCGACCTCAATGCCTTGGGCCAACAGATTGTTGCCATCGCCAATCCCTTCGATCGCATCAACGACGGCTTGCGCTATGGATCCCGCAGAACCAGGCAATGGGGCACGAGTTCCGAATACGACTACCGTACAGAAAAGCCTTCTGGCCGGGACGAAAACCAAGCCGGAGCCTTCGTCCACATCGCTGCCGTTTGGTCTGCCGATCACGCGATCCGTATCTACCGCAACGGTGCGCTCAGCTACACAGTCACACCGGCTTTCAACAGCGGCAAAGGCCAACTGCAGAGCTACCCGGCCGAGATTTCGCAGATCACCATCGGCGGCGGACTCATCGGTGAGATCGACGAAATTCGCTTGTATCGTCGCGCGCTTGACGCCACAGAGATCGAGCGTTCGTTCCGAGAGGGTCCAATGCCGGCCGGCACATTAGCCGCGCCCGGACGCGCCAGCCTGATCGCTGAACAGACCGCGTATCGCATGGCGAACCTCCCGAAGACCTTTGCGCCGCCCACGATCTTCACCTTCCGCACGGCACCGCCGCCACCGATCAACGTGTTGGAACGCGGCGACCCCGCCAAGCCCGGTGAGCCCGTCACCCCGCACTTTTTCAGCCTCAGCGTGCCGCCAGAAGCCAGTGACGCCCAACGCCGCACCGCGCTTGCTGACTGGATCCTCAAGCAGCCCATTGCCGCGCGCGTCATCGTGAATCGTGTCTGGCACTACCATTTTGGGCGCGGCATCGCCGCAACCCCCAACGACCTTGGCTTCAATGGTGAAGCTCCATCGCATCCTGAGTTAATCGATTGGCTCGCTGCGAAGTTCATCGGCGAAGACGGCTGGAGCCTCAAGAAGCTCCATCGCCGGATTCTTCTCTCCGACGCCTATCGCCAATCGGGCCGCTTCGATCCGCAGGCCAGCGAAAAAGATCCGGAAAATCGTCTCTATTGGCGCTTCCCGGCCAAGCGTCTCGAAGGCGAAGCGGTGCGCGACACGATGCTGCAGATCACCGGCATGTTGAATCCCGAGATGTACGGCCCCAGCTTCAAAGCCTTCGATGTCACGGTCTCCAACTCGCACTTCTACAACCTGAAAGACTCCGATGAAGCGGCTTTTCGCCGCCGCTCCCTCTATCGCATGAATGTGCTCTCCGCGCGACTGCCCCTGCTCGAATCGCTCGACTGTCCCGATCCCTCCATGCGCGCGCCATCCCGCGGCGTTACTACTACGCCGCTGCAAGCCTTGGGTCTGATGAACAACTTGTTCGTGCTCCGCTATGCTGGCCACTTAGCCAAACGCGCGACGGACGACAATCCGGGCGATCCCGTCCGCCGCATCTGGCAACTGGCCCTTGGCCGCGATCCATCACCAGCGGAATGGCAGGATGCCCAATCGCTTCGCAAAGCTCAAGACCTTACGTCAGTGGCTTGGGCCGTCTTCAATTCCAATGAGTTCGTCTATGTCGAATAGAGAATCCATGTCCACACGCCGCCAGTTCCTTCTTGATCCTGCCAATCTCGGCTCCATTGTACTTGCCTGGCTTGCGGCGGGCGGAAGCGGACAAGATATCGCCAGGGCCGCAGCAGCCAACACGTCACCCTATGCGCCGAAGCCCACGCACTTCGCGCCGAAGGTGAAGCGCATCATCCAGATCTTCTGCGCAGGCGGCGTCAGCCACGTCGACACCTTCGACTACAAGCCCGAACTCATCCGCAGCGACGGCAAAGCGATGACCGGCAAGGGTGAGGTGGATACGTTTTTCGGCAAGCCCGGCAATCTCATGAAAAGTCCCTGGGCCTTCCGTCAATACGGACAGTCCGGCAAATGGGTCAGCGACCTCCTGCCCAACCTCGCCCAGCGGGTCGACGATATTACCTTTATCCACTCGATGGTCGCGCAGAGCTCCAACCACACTCCCGCTACCTTCCAGATGAACACCGGCTTTCAGCGCAATGGGTTCCCCTGCATGGGCGCCTGGCTCAGCTTCGGCCTGGGATCCGAAAACGACAACCTGCCCGCTTTCATCGTTCTGCCCGATCCGCGCCAACTGCCGGCTGGCGGAGCCATCAACTGGACCTCGGGCTTTCTCCCGGCCGTCCACCAGGGCGTCGCGTTTCGCACCAAAGGCGAGGCTATCGTCGATCTTGAGACGCCATCGGTCATCGAACCGTCGCGCCGCGCCAGCGAAATGGAGTTCGTCAAGCGGCGCAACGAGGAGCACCTCGCCAAGCATCCCGGGGATTCTCTCCTCGACGCCCGCATCCGCGCCTACGAACTCGCGGCCCGGATGCAGTTGAGTGTCCCCGAGGTTACCTCGATCGACAAGGAGCCGCAACACATCCGAAGCCTGTATGGACTCGATGCGCCCGTCACCGAGGACTTCGGCCGCAACTGCTTGCTCGCGCGGCGACTGCTCGAAAAGGGCGTCCGCTTCGTGCAGCTCTTTCACGGCGGTGCCTTTGGCTCGCCGCGTATCAATTGGGATGGACACGAAAACATCGCCGAAAACCACAAAAAGCAGGCGGCCAGCCTCGATAAGCCGCTGGCGGGCCTGCTCACCGATCTGAAGCAACGCGGCATGTTGCGGGATACGCTGGTCGTCTTCAATACCGAATTCGGACGCACGCCCATCACCCAGGGCGTCGACGAGAAGGGCCGTGATCACCATCCCAACGTTTTCACCTGCTGGCTTGCTGGCGGCGGACTCACGCCCGGCCTTGCCTACGGTGCGAGTGACGAGATCGGCTGGGGGGTTGCGGCGAATCCTGTGACAATCTACGACTTTCATGCCACGATCCTGCATCTGCTCGGCATGGATCACAAGCGCCTGAACTATTATCACAACGGGGTCCGGCGGCGCCTGACCGATGTCCACGGGCAGGTTATTGACGGAATACTGCGAGGATGACATCAGGCCCCGGGTACGCCTGAAAACAGCGGTCAAGCGTGATCCACTTCTTTCGGACACACTTGCAAACGCGGCCGGGTAAGCTCAGCCGCACCTTGGGTGAGTGTCTCGACTTCGCCGTGAATCTTCTCAATGGGATCCAAGACCCTCGGGCTCCTCCACAACAGCGAAGCGGAGGCCGAGGCGTTCGCCTGAGCCGTTCACCGAACCGCTCGCGCATGCTGTGGAGCCGAATGATGTTTGGAGTATCGCTAGTCGCTATACTCTGCGAGTTGCACAGGGATGCCCTTGCGCGGCGGCTGCTCGGGCATCGTGCGGCGGGGTGAAGCACGGCCCGGAGAGGTAGAAATCTTGAGAGAAAAGAGGCTGAGAGGGAGGGGTGTCGAGAGAACTGCAGGAAAAAGGCATGTTGTCGGTTTTCGTTTTCATGCGATGGCCCGAAGAAGCCATCCGCGGGCACTGGCCCGCCCTCGGAAGGAGCATTCTGATCAACTCGGTCATGGGGTGAGGTGTCGAGTATGTACTATGGGCGTCCGGAAAACCCAGAATGGAAAACCGTGTTTAGATATCATCGGCCGGCATAGTCGCCGGGATGCTGCTTTTTTCAGCCCGTGCGTCGGCAACCTTCACGCCCAGAACCTGAGAGTCGAATCCGAGCGGAACATTTTCGAGCAGGATTCGGGGCCTTGGAGCGGCGGGCACGCCCCGACCATTGTGTAGACGACCGATGGCAAGATCATCGCCGGATGGCGGCGGGACAATGACCGTGTGCCGAACAACGAGGCGTGGATGTCCACCTACGAAAGCGGGCGCTGGACGCAACCGCGCATTCTGGCCGCCGGCTCGGAGCTCGGTGACGATTACACCTTGGAGAACGTTGTGCTGTTCCAGCCCCGCGGCGGGCCGTTGACGCTTTTCTACTACGTCGGCCACCGGCCGGTGTTCGACCGCAAGAACATGCACGACAACCACCGGAACATGTGGGGTGTCCTTAAAACTTCCACCGACAATGGAGTCACCTGGTCGGCGCCGCGCGTCTTGGGGAACGACGACCGCATTGCCGGAGGCAAGCTGTGTGGCCCAGTCAAGAATCCTCCCATCCAACTCCCGGATGGAACGATTCTGATTCCATCGGGCAACGAACCCGGGCTGATGACAGAGGGCGGAGGAAGTCTCAGTCATCCCGTCTTCGACAAGCTGACCTGGCACTTCGAGAAGTCCACCGACATGGGCCGGACCTGGTCGCTAGCTCAGGTGCTCCCTGCCAACAAGACGTTCAAGCCCATCCAACCCGGCTTCCTGGTGCTGGGCGGCGGAAAACTGATGGCGCTCGGGCGCAACGAGGGTAAAGGCAACAACACCCCGATGGCCACCTCGAACGACTGGGGCGCAACGTGGTCCGAAATCACAGGCTTGGCCGCCTTACCGCAGTCCCATTAGCGTATCGCCCCGCGCACGCTCCGCGACGGCACGCACATCTGCCTCCTGAACTCGCCGACCAATTCGAAGAGCTCTCGCGACCAACTCGACCTGATGATTTCGACCAACGGGGTGGATTGGAAACTCGGTCTAACCTTGAACCCCGCCAAAGACGGCAAAGTGGCCAACTATCCGCAAGTCATCGAAGCCGCCGACGGACGGCTTCATATCGTATTCACCTATTCCAATCAGATGGACGCCCAGACCTGGCGCGAACGGGTCATTCGGCATAAGGTTGTCAGGTTGGACAACCGCGCGAAGGGGAAATGAAGATCTCAGCCGCTTTCCTGCCATGGTGCCACCGCCTCATCCAGGCGTCGAACTTCACACTGCTCCATCGACGTTGCGACCAGTCGGCCGGTTCGGAAATGAGGTTGAGAAGTCGATGAGCCGTCCCAGCCGTTCGTTCGCCCAGTTCTTCGCAGGTCTGCGCTGAGCTTCCGGCTTTGGTGCCCGGCCCGGCGTTCCTTTCATCCCACGAAGATATGCTTATTCACTAAGTAACCGCCCGCGAAGCTGTGCCAGCAGCGGCAGCGCGCCATGTGCGAGATCTTGAGGAAAGAACTCCTATGATCAGAATGAGAAGGGACTTCAGAACCCAGATACCGGAGTTTGTCGGAGGATGACGGCTGCTCCCTCCTTGCTCCGAGCCTGGCAGGTCGTGGCGCTGCTTCAGCCGCTCGCCTGCCTGAACTGCTTCGATTGGCTCATGATCCCCACCGTGCGACTCGATCAAGGCCGACATCGTCATAAACGGCGCGCAGTGCGGGGGCGGATCACCTGGCTCACGGCGGCGCTGCAAAACGGACCGAGCCGATCCAAGCGCTCGTTCGTTCCGGTTTCGGCATTTCGCTGCTTCCAGATTTGTCTATCCGCTGCGAAGTGAAGTTCGGAGAGCTCAGGCTGATCAGAATAAAGGAACCGCGCCTCAAGAGCCGTATTGCAATGAGACGACGGCGAACGAACCACATACCAGCCCCCGCCGCTACTCTGATCAGACTTGCGAAGGACAGGGGTCCGAACCGGGCACATGGGTAACAGAATAAACCGGGCACATAGGTAACACTTTTGGCTGGAGGGGGAAGCACCCGATGGCCTGGAAAGAGACTTGTGTGATCGAGCAAAGAGAAGAGTTCATCG
>Ga0194133_10003650_pt1 | contig 21600 bp, 23 predicted proteins | sample TA2KigOf40mmetaG_FD_155448 | JGI IMG/M metagenome (GOLD analysis project Ga0194133, IMG submission 155448) | Freshwater microbial communities from Lake Tanganyika, Tanzania - TA2015055 Kigoma Offshore 40m | ecosystem: Environmental > Aquatic > Freshwater > Lake | place: Tanzania: Lake...
CGAAACAGCGAAAAAGAAACGGAAGGAAACTACAGCATTGACGCCAACATGACACGCAGAACATAACAACTGGGTGGGTCAGTTCTCGGTGACAATGCCGGGTCAAATCTCAGTGGCAATCAACACGAACGCTTTTATAGAGGGGAAATTCATTCCCGCTTCCAAACGCCCGATAAGATTGATCAAAGCTCCGCCTCGACGTTGTCGCGCAATTCCCGCGTCGCCGCGATCGCGCCCAGGAGCTGCTGCATCACGCGGTTGTAGCGCGTCACGGGCTGCTCCGCGACGAAGATCACGTCCTGCGGTCGGAGCTCTATCTCGCTCGCAATCGACAGGCGCGCCGGGTTAGAGGCGTCGAGGTGGTAGGCCACGGCGCTGTCGCCGCGCCGCCTGATGAGATAGATCTGGCTGCTGTCCGAGGTGAACAGCGCAATGGCGCCGCGCGAAAACATCGCGTCGCTGAGTGTCGGGCGGGCTTCCGCAGAAATCGGGAAGAGGGACTGTGATCCCACCTCGCCCGCCAAGATTACAGTCTCTGGGCGGTAGAACATGTTCTGAATGTAAACTCGGTCGCCGCCCTGCAGGTAGTACTTTGCGCTCGAAGATCCCGTCATCACTTCCCTGGCAGAGAGGCGGTACTCCTCACCCCCCCGGAAAATCTTGACCAACTTGTCGGAGCTCGGATCAAGCGTCACGCCCGACGTTGTCATGACTTCGGTTAGGGAAATCGGGCGGTCGGTAAACGGCAGAGCAATGGGCTGCATTGCGCCGCCAAAGAAGATCTTCTGTGAGTTGAAGCCCTGCACCGAGACTTCAAATCGCGGGTCCACACCCGACCTCAGGAAGGCGCCGGAGATAGAAGCCTCGACCGCTGAGATTGGCTTGCCGACCACGTCAACGCGGCCCACCTCCACGATGCTCACGTAGCCCTCCGACGTCACCGGCAGCAGGCGCACTGAGTACTCGTCCGACACTGTGCCGGTGTCGCTCACGCGCGGCATCAGGCGGGCAAATTGCAAGACGTCGCCGACGCCCACCTTATAAATTGGCGGAGGAGCCTCGGGCGGGAGGCGCAACTTGATGAAGTTGCTCTCCTCAACGAGTTGAGCTGCCCCACCAAGATTTGAGCCTGAGACCACCTTACGATTAAAGGGCGACTTATTTGCCTCCGCGGCGACGGAGGAAGTCAGCGGCACAATCTCGAGTGCGATGGACTGCTGACCCTCGTCGGAGCCAGCCTCGGGTAGCTTCTGTGGGTTGTAGATCGCGCCGCAGGAGGAGATCGCGAGGGCGGTGCAAGCGAGCAAGAGGTATCTGCCAAAGTTCATTTGCATCATCCCAACAGCAAGACGTCTGGCACTGCGGAGGAGCGCAGCTCTTCTGTGGACGACTTCACCACGTCGCCAGCCATCGCCACGGCGACGATGGTCGATGGCAATGACTTCATCGTCGACAGCACAGATGATGGCACTGTCCCGAAGTCGCAGATCACCAGGACGCGGTCGAGGTGAGACGTCTTCAGCTCAATCGCGTCCCTCAGATTGCCGCGGAGGAGGTGATCCATCACGTCACTAAGTTCGATGGGGGAGGCGCCGGAAGATGGGGCGAGGGAGCCCGAAGTCGGCAGCGACAGTGTGCCGGCACTCAAGCCTGCGTCAGACCAAGCCCTGAGGATTTGGCGCGCCACAGCGTCGGAAGACTTCTTGGCGGAGGAAGAAATCTGCCACATGACCAAGTACTTTGAGGTGCCGGCCAAGTTCGCAACGACTTCCGACGGCACTGAGCTGCGCTTCGTTCGGAAGACTTTGCCGGCCGCCACGGCCTCGGCAATCACGCGCGCAGTGTGAAGTCGCCCCGACGCAATGCCGCGCGCGAGGGCAATGCCCGCGCCGGCGAAGACACCCAAAACCGCGCCGAGCGCGAGGATGAGGCTCGATTTAGGCGCAGATGGCTCAATGGGCGGCACCGCAAATTGCAGGATGGTGCCGCTCGCGTCCGCGAAGCCGCTCATCACGGACCTTGCCTTATACTGCTCCACCAAGACCTGATAGGTCGCCTCCTGCACCTTCACTTCACGCTGCAGTGCGAGAAGTTCAGAGGCCTCGTCCGCAGAAATCTTGGCACTGTTTTCAGAGGAGACAATCGCCGCGTCAATGTCGTCCAGTCGCAGAGAGAGAGATGAGGAAATCTGTTCGAGGCGATCTAGTGGAAGCTCCGAGACCGGCAGCTCGCCCCCCGACATCTGAGACTGGATGCGGAACTCGGAGCTCAGGAGTTCAGGGTATGACTGCAAAACATCGGCCCTCACGCCGCCCGATTGTGAGGCTGCGATCATTGCAGCGACGCCGTCAAACATTTTGCGGGTCGCGTCGCGCGTCTCGCGGAGCTTGACGAGCTGAGTAGAGCGCCGCACTAAGTCCTCTACAGAGAGGGCGTTTCTGCTGATGGAGAACTCCTGGAGCCGCATCACCGCGTTGTCCATATCGGACTGCACTTTCGAGAGCTGCTCGCCGAGGTAGTCGACTTCCCTCATCGACTTGGAAACTTGGTCATCCAATGTGTCGTCCAGAATTTTCTTGACGACGGCGTTGGCGATGGCCGCCGCGGCCTCAGGGTCGCGGTGCGTGACAATTGCCTCGATCGAGCTGTTCTTCGTCGCCGCGATGTCGACAGCCTTCTCGAAGCGGCCGACAATTTCTTGCTCGACTTCAGCGTCCGTCCAGTCCGTCTTGGGCGCAATCCCAAAATACGACTTCAGCTGCGCGAGGCGACCAATCCCCAGCCTCGGGTTGAAGTATGGGTCGCCGTAAAGACCAGCCTCCCCAGCGAGCTCGATGACGAAGTCTCGTCCCGCCACCCTGTCAAAGACGAGCTTGTCATCCTTCGACGCGCCGACACTGATGCCCAACAAAGCTGCGGCACCGCCGAGATTGCCCAGTGCCCCTCCGCCGGAACTCTTCTCAAACGCAAAAACTGACTTGGCCTCATAGGTCGGCCTCACGACGTGGTTGGCGTAGACGTAGGAGAGCGCCACGGAGACAAGCGCGGTCGACGCAATCACGCGCCAACTCGAACTGAGGCCGGCGAAGAGTTCCGCCAGGTCAATCTCGTCGTCAGGGGTGGTGACGTGTTCGCTCATTAAGTTTTCTGCGCTCGATAGGTTTCTTGCTTTTTAGGTCGTACGCTTATACCTGCCGTGGCTACCCCGAGCCATAGCTACCGCACCAGCACTGGCTCGCGCCGCGCCCTTACGTCGTCTCGCTTTAACAACTCGTTCATTATTGTACGATCTAATCGCAGGCGCGGCGCATGTAAACAGGCTGCGCCCCAAAACTCTGGCGACGAACAAAAACAGATCAAGTTCATCGAAACAAATCCTGAGAGGAACCACTAGTCTGCAGTGGGAAGACTGGTCACCAGTTGACACGGCACTCACTCATTCGACTGCGCAGCCTCCCGAGAGATCACCCAACTCAGCCACCCAAGGCCCTTAGGCGCGCTTGCCCACGGTTGCCACGCCCAGAACCTCAAGCACCTTGGCCTCGATCTCGGGGGCGTTCATGCCGGCGATGCGATACATCGCCTCGGGGCTGGCCTGGTCGATGAAGGTGTCGGGCAAGACCATGGAGCGGTATTTCAGCCCCCGGTCAAACACCCCTTCCTCGGCCAAAAGCTGCGCCACATGGCTGCCAAAGCCACCAATCGCCCCCTCTTCCACGGTGATCAGGGCCTCATGCGTGCGGGCCAGCCGCAATATCAGGTCGCGGTCCAGAGGCTTGGCAAAGCGGGCATCGGCGATGGTCGGCGAAAGCCCCTTGGCCGCCAGTGACTCTGCCGCTTTCATAACCTCGCCCAGCCGGGTGCCAAAGGACAGGATCGCCACGCGCGACCCATCTCGGATCATGCGGCCCTTGCCGATCTCCAGGGGCGTGCCCTTGCGCGGCAGGTCGACTCCCATCCCCTCACCCCGGGGATAGCGGAACGCGATGGGGCCTTTATCATGCGCGACGGCGGTGGCGACCATATGCATCAACTCGGCCTCATCGGCGGCGGCCATGACCACAAAGCCGGGCAGATTGGCCAGATAGGCCACGTCGAATGACCCGGCATGGGTCGCGCCATCGGCCCCGACCAGCCCCGCGCGGTCAATCGCAAAGCGCACGGGCAGGCGCTGGATCGCCACGTCATGCACCACCTGATCGTAACCGCGCTGCAGGAAGGTCGAATAGATCGTGCAGAACGGCTTCATCCCGCCCGCCGCCAGCCCGGCGCAGAAGGTGACCGCATGCTGTTCGGCAATGCCCACGTCAAAGGTGCGTTTGGGGAACCGCGCGCCAAAGATGTCCAGCCCGGTGCCATCGGGCATGGCGGCGGTGACGGCGACGATCTTGGGGTCCACCTCAGCCTCGGCGATCAGGGCTTCGGCAAAGACCTTGGTGTAGGACGGTGCGTTGGAGGGAGCCTTTTTCTGCTCGCCCGTCACCACGTCAAACTTGGCGCGGGCATGGCCCCGGTCGGGCGCGTTTTCCGCAGGCGCATAGCCCTTGCCCTTTTTGGTCAGCACATGGATCAGCATCGGCCCGGTGGCCCGGGCATGTGCGGTGCGCAAGACCGGCAAAAGCTGGTCAAGATCATGGCCATCAATCGGGCCGACATAGGAAAAGCCCAGCTCCTCAAACAGCGTGCCGCCCACCGCCATGCCCTTTACCAGTTCCTTGGCCCGGCGCGCGCCTTCGGCAAAGGGCTCAGGCAGAAGGCTCGCAAGGCTTTTGGCGGCCGATTTCAGGTCCTGAAACGGCTCTCCCGCATAAAGCTGCGAAAGATAGCTGGAAAAGGCCCCGACCGGCGGGGCGATGGACATTTCATTGTCATTCAGGATGACAAACATCCGCTTTTTCAGGTGGCCTGCGTTGTTCATCGCCTCAAACGCCATGCCGGCGGACATGGAGCCATCGCCGATCACTGCCACTGCGTCACCCGGGTCGCCGCCCAGATCGGCCGCCATGGTAAAGCCCAAGGCCGCAGAGATCGAGGTGGAGGAATGGGCCGCACCAAAGGGATCGTAAGGAGATTCAGACCGTTTGGTAAAGCCCGACAATCCGCCTTCGGTCCGCAGCGTGCGGATACGGTCGCGCCGTCCGGTCAGAATTTTATGCGGATAGCACTGGTGGCCCACGTCCCAGATAATCTTGTCACGCGGGGCGCTGAACACGGCATGAAGTGCCACCGTCAATTCCACCACGCCAAGCCCGGCACCCAGATGACCGCCGGTCACCGAGACCGCCGAAATCGTTTCGGCGCGCAGTTCATCGGCCAGTTGGCGCAACTCGCGGTCGGTCAGACCTTTCATGTCGGCTGGCAGCGCGACCCGGTCAAGAAGGGGGGTAAGGGGACGGTCTGCCATAATGCTTCCTGTTTAATTTTCCCGCGCAATAACGAAACGGGCGCAGTCGATCAAGTTTCCTGCGGCGGGGCCATAAACCGAAAGGGCGGCCTCGGCCTCGTCTATCAGGGATCTGGCGCGCGTCTTGGCCGCATCAAGGCCCAGAAGCGAGACAAAGGTCGCCTTGCCAGCGGCGGCGTCCTTGCCCACGGCCTTGCCAGTTAGCGCAGCATCGCCGGTGACGTCCAGAACATCGTCCCAGATCTGAAAGGCCAAGCCCAGCGCGGTTGCATAGCGGCGCAGGGGGGCTGGATCGGCCCCGGCCAGAATGGCCCCCGCCTCGGCGGAAAAGCGGATCAGCGCGCCGGTCTTGCCTGCCTGCAACGCGGTGATCTCTTCCAGCGTCAGGGGCCGGGGGGCGGTTTCGGCGGCAATGTCGAGCGCTTGGCCCAGAACCATGCCTTGCGCGCCGCTGGCCTGCGCCAGCCCCGCCACCAGCGCAATGCGCCTATCGCCGGAACCAAGTGTCGGATCGGTCAAAAGCTCAAAGGCCAGCGTTTGCAGGGCATCGCCTGCCAGAACCGCCGTGGCCTCATCCCATTTCACATGCACCGTGGGCAGACCCCGGCGCAGGGCGTCGTCGTCCATGCAGGGCATGTCGTCATGCACCAGCGAATAGGCGTGCAGCGCCTCGACCGCCGCCGCTGCGCTGATCGCATGAGCGGGACCCACGCCCAGCATCCGCGCCGATTCCAGCACCAGAAACCCGCGCAGGCGCTTACCGCCGTTTGCGGCATAACGCATGGCCTGCACCACAGGGGTATCGCCAAAGCCCGCCATGGCCGCATCCAGCCGCGCCTGAATGGCCAGCGCATCGGCGGCCAGTTGGGCGGAAAAACTCACAGCCCCTCCACCGGGGTTGTGCCGACAGCGCGGCCCTCGGCGGCGCGAATCAAGTCAACCTTTTCCTCGGCCGCCTTCAGCTTGGCCGCGCAATGGGCCTTGAGGGCAGCACCTTTTTCATACAGCGCGATGGACTGTTCCAACGCCACCTCGCCGCGTTCCAACTGGGTCACAACCTGCTCCAAAGCGGCCATGGCCTCTTCGAAACTCATCTCGGATACGGCTTTGTCGGTCATCATCCCTGCCCAGTTTGTCTGCGATGCCAGTTTATCTAAGATGCCAGAACACCCACATGCGCTGCGACAGATTCCGTCAGCGCGCCCAGATCATAGCCGCCCTCAAGGCAGGATACCACCCGCCCGCCCGCGCAATCGGCGGCAATGTCGCAGATGCGGCGGGTCAGCCAGGCGTAATCCTCGGCCTGCCACTCAAGGCCTGCCAACGGGTCATCGGCATGGGCGTCAAACCCGGCTGAAATCAGGATCAACTCGGGCTGCCAGGCCACAAGGCGCGGGAAGATCACGCTGTCATAGACCTGCCTCATCCGCGCCCCGCCCGAGCCTTCGGGCAGAGGGGCATTGACGATCTGGCCATGCGCGCCCACCTCGCGCGGGTTGCCGGTGCCAGGATAAAGCGGCATCTGGTGGGAGGAGGCGAACAGGCAGCGCGCCTCGTTCCACAAAAGATCCTGGGTGCCATTGCCGTGATGCACGTCGAAATCCACGATCGCCACGCGCGATAGACCGTGATGATCAAGCGCACGTTTCGCGGCAATCGCCACGGTGCCAAAAAGGCAAAAGCCCATGGCGGTGGCGGTTTCGGCATGGTGTCCCGGTGGGCGGCAGGCGACAAAGGCGGTGGTGTCGAACCCAGTCAGGGCAGCATCGACTGCCGCCGCCGCACCACCCACGGCACGCAGCGCGGCTTCAAGGCTTCCCGGTGACAGGAAGGTATCACCGTCAAGTTGCGCCCAGCCCTGAACTGGAAGCGCCGCCGCCACCCGGTCGGCATAGGACTGCGGGTGGCAGCGTGTCACCTCTTCAAGCGCCGCAAGCGGCGCCTCATGGCGGGCAAGCGCGAGGCCCTGCACCCCCGCCTCGACCGCCCACAGGCGGTCTACCCGTTCCGGGTGGCCGGGCGGCGTGACATGCCCCCCAAAGGCGGGATGTGCGTAAAGCGCGGTCATCAGCCCTGATTTTGCTGGCAGATAATCGCCTCTTCCAAGGCCGCCGCGCTGTCGGTCAGGTCTATCGACATGACCGGGCCGCTTTCGTTGATCAGGGTCAGGGTCTGACGCATGGCGACGTCCATCAGGAAATCCACGCTGTCAAAGGGAATGTCGACGCCGGGCATGCCGTCAATATACAGACCCACCGCCACCCCGTCATAAAGCTCGCCATCCACATCCATCTGGATCGGATAGCTCTTGCCCTCTTCGATGCCCTGCCATGCCTCGTTCATGGCCAAGAGATAGCCCGTGCCACCATCGGGATCAAACCCGATGCGCACATCCGAGCCATCTTCAAACACCGCATTGATGAGGCAGCCATTGCCGATGGTGGGGTCGACGAGAATGTCCCAGACCCCGACCTGGCCCAAGGACACCAGATCCTGAGCGGTGGCAGGCATTGCAATTCCGGCCGCCAGAACCACGGCGGCCATCTTGTGAAAACGCATGTTAAAACCCCTGCTATTCAATCGTTTCAAGCCAGGCCGATGGCCCGGCAGCCGCGACCCTAGCAGATGGTGGCCGCTTCTCAACCGGGTTGCAGCATATAGCCCTCGCCCCGCACGGTTTGCAGGAAACGCGGACGCTTGGGATCATCCTCGATCTTGCGGCGCAGGCGGGTGATCTGCACATCAACCGCGCGTTCCTGACCCGCGCCATCCTCGGCCGGGGTATCACCCGCCAGCTTTTCGCGGCTGATCGGCTGGCCAGGCTGGGCGGCAAAGGCGCGCATCAACTGCGCCTCGGTCGCGGTCAGCTTGACCAGATCCGCCCCGCGCCACAACTCGCCCCGGTCGATGTCATAGCGCACGGCCCCCAGATGCAGCACCTTGGGCAGCTGAGCGGCGGCGCGGGCCTGCGGCACCCGGCGCAGAATGGCGTTGATGCGCAGCAAAAGCTCTTTCGGCTCAAAGGGTTTGACCAGATAGTCATCGGCCCCCGCCTCAAGCCCTTCGATCCGGTTCTGGGCCTCGCCCTTGGCCGTCAGCAACAGGATCGGCACCGACATCTGCCCGCGCAGATCCCGCGTCAGGCTGATGCCATCCTCACCCGGCATCATCACGTCAAGGATCAACATGTCGAACTCCAGCCCCGACAGCAACCGCCGCGCCTGGGCGGCATCGCGCGCCGTGGTCACCAGAAACCCGTTGCGGATCAGGAATTTCTGCAACAGACCCCGGATGCGCTCGTCATCATCGGCGACCAGAAGATGTGCCTGTGGTTCACTCATACACTGCCCTCTTTCAGGCTTTGATACTGCCTGCGCATTTCGGGGTCCATCATCGCCTCCAGAACCGCACGGAACCCCTGCACTGCCTGCGGCCCGGCAGCCCGATAGGCCGCGCGCATCCGCGCCCGTTGGGCATCGGACAGGGCGCGTTCCAAGGCGCGACCCTTTTCGGTAAGATAAAGATGCCGCTCACGCTTGTCCTTCTTGCCCACCCGCGCCTCAACCAGACCATCGTCAAACAGCGCGCGCAACACACGGTTCAGCGATTGCTTGGTGACGCCGAGAATGGCCAGAAGATTGCCCACCGTGGTGCCGGGGCTGCGATGGATGAAATGCACGGCGCGGTGATGGGCGCGACCGTAATCCATGGTCTCGAGGATCCGGTCGGGATCGGCGGTAAAGCCGCGATAGGCAAAGAACATCGCCTCGATGCCCTTGCGCAACTGCTCATCCGTCAGGAACAAAAGGCTTTCGCCCCCGGTATTGGTCTCGACCATCTGCACCTCCGTCTCGTCTGGAATTTACGTCAGGCTTGTTGACATTCCAAGTCACAAACGCTAGCGATTCCACGCTTTGGCGCAAGATTATGTCCGAAACGGACCAATTCAGCGCAATATTCAAAAACTCACCTTACCGCAACAGGGGGCCAGAATGACAGGCTATGACGATCGTGACGGGTTCATCTGGATGGATGGCAAGCTGGTGGACTGGCGCCAAGCCAATGTTCACATCCTGACCCATGCGATGCATTACGCCAGCGCCGTGTTCGAAGGCGAGCGTTGCTATAACGGCAAGATCTTCAAATCGACCGAACACTCCGAACGCCTGCGCATGTCAGGCGAGCTTCTGGACATGCCGCTGCCCTATTCGGTGGCCGAGATCAATGCCGCCAAAGAGGCGGTGCTGAAAGCCAACGGCCTGACCGATGCCTATGTGCGCGCGCTGGCCTGGCGCGGGGCGGGCGAGGACATGGGGGTTGCCTCAAAGCGCAACCCGATCCGCATGGCGGTGGCCTGCTGGTCCTGGGGCAATTACTATGGCGACGCCAAGATGCGCGGCGCGAAGCTTGACATCGCCAAGTGGAAACGCCCCTCGCCCGAAACCATCCCCCATGCAGCCAAGGCGGCCGGGCTTTACATGATCTGCACCATGTCGAAACACGCGGCCGAGGCGAAGGGATGCTCGGACGCGATGATGTTCGACTATCGCGGCTATGTGGCCGAGGCGACCGGGGCCAACATCTTCTTCGTCAAGGACGGCGAGGTGCATACGCCCAAGCCCGACTGCATCCTGAATGGCATCACCCGGCAGACCGTAATCGGCATGCTGCGCGATATGCAGATCAAGGTGCATGAACGGCACATCCTGCCCGAAGAACTCGAAGGGTTCGAACAATGCTGGCTCACCGGCACCGCCGCCGAGGTGACACCCGTTGGCCAGATCGGCGACTACAACTTTGTGGTGGGCGACCTGACCCAGCGTGTCGCAGCCAACTACGAACGTCTGGTGCGCACCTAAACCTCCTCGAGCGCCTGCGGCTTCTCGTCGGGGGCGCCCTCAGGCCTCGTGGCCCTTTTCGATGCGGATAAACTGCACCAGACGCTGGTTCTGTGCCGAGCGTTCCACCGGGCGTTTCCACAAGCCCTGCCAGACTTGCTGGCTGCTGCGGTGGGCAATGGTGACAAAGGCCTTGACGCGCTGCCCGGTGGGCGCGGTGCGGTGGTCGGCTAGATGCTTGGACATGGCAGTCTCCCTAAGCCTGCGATCAAACCAGAGGTCCCAAGCCTAGGCCCGAATCGCCGCCCGCCAAACCCTGTTTTTTTGACATCCCCGCCAGACCGCCGATCCGATCAGCCCCGCAGGCGGTTCACCGCCCATCGGGCCGCATCGGCAACCGCCGGGTCGGGATCATCCACCAAAGGCTGCGCGGCGGCTGCCAACCCGGCCTGCCCGGAGTTTCCGATGGCATAAAGCACGTTGCGCACCATGCGGTCCCGCCCGATCCGCTTGATCGGACTGCCCGCAAAGCGCGCGCGGAAGGCGGCATCGTCCAAGGCGGCGAGTTCGGCCAGCTCTGGCAATCCAACCTTCGGCTGATAGCCGATGTCACGGGCGGCGGCGGCAAACTTGTTCCACGGGCAGACGGCCAGACAATCGTCGCAGCCATAGATCCGGTTGCCCATCAGCCCGCGCAGGCCTTCGTCCACCGGGCCTTTGTGTTCGATGGTCAGATAGGAAATGCAGCGCCGCGCGTCCAACTGGTAAGGCGCCGGGAAGGCCCGCGTCGGGCAGGCATCCAGACAAGCGGTGCATGTGCCACAATGGCTGATCTCGGGGGCGTCTTTCGGCAAATCCAGCGTGGTGAAAATCGCCCCCAGAAAGAACCAGTTGCCCAGATCGCGCGCCAAGAGATTGGTGTGCTTGCCTTGCCAGCCAAGACCTGCCGCCTGTGCAAGCGGCTTTTCCATCACCGGGGCGGTATCAACAAAGACCTTTATTTCGCCGCCCGCCTGATCCAGAAGCCAGCGCCCAAGCCGCTTCAGCCGCCGCTTCACCAGATCGTGGTAATCTTTGCCCTGGGCATAGACACTCACCACACCCCGATCGCGCGCCGCCAGCCCCGCCATCGGATCAGCCTCCGGCGTATAGACCTCTGCCAGCATGATGACCGACCGCGCCTCTGGCCAAAGCGCCGCCGGATTGGCCCGCCATGCCTCGCGCTCGGCCATCCAGCCCATCTGCCCGTGCCGCCCCGCCTCCAGAAAGGCCCGCAGCCGCCCCGCCGCCTCGGGCACAGCATCCGGCACACAGATGCGCAGCTTGGAAAACCCCTCGTCCTCGGACTGGCGAACAAGTGCCGCTTTCAACGTGGCCAAAATATCCTCGGGGGGTGCGGGGGGCGAAGCGCCCCCGCTGCCACCGGTTGGATCAGAAATCCAGATCGGCATAATGGGCGGGCGGCGGAAAGCCCGGGATCTGGTCGGCCAAGAGCGTGCGGAAAGACGGGCGCGACTTGATCTTGGCATACCAGTCTTTCACCGTAGCATTGCGGTTCCAGTCCACGTCCGAGATATAATCGAGGCACGAAAGGTGCGCGGCCGCCGTGAAATCGGCCAAGGTCATCTCATTTCCCGCCAACCAGCGGCGCTGATCCAAGAGCCAGGCCATATAGTCGATGTGATACTTGATCCGCCCCGCCCCGGATTTCACGTTCTTCGAATCCGGATAGCCGTGGCCCATCACCTTCTTGTTCACCCGCTCATACAAAAGCTTCGAGGTGACCTCGGCATGAAACTTGTCGTCAAACCAGGCGCACAGGCGGCGCACCTCATAGCGCGCATCCACATCGCGCGGCATCAGGGCAGGCGTCGGGATCGCCTCTTCCAGGTATTCGCAGATCGCCTGGCTTTCGCTCATCAACTTCTGGTCAATCCGCAGGATCGGCACCTTGCCCGCCGGATTGCGGCGCAGGAAATCGGGGCTCGGCTCCCAATAGCGCTCTTCCACCAGTTCGACCTCAAGCTTTTTCTCCGCCAGCGTCAGGCGAACCTTGCGGCAGAAGGGCGAGAGCGGGAAGTGGTAAAGACGGATCATCTGAGGCGGGCCTGAAGGTCGGGATGCTTCTCAATAACGCCCTTGGCGGCAGTTGCAACTGGCCTATTCAAAACAGCCCGCGCGCCCGTCGACGGCAATGGTTTCGGCCCCCGATAGGATGGCGCGGGTGCGCTTGCGCACAAAGTCCGAAGGCTGGCTCGCGCTGCGCCGTTTCGGATCGGGCAGCACGGCGGCCAGCCGCGCGGCCTGCACCGCCGAGAGATCCGCCGCATCGACGCCAAAGTGATGCTGCGCCGCCGCCTGCACGCCAAAGACCCCCTCGGCGAACTCGGCGGTGTTCAGATAGACGTGCAGGATGCGCCGCTTGGTCCAGAAAAGCTCCATCACCGGGGTGATCGCCGCCTCCAGCGCCTTGCGCAGATAGCTGCGCCCGTGCCAAAGGAAGGTGTTCTTCACCACCTGCTGCGACAGGGTCGAGGCCCCGCGCGTCCCGCCGTCTTCGATGGCATCGCGGATGGCGGCCATGTCAAAACCCCAATGCAGGCAGAAGTTGGCATCCTCGGCCGCCACGACCGACCGCGCCATGACCGGCGCAATCTCGTCCCAGCTGACCCAATCCTTTTCAATGCCGCCCAGCCGCCAGGCCTCTTGCGCCTGATAGATGTTGATCGGCGGCGGGGCAAAGCTGAACAGCACGATCAGGACGGCGTAGAACGCCGCCGCCCCCGCCAGCAGGCGCAGCGTCCAAAACCGCAGGCGCCGCAAGAGCGACGGCTTTTGCGGTTCGGCTTCGGGTTCGGGTTTCTTGCGCGCAGCCATGGCCGACCATAGGCCACGAAGCGCAACCCGGGGTCAAGTCACCCGACAGAGGTCAACCGAAAGCCCCTGCCTTCCCGTCTTGCCCCAATGGCTTGCAACTCCCTGCCTCTGCATGGAACATGGCTGCCGACAGACAGAAGGAGCAGGTCGATGTTCAGGGCATTGGTGGTGAACAAGGACGAAGCCGGGGCAACCCATGCGGCGGTAACCTCGCTTGAGATCGGCGATCTGCCGGCGGGGGATGTTGTGGTTGCGGTTGACTATTCGACAGTGAACTACAAGGACGGGCTGTGCCTTGGCACGGGCGGTGGCCTTGTGCGCAGCTATCCGCATGTGCCCGGCATTGATTTCGCCGGAACAGTCGAAAGCTCTGACGATGCCCGCTACGCGCCCGACGACAAGGTGGTGCTGACCGGCTGGCGCGTGGGTGAAACCCATTGGGGCGGTTATGCCGAAAAGGCCCGGGTCAAGGCCGATTGGCTGGTGCCCTTGCCTGCCGGGCTGACGACCAAGCAGGCCATGGCCATCGGCACGGCGGGCTTTACCGCCATGCTGGCCATTCTGGCGCTGGAAGACCACGGGCTGAAACCGGGTAACGGCCCCGTGCTGGTCACCGGGGCTGCGGGGGGCGTGGGATCGGTTGCGGTCGCGCTCTTGGCGGCGGCAGGCTATGAGGTGGCCGCCGTGACCGGCCGACCCGAGACCGAAGGCTATCTGCGCGCTCTGGGTGCAAGCCAGATCGTCCCGCGTGAGACGATCAATGAGACCGTCAAGCGCCCGCTGGAAAGCGAAACCTGGGCGGGCTGCATTGATGCCGTCGGCGGGCCGATGATGGCGCGTGTGCTGGGGCAATTGAAATACGGCGGCTCCATCGCGGCGGTCGGGCTTGCGGGCGGGGCCAACCTGCCGGCCTCTGTGGTGCCCTTCCTGTTGCGCGGAGTGAATATCCTTGGGATCGACTCGGTCCTGATCCCCTATGCCTGCCGCGTGGCCGCCTGGGAGCGGATCGCCCGCGACATGCCGAAAGACAGGCTAGAGGCGATGATCAGCCTGCACGGCCTTGCCGACCTGCCGCAACTGGGTGTCGATATCCTTGCGGGCAAGGTCAAGGGCCGCGCCGTGATCGACGTGCGAGCCTGAACGTCAAGCAGCCCCCCACCCTATCTCTCCCCACGGGGTGGAGGGGGTGGGGGGCCGCCCGGACTTGCCGCTAACCCAACCCTTCGACAATCACCACATGGGCCATAGCCGCCCCATCGCGCCGCGCCTTGGCGGCCTGATACTCGGGCGAGTGGTAACAGGCCCGCGCCGCCGCCAGCGACGGAAATTCAATCACCACATGGCGGTCAAGCGCCGGGCATTCCAGCACCTCATGAGCGCCGCCCCGCGCCAGAAACCGCGCGCCATGGGCGGCAAAGGCAGTAGGCGCCAGCGCCTGATATCCCGTATAAGCCGCAGGGTCGGTCACGGTGACATGGGCGATCCAATAGGCTTTCATAGTTCCTCAAGCAGTTGGCGGGCAATCTCGGCCGCGTCTTTCAGGTGGTCGCGCACTGCCTGTTTGGCGGCGGCCGGTTCATTGGCCGCAATCGCCCCGGCGATGCGCGCCATATGGGCGGGGCCCGAGATGCGCCGGTCAGTGGTGGCCAGCGTCATCGCCCGCAAGCGCGAGATGCGCCCGTTTAGCCGCTGCACGATCTCCCAGGCGATGTCATGGCCCGCCGCAGTGAAGATCACCTCGTAAAACCGTGTCGTCGCGGCATAAAGCGCCGAAAGCTGTGCGTCGGAAAACGCGGCCTGCAGCGCGGCGAGCGCATCGGACAGCCGCGCCTTCACCCCGGCATCGGCCCGGCGCGCACATTCGGCGGCGGCGGCCGATTCCAGAAGGCGGCGGATGTCATAGATCTGCGCCGCCTGCGCCCAATCCAGCCGCGCCACCACCGGCCCGGCGCGACCTGATGTATCCACCAGCCCCTCGGCCTCAAGCGTGCGGATCACCTCACGCACCACTGACCGGGACACGCCCAGCTGATCGCAAAGCGTCCGCTCCACCAGCCGCGCCCCGCCGGGGAAACGCCCGGCGATGATCGCCCCGCGCAGGCGGTCCACAGCCATGGCCCGCAGCGTGGCGGGGGCTTCCTGGATGCGCAGATCGTCAGCTTGCTGGTTCATGGTGAAAACCTAGGCCGCGCGCGGCAAGCGCGCAAGGGTTTCTTGACATATCATATTATGGTATACCAACATACCACAAATCTGATGGAGACCTCCATGCCCGCGACGATTCGTAAGACGCTCTTGAACATCGAGACCACGCTGATCGAAGGGGGCAAGGCAGCCGTGACGCCGCTCAAGTTCATCGCAGCGGCTGCGGTCATCAAGAATCCTTGGGCCGGACTGGGGTTTGTCGAAGATCTGAAGCCGAAGATTCACGAAATTGCGCCGGAACTGGGCGAATTGCTGACCGGCATGATCATTGATGCCGCAGGGGGCGGCGACAAGGTGGAAGGCTATGGCAAGACCGCCGTGGTGGGGCTGGATGGCGAGGTGGAACACGCCTCGGCGCTGATCCATACGCTGCGGTTCGGCAATCACTACCGGCAGGCGGTGGGGGCCAAGACCTATCTGGCCTTCACCAACACGCGCGGCCCCGCGAATTGCCCAATCATGATCCCCCTGATGGACAAATACGACGAAGGCCGCCGAAGCCATTACCTGACGATCCAGTTCGCCATTCCCGATGCGCCGGCCGCCGATGAAATCGTGGTGGCGCTTGGCGCCTCGATCGGGGGCCGCCCGCATCACCGCATCGGCGACCGCTATCAGGACCTGAAAGACCTGGGCCATGACGTCAAGAACCCTGCGGCTGTCTGACGGCGGCACTGTTCGGGTGCTGGAGGAGGGCGCAGGCGAGCCTCACCTCCTGATCCACGGCGTCGGCCTGCGCGCCGAGGCCTGGGGCCCGCAAATGCGGCTTGAGGCGCATGTCTTTGCAGTGGACATGCCCGGCCATGGCGAAAGCGCTCCGCTGGCGCAAGGCGCGCGGCTTCCGGATTATGTCGCCTGGGCCGCACGGGTGATCGAGGCGCTGGGGAAGGTTCCGGTGAACGTGGCCGGTCATTCGATGGGATCGCTCATCGCCGGGGGCCTGGCCATTGAACGGCCTGATCTGGTCAAGCGCGTTGCGCTTTTGAACGGGGTGCATCGCCGCACACCCGAGGCGCGGGCCGCCGTGCTGGGCCGCGCCGCCGAAATCGCCGCCGGGGCGGGCAGCATCGAGGCCCCGCTGTCGCGCTGCTTCACGCCCGATCAGGTTGCGCTGCGTGAAACCGTGGCGGGCTGGCTGCGCGCGGTTTCCCCCGAAGGCAATGCCATGGCCTACCGCGCCTTTGCCGAGGGTGACAGCGTCTATGCCGACCGGATCGGAGAGATCAGCTGCCCGACGCTGGTGTTGACCGGCGATGGCGACCTGAATTCGACGCCGGCAATGACCTATGCCATGGCCGGCATAGTCCAGCATGGGCAGGCGGTTGTCATTCGAGGCCACCGGCATATGGTGAACCTGACCGCCCCGCGCGAGGTTTGCACGGCACTGCGCGATTGGCTGGCCGAAGAGGTGACCCGATGACATCTGCCCCGCATCCCATCGATCCGCGCGCCTTGCGCGATGCCTTCGGCTGTTTCATGACCGGGGTGACAGTGGTCACCACGCTCGTTTCCACGGGCAGGCCGCAGGGCTTTACCGCCAATTCCTTTGCCTCGGTCTCGCTGGATCCGCCGCTGCTTTTGGTCAGCTTGGCCAATTCGTCACGCAATATCAATACGTTCGCCAAAGGCGAAGGCTTTGCCGTGAACATCCTGGCCGAAGGGCAAAAGGACATCTCGGCCACCTTTGCCCGGCCCTCCGAAGACCGGTTTGCCAATCTTTACTGGCGCAAGGGCCCGGCAGGAAACCCGCTGATCGCCGGGGTATCGGCCTGGTTCGATTGCAGCCTGGAACAGGCCATTCCCGCAGGGGACCACACGATTCTGATCGGCCGAGTTGCCGGGTTCGAGGCCACTCCTGCCGCCGGGCTGGGCTATTACCGCGGTGCCTATGTCACATCGGCCCAGACGGCAGCGCAAATGCCCGCCGGACCGGATGTGGTCATCACCGCCATTCTCGAGGCCGAAGGCAAGGTCCTGTTGCAAGACGACGGGCGCGGCGGGCTGACCCTGCCCATGGCGCGTGCCGGTCGGGACGGGGTGCAGGCGGCGCTGGCGCGGCTCATCGCCGCCTCGGGTCTGCAGGCCCAGCCGGGCGCAGTCTATTCTGTCTATGACGATCCGGCCCAAGGCGCCCAGCACATCGCCTTTCTTTGCCCCACAGCACCGGGCAAGCCGCGCATGGGGGCGCTGGTGGACCTCTCGCGCGACGGGGTGGCCGATGTCACCGACCCGGCCGCCCGGATCATGCTGGAGCGTTTGGCCGACGAGGCCCCGACCGGGCGCTATGGTATCTATTTCGGCACGCATGAACAGGGGCGCGTGCAGCGGGCTCAGGAAAGGGAAGAGCCATGAAATTCTCGTTGTTCGTTCACATGGAACGCGTCAGCGCGGCGGACGAGGAACCCCGGCTATATGAGGAAATGCTGGAACTGTGCCAGATGGCCGACGAGGGCGGCATGCATGCCATCTGGACCGGCGAACATCACGGGATGAGCTTTACCATCGCGCCCAACCCGCTTTTGAACCTGGTCGATCTGGCACGGCGGACAAAGAATGTCCGGCTTGGCACCGGCACCGTAATCGCCCCCTTCTGGCACCCGATCAAACTGGCCGGTGAGGCCGCCATGGCCGATATCATCATGGATGGTCGGCTGGATCTGGGCATCGCACGTGGGGCCTATTCCTTTGAATATGAACGCGTCATGCCGGGCTTGGACGCCTGGAACGCGGGCGGGCGGATGCGCGAGCTGATCCCGGCGATCAAGGGGCTGTGGGAAGGGGATTACAGACATGACGGCCAGTATTGGCAGTTCCCGAAAACCACATCGGCCCCCAAACCCCTGCAACAGCCCTTCCCGCCGATCTGGGTCGCGGCGCGTGACCCCAACAGCCACGACTTCGCCGTCTCGCAAGGCTGTAACGTGCAGGTGACCCCCTTGCACCAACCGCATGACGAAGTGGTCTCCCTCATGGACCGCTTCAACGCCGCCTGCGCCGCGAACCCGTCTGTGCCGCGTCCCAAGATCATGATCCTGCAGCACGGCTATGTCGCCAAGGACGCCGCCGATGCCGATCTGGCCGCCGAAGAGCTGAACGCTTTCTACTGCTATTTCGGTGCCTGGTTCCTGAACAAACGGCCCATCACCCAGGGCTTGATCGAAGAAATCACGCCCGAGGAAATGGCCGCCCACCCCTTCTATTCGGCCAAGGCCATGCGCGAGAACCTTCTGATCGGGGACGCTGCCGAAGTCATTGAAAAGCTGAAGAAGATCGAAGCTTTGGGCTATGATGAATTCTCGTTCTGGATCGACAGCGGCATGAGCTTTGCGCGCAAGCGCGACGGTCTGCGCCGGTTGATTGATGACGTCATGCCCGCCTTTGCCTGAGGGACAGAATGGACCGCTTCCAGCACTATATCGACGGCGCATTCGAAACCCCGGCGCGGCATTTTCCCAGCCTTGATCCGGCCACCGGGCAGCCATGGGCCGAAATGCCCGATGCCTCGGCCGCAGATGTGGCCCGTGCCGTAGAGGCGGCGCATCGCGCCTTTCTTGGGCCCGCCTGGTCGGGGCTGACGGCTTCTGCGCGGGGCAAGCTTCTATTCCGGCTGGCCGATCTGGTGCAGGCCGCCGCCCCGCGTCTGGCGGCCTTGGAAACCCGCGACACCGGCAAGATCATTCGCGAGACATCCGCCCAGATCGCCTATGTCGCGGAATACTACCGCTATTACGCGGGCCTTGCCAACAAGATCGAAGGCGCGCATCTGCCCATCGACAAGCCCGACATGGAGGTCTGGCTGCGTCGCGAACCGGTGGGCGTGGTCGCCGCCATCGTGCCGTGGAACAGCCAGCTTTTCCTGTCGGCGGTCAAACTTGGCCCGGCGCTGGCGGCGGGCTGCACTGTGGTCTTGAAGGCATCAGAGGATGGCCCTGCGCCCCTCTTGGAATTTGCCCGTCTGGTGCATGACGCGGGCTTTCCCCCCGGTGTGGTGAATATCCTGACTGGCGGGCCGGACGCGGGCCGGACGCTGACCACCCATCCCCGCGTGGCCCATATCGCCTTTACCGGCGGCCCGGAAACCGCGCGCCATATCGTGCGGGCAAGCGCGGAAAACCTGTCGAAAACCTCGCTGGAACTCGGCGGCAAATCGCCCTTCATCGTGTTCGACGATGCCGATCTGGACTCGGCCGCCAATGCCCAAGTCGCGGGCATCTTCGCGGCCACCGGGCAAAGCTGCGTCGCAGGCTCGCGCCATATCGTGCAGCGGTCTGTCAAAGAGGCCATGCTGACCCGGCTGAAAGCCAAGGCCGAGGCGGTGGCCATCGGCGCGCCTGACCAAATGACGACCGAGGTCGGCCCTCTTTGCACCCAGCGTCAGCGCGACCGGATTCAGGCGCTGGTCGATGCGTCAATCGCCGCCGGGGCCAAACTTGTCACCGGCGGCGTCACGCCCTCGGGGACGGGCTTCTACTACCCGCCAACGATCCTGGATTGCACCGACGCCCCCCATGCCCCTGTTCTGCAACAGGAATGTTTCGGCCCGGTGCTGGCCGTGACCGCCTTTGATACCGAGGATCAGGCGCTGGAGATTGCCAATGACACCGCCTATGGGCTCGCCTCGGGCGTGTTCACCCGATCCCTTACCCGGGCGCATCGGATGATCCGGGGCATCCAGGCGGGGATCGTCTGGGTCAACACCTATCGTGCCGTCTCGCCCATCGCGCCCTTTGGCGGCCACGGGCTTTCGGGCCATGGGCGCGAAGGCGGCATGGCGGCGGCGCTGGATTACACCACGGTCAAGGCCGTCTGGCTGCGCACCTCGGACGACCCGATCCCCGACCCGTTTGTCATGCGCTAGCCATAGCTCCGCGCCCCGAAAATTGCGCTGCCCACCCGCACATGGGTGGCGCCATGGGCAATGGCGATCTCGAAATCGCTGCTCATCCCCATCGACAGGCCGGATAGCCCGTTGCGCGCGGCCATAGCGGCCAGCATGGCGAAATGGGGGCTTGGATCCTCGCCCTCGGGCGGAATGCACATCAGGCCCTGCACGGGCAAATCCATCGCGCGGCAGCGGGCAATGAAGGCGTCCAGATCGGCCGGCAAAACGCCAGCCTTTTGCGGCTCTTCCCCTGTGTTCACCTGCACGAACATCTCGGGCGCCGTGCCGCGCTCTTGCACCAGCCGCGCCAGCTTGTCCGCCAGCGAAGGGCGGTCGACCGAGTGGATGGCGTCGAACAGGTCCAGCGCCTGTTTGGCCTTGTTGGTCTGCAAGGGGCCGATCATATGCACCTGCACGCCCGAAAACCGCGCCCGCAGGTCGGGCCATTTACCCGCCGTTTCCTGCACATAGTTCTCGCCAAACAGGCGATGGCCTTCCTCCAAGACCGCCACCACCCGATCCAGGGGCTGCACCTTGGACACCGCGATCAGCCGGGTGGACCCCGGCAGGCGGCCATGCGCGGCCTCGGCGGCGCGGATGCGGGCGGTGATCTGGGCAAGCGACATAGGTAATCCTCTTGGCGGCCAGATGGCCATATCCGGGGGGGAAAGGGAAGCGGGGTAGATGGGTTTTGCCGGTGGGGATGGTACAGAATTGCTGATTGGGCTGAAAGCGGAGTCTTCTCGCTACTATTATTAAAACGAGAAGCTCACGCCGAGGTCGGCGCGGTTGACGCCAGCAACTATGCGTTCCACACCGCCCACAAGGGAAGCACCGCCGAGATCATGCTTAAGACCAAGGCCGAAGCCAGTATCAGCACCAGTCTCTTCATCAGCGACAAACGCATTCACCTTGGTCGCACCGAAGGTTGCGGAGCCACCCAGAACGATCTTGCGCTCACCATCGTTGTCAGCAGCAGCGAAGTGCACGCCGAAGTCACCAACGTTGCCCGAAACGGTAACAATGGTCTTGTCTTGAGTGTTGGTCGTCGAGTCCTGCATCGCAACAGCAGCGGTCCAGTCGCCCATCGCGCAGGAAACATATGCTGCGGTCTTGTTGCTCGACGAGCCAATGTCGGAGTCAGAGTAAGACAGGTGGCCAGTGAAACCACCCGAACTGTAGATCACTTCAATACCATTAACCCCGTTGTCAGAGGAGCTATAGGAGTCCCAACCAAACGTGCCTTTGGCGCCCGTGTTGGCAGCAACGCCAGTCCAACCCAACCTGGAGTGCCCCCACTGAAGTGGTCCACCAACTGGGATATGATGATCCCACTTTTTGGAGGACCAGAAGATGGCTGGAAAGCGAGATAAGCCGGAAGACATTGTTTTGAA
>Ga0194133_10003655_pt1 | contig 21586 bp, 20 predicted proteins | sample TA2KigOf40mmetaG_FD_155448 | JGI IMG/M metagenome (GOLD analysis project Ga0194133, IMG submission 155448) | Freshwater microbial communities from Lake Tanganyika, Tanzania - TA2015055 Kigoma Offshore 40m | ecosystem: Environmental > Aquatic > Freshwater > Lake | place: Tanzania: Lake...
AGTAGTCCCTTCAGGACTGACTACTGCGCGTAGCGGAGTAGTCCCTTCAGGACTGACTACTGCGCGTAGCGGAGTAGTCCCTTCAGGACTGACTACTGCGCGTAGCGGAGTAGTCCCCCCGGGACCGACCAACGTCGTGCGGAAATGAGTACCGCACAGCGGTACGGATTTGCCTAGCGCTACATGACCCCGCCGCCGCGCTCGTCCGTGCTGGAAAAGCGCTGCACGATGTAGATCGGCAGGATCGACACGATGACGAGGAATGCGGCGACGACGTTGACGACGGGCGCCTGGTTGGGACGGAAGAGATTTTGGTAGATCCAAATCGGCAGGGTCGTGATGCCAGGGCCGGCGGTGAAGGTCGTGACGATGATCTCGTCGAAGGACAGTCCGAAGGCCAGCAGGGCACCCGCGGCGAGGGCTGAGCGCATGAGCGGGAACGTCACGTGGACGAAGGTCTGCCAGCCGCGGGCGCCGAGATCGGCTGACGCCTCCTCGACATTGCCACCGAGGCGACGCACGCGAGCGAGTGCGTTGTTGTATACGACCACGATGCAGAAGGTCGAGTGGGCGACGACCAGGGTAAGGAAGGTGAGTCCGCCCAGGAACGACGTGAAGACATTGTTAAGCGCAATGCCCGTGACGATGCCGGGCAGGGCGATGGGCAGGATGATGAGCAAGCTCACCGAGTCCTTGCCGAAGAAGTTGAAGCGCCCGAGCGCGAGAGCCGCCAGGGTGCCGAGCACGAGGGCAATCGCGGTCGCGCAGATCCCCAGGACCACGCTCGTGAGCAGGGCCTCGCGGACGCCCTCGTTGGAGAAGGCGGCCCCCCACCATTTCGTGGAGAAGCCCTCGGGAGGCCAGGACAGGGTTTCGCCGGCATTGAACGAGTTGATGAGAACGACGGCCAGGGGAATGTAGACGAAGAGGAAGGCGATGACCGCGAAGATCGACAGCGCGACCTTGGTCCCGCGCCCGGTCGTCACAGCTTCTCCAGTGCGCCGGTACGCCGCACAGCGGCGAGATAGAGCAGCACGATGACCACGGGAATCGTGGCGAAGGCCGCCGCGAACGGCAGATTGGTCACGTAGTTCTGCTGTACGACGTTGCCCAGCATGATCACCTTGCCGCCGACGATCTGCGCGGTGATGTAGTCGCCCAGGCTAAGCGAGAAAGTGAAGATCGAGCCGGCCACCATCGTCGGGAAGATGATCGGCACGATCACGCTGCGGAAGGTGCGCCAGCCCTTGGCGCCCAGGTCGGCAGAGGCGTCCAGCATCGAGCTGGGCAGCCGCGTGAAGCCGGCGTAGACCGGCAGGATCATGTAGGGCAACCACAGGTATGTGAGCGTGAGGATGATGCTGAACTCGCCGAAGCCGGGACTGTCTAGGCCGAAGGGTGCGAGGAACCACGCGATCACGCCCTGCTCGGGGCTGAGCATCGCGCGCCACGCGTAGACCTTGACCAGGTAGCTCGCCCACAGCGGCGTGAGGATGAGCGCGACAAGCAGCGGCTGCCAGCGCGCCCGCGCGACGCGCGCCATGAAGAAGGCAACCGGCACGCCGATGACGAGGCACAGGATCGTGACGCCGATGGCGATCCCGAGTGTGCGCAGCATCGTCTGGAGGTACGCCGGGGTCGTGAAGACCTCGACGAAGTTGTCGAAGGTGAAGGTGCGCACGAGCGCACCCGTGAAGCCATCGACGGTCCAGAAGGCCGTGAGGAAGAGAGCGGCGAGGGAACCCAGGTAGACGACGACCAGCCACGCCATCGGCGCTGCGAGCAGCGCTGCGAGCCTTGCTCGCGGATGGCGATAGCCGAAGCCTCCCTTCGGAGGAGTCGCGGTCGTCGCTGTCGACATGGGTTCCCTCGCCGTCAATCAGTTACGAGCGGAGCTCCGACCAGGCCTTCGACCACTCCGAGTAGGGCACGCACTTGACGTCCGTGCGCCCGTCGAGGCAGACCTCGGTCGGCGTGTTCCAGTAGTAGACGTTCTCCCAGTAGGAGGGTTCGTTGGCGTGGTAGGTCGCGCACTGCTCGGGATCGATGTCGCACGCCTTGACGTTGCTCGGCGCCTCGCCGAACCACGCCGTGGCCTGCTGGTTGATCTCGGGCGATGCGATCCAGTCGAGCCACTTGTAGGCGCAGTTGAGGTTGGGGGTGTCCTTCGCGACCATCCACGTGTCGGACCAGCCCGTCGCCCCCTCCTTCGCCTTGGTCGAGCCGATCGTCGCCGGGTCGAAGCCATTGACGATGACCTGCCACGAGGTGGCCGCGGTCATCGTGCCGGCGTTCACGGCGTCGATCTGCTTGAGGTAGTCATTCCAGTACTCGCTCACGAGGCCCTTCTGCTGCTTGAGCAGGTTGATCGCCGCGTCGAACTGCGTCTGGTCGAGCGCGTAGGGATCGGTGATGCCGAGGTCGGGCTGCGTGGCCATGAGATAGACGGCCGCGTCCGCGATGTAGATGGGCGAGTCGTACGGCCCCACGCCTCCGGCGGCGGGCGAATCCGGCTCGAACATCACCGACCACGAGTCGACCGTGTCGCCGACCTTCTCCTTATTCCAGACGAGGAGATTGGCGCCGCGGCCGTGCGGCACGCCGTAGGCGACGCCGTTGACACTGTTATGCGACTTCATCTTCAAGTCCGGGAAGATATCGGCGTAGTTGGGTACCAGATCCATGTTGATTGGCTGCACATTGCCGCCGTAGATCAGGCGCAGCGAGGCGTCGCCGGACGCCGACACGACATCCCATCCGCCGCCCTGCATGAGCTTGACCGCCTCGTCGGAGGTGCCGAAGGTTTTGACGTTGACCTTGCATCCGGTCTGCTCCTCAAAGGGGCCCACCCAGTTGGCAGACGGGTCCGTGCTGCCGTTCTCGGCTGAATCGGCGTTCAGGATGCTAGGCCGGGTAGACGCGGCCGGGGCCGGTCACGCTCACCACGACCGCGTCGCCGGGCCGCGGCGGAGGGGTGCCACCCGGCACGCGCACGGGGATCGCGGTGCCGTCGGCGAGCTCGACGCGCAACATCGAGTCGTGACCGTGGTAGGAGGTCTCGCGCACGACTCCTGCACCGGGCAGCGGCGCAGGGCCCGCGGGCTCCACGGGGCAGGAGAGCACGAGTTGCTCGGGACGGAGAACGACGGTCGCCTCGCCGTCGCGGGCGAGTGACGTCGAGGCGTGCACGGGGATGTCGCCGAGGGCGCAGGTGACGCGCTCCCCCTGGGCGACAGCGGGCAGCTCGACGGCATCGCCGACGAAGCGCGCGACACCGAGATCGGCGGGGACGTCGTACACCTCCAGTGGGGTCCCGACCTGCACGATGCGCCCGTCACGAAGCACGGCGACCAGGTCAGCGGTGGAGAGCGCCTCCTCCTGGTCATGCGTGATGAGGATCGCCGTCGTGCCCAGGCCGCGCAGGAGCTCGCGCACCTCCGCACGCAGACGCACGCGCAGTGCAGCATCCAACGCGGTGAAGGGCTCATCGAGCAGGATCACATCCGGCCGCGGAGCCATCGCCCGCGCCAGCGCGACGCGCTGCTGCTGGCCGCCGGAGAGCTCATGGGGGCGGACATGTGCGTAGTCGGACATGCCCACCATCTCGAGCACCTCCGCGACGCGCCCCGCAGCAGCGCCGCGCGGCAGGCCGAAGGCGACGTTGGCCGAGACGTCCAGGTGAGGGAAGAGCGCGCCCTCCTGCGGGACGATGCCGATGCGGCGCTTCTCCGGGGGCACGAAGGCATGGGGGAAGCCCGGCCCCGCGCCCGCCACCAGACGCTCGCCGAAATACACGGTGCCGGCCGTGGGCTTGAGGAATCCGGCGAGCACGCGCAGGAGGGTGGTCTTGCCCGAGCCGCTCGGGCCGAGCACTGCAGCCACAGCCCCTGACGGCACGGACAGGTCGAGGTCGCTGAGGACCGCATCGCCGCCGTAGCCCGCCGTCAGACTGCTCACGTCAACGCTCGTCACGGGGCCACCGTATCGGCGCTCGTATCCGTGTCCGCGCGTGTCATCGCCCGGCTCAGCAGCCACGCGGGCCCTGCGGCGAGGACGACGAGCGCGATGGCATAGGGAGCGGCTGATCCGTACGCCGCGATCTCCGTGCGACTCCACAGCTCCGTCGCGAGCGTGTCGAGACCGGTGGGACGCAGCATGAGCGTGGCCGGGAGTTCCTTCATCGCGGTGAGCAGCACCAGCAGTCCGCCAGCCGCAATGCCGGGCAGGGTCAGCCGGAAGGTGGTCTCAGCCCACGCGCGCAGCGGGCCGCGGCCGAGGGTGCGTGCTGTCTGCTCGAGCACCGGCGACACCGACGCGGTCGCGCTGCGCGTCGCGCCGATCGCCTTGGGCAGGAAGAGCACGGCGTAGGCGAAGGCAAGGATGAAGATTGTCTGGTACGCCGCGGGGAAGACCGCGAGCGTGAGGAAGACGAGCGAGAGACCGACCACCACCGCGGGCAGGGCGTGACCGGTGTAGGAGACGGTCTCGATCGCGCGCACCGAGCGAGTGCGGTAGCGCGCAGCGAGGATGCCGACCGGCAGGGCGAGCAGCACGGCCAGGACAGCACCGGCGAGGGCGACGCCGAGGGAGGTGAGGGCGGCCGTGAGGAGCTCAAGCGGATCCAGCGGCGTGCGACTGCCCTCCAGCATGCGCAGGACAAGCGAGACGAGCGGCACACCGAGGGCGAGGATCGTCAGGCCCGTGAGCCACGCGAGTGCGCCGAGGCGAGCGCCCGCGCCGAGCGTGACCGGGATAGCGGCGCGCTGCGTGCCGGTGGCCACGCGCCAGCGCCGAGTGCGCCCGCGCACTCGACGCTCGGCATAGACCAGCAGCGCCGCGAGACCCACGAGCACCAGCGCCAGCACGGCAGCGCTCACGCGGTCGAAGCTCGCGCGATAGGAGGCGTAGATGACGCGCGTGAAGGCATCAACGCGCAGCAGGGCGACCGCGCCGAAGTCCGAGAGGACGTAGAGCGCGACGAGGAGAGCGCCCCCCGCGGCGGCGGGCCAGGCCTGCGGCAGCGTCGTGGTGGCGAAGGCGCGGACGGGCCCGCGTCCGAGGGAGCGCGCGACCTCCTCCAGGGCCGGATCGCTGGAGCGGAAGGCCGCCGTGACGGGCAGCACGACGTACGGCGAGGACACCAGCGTGAGGATGAGGGCGGCGGCCCAGAAGCCGTGCATGGAGGGAAACTGCGCGAGCCAGGCGTACGCCGCGACGTACGACGGGATCGCGAGCGGGAGCGCGACGAGCACGAGCCACATGCCCCGAAGCGGCAGTGTCGATCGCGCGACCAGCCACGCGGTGGGGATGCCGATGGCCAGGCACGCGGTGACGACGACGAGCACGAGCGACACGGACGTGCCGATCGTCTCGAGTGTGCGAGGGCGCACGAGCACCTCGATGATGCGCTGTAGGCCCGCTTCGCTCACCCGCACGAGCAGGTAGACCAGCGGGATGAGCGCGACGACGGCCGTGACCGCGCCCGCGGCGATCAGCAGGCGCGGGGGGCGCCCGGTGGCCCGGCGACGCGTACGTGTCGCTGCCATCAGATCAGGCCGACATCCTCGAGCATCGCGAGGGTGCCGGGGAGGTCGGCGAGCTCGGCCAGGGCGATATCGGGGCCGCGCAGGGAGTCGAGCGGGGGCAGTCCCTCCGCGGCTGCGACCGACGGCACCAGTGGGTATTCGAAGGTGTTATCGACGAACCACGCTTGCGTCTCGGGCGAGAGCAGCCACTCGACGAACTTCGCGGCATTCGGGTTGTCGGCGGCCGACTTCAGGATGCCGACACCCGCGACGTTGACCAGGCTGCCGGGATCATCGGGCTTGGTGAAGGCGATCTGCGCCCGCATAGCGTCGGGCCCGACCTCGGCGGCCTTCTCGTACCAGTAGTAGTGGTTGACCAGGCCGAGAGCGGCCTGGCCGGTGTCGACGGCGTCGAGGATGAGGCCGTTCTTCTCGTAGGTCTGCACGTCGTTGGCGACAAGGCCCTCGAGCCACTGCTTGGTCACGTCGTCGCCCTGCGAGATGCGCATGGCGGTGACGAAGGCCTGGAAGGAAGCATTGGTGGGCGCGATCGCCACCTCGCCGCGCCACTTCGGATCGGTGAGATCGAAGACAGACTGCGGCACCTCGGGCGCGGGCACCTGCTCGGGGTCGTAGGCGATGACGCGTGCGCGACCGGTGACCCCGGTCCAGTCGGCGTTCGGCGCGCGGTAGTTCTCGGGCACGGTCGTGGCGACGGAGGCGGGCAAGGGCGCGAAGAGGCCAGCCGCGTCGACAGCGCCGAGCGCACCGGCGTCCTGCGCGAAGTAGACCTGGGCCGGGCTGGCATCGCCCTCCTCGATGAGCTGGGCCGCGAGTTCGGCCGTGTCGCCGTAGCGCGCCTCGAGCTGGATGCCGGTCTGCTCGGTGAACTGGGCGAAGAGCGGCCCGACGAGCTCCTCGGATCGGCCCGAGTAGACCGTGAGCGGGCCATCGGCCGAGCCCGAGCCGCCACCACCGCATGCGGCGAGGAGAGGCAGGGCCAGCGTGGCGGCCGCCAGACCCAGCAGGGCCCGCGTGGATCGGATCACCGAGAACTCCTTAGGTAAGGCTAAGTTAGGATTGCCTTACCTTGGGCTACGGCGGGCCCCGGTGTCAAATCGCCTACTCTCGCCCCATGTCGCCCGGTGCTCCCACGGTGGAGCCGCCCCGTCTCACGCGCGGGTCGACCCTGGGCTACTCCGTGGGTGCCACGGGCACGGCGGGCTTCGGCACCGTGCCCGGGCTGCTCCTCGCGATATACCTGACCAACACCCTCGGGGTGGCTGCGGGCATCGCCTCGCTGGTCGTGCTGGTGCCCAAGCTCTGGGACGTCTTCTTCCTGCCCTACGTCGGCACCCTGAGCGATCGCGCGGTGGCCCGCACGGGCAATCGCGCGCGCTTCCTGGTCCTCGGCGCCGTCGGCATGCTCGTGTGCTTCCCACTGATGTTTGCCGTGCCCGCGGGGGTCGCTCCGATGGCAGCCGCCGCGTGGGTGCTCATCGCCTTCCTCATCGCGGCGTCGGCGTTCGCCTTCTTCCAGGTGCCCTACATCGCGCTTGCCGCGGAGATCACCGACTCCCCGCGCGAGCGCACAACGCTCATGTCGTGGCGCGTGGGATTCCAAGTGGTCGGCATCCTGCTCTTCGGCGTGGGAGCACCGGTGATCGTCAGCCTCCTCGCGGATGAGAACTCCGGATACCTCGCGATGGGTGTCGTGGTCGGCGCGCTCATCGCCGCGGGGATGCTCATCTGCTGGCGCGTCGTACGCCGCCTGCCTCGCTATGTGAGCGAGTCGACCGCGCGCACCCACTCGCCGATCCGCCAACTGCGCACCGCCTGGGCCGCGCGACCCTTCCGGACCCTCGTCAGCGCCTTCATCCTGCAGGCACTCGGGGCAGGCGCCGTGCTTGCCGGCGCGCCGTACTTCTCCCGCTACATCCTCGGCGTCGCGGACTTCGGGATTGTCTTCGGCCTGCTGCTCGTGCCCGCCGTGATCGTCATGCCCCTGTGGGCCTTCGTCGGGCACCGCCTTGGCAAACGGCGCGGCTTCCTCATCTCGTCAGCGCTCTTCATGGCCGGGCTGCTGCTGTCGCTGCTCGCCGCACGGCTGCCGCTCGCCGTCGCCCTGCTGCTCATCTGCGTGACGTCCGTCGGCTACGCCGGGATGCAGATGTTCCCGCTCGCGATGCTGCCCGACACGATCTCGGACGACGCGGCACGCACGGGCGAGCAGCGCGCGGGATCCTTCACGGGAGTGTGGACGGCCGGAGAGACCGCAGCCTTCGCCATCGGGCCCGCGCTCGTGCTGCTGCTGCTCGCGGTGACCGGCTACATCTCGACGACGGCCGGGCAGGTGGTGGAGCAGCCCGCGCTCGCGATCACCGGGGTGCAGTTGGCCTTCTCAGTGCTGCCGGTGGTGCTCGTCGCCCTGAGCCTGCCGCTCATCTGGCGCTACCCGCTGAAGTCCTAACCCTCGCCGAACGGTCAGTTGTCGGGGGAATCCCCCTCATGGGAGAACCCGACAACTGACCGTTCGGCGTGAGAGTTACGCGAGCGGGAGGTACGCCGAGAGGTCGCTGCGCTCACCGCTCGCGCGCAGGCGCCCGCTCGCGATCGCATCCGGCCAGGTCAGCGCACCGGTGACCAGCCGCAGCCAGGTGGGCGCATCGCACTCCACGACGGCCGCCGGAGTGCCGCGACGATGGTTGACTCCCTCGACAGCCTGGATCGCGGCGTACGGCGGGATGCGCACCTCGACGGACTTGCCCGGAGCGGCGCCCTTGAGCAGGTCGAGAGTCGCTGTGACGGCAGCGCGCTCGACCTCGGGATCGGGCGTGCGATCCATGGAGTACGCCGTCAGACATGCCTGGAGCTGCTGGGCGAGTGCGGGATCGGCCATGGCGCCATTGTCGCCGCACCCCGCCGACGTCGTCGCGCACCCCGCCGACGTCGTCGCGCACCCGCGAACTTTGGGCGGATAGTGCCCCTGGACGGCCGTATCCGCCCAAAGTTCGCAGGTCAGCAGCGCTCGTCGACCCAGTCGAGCACGACCGAGAGTGCCTTCTCCCAGCCGCCGTCGAGCATGAGGTCGTGCCCGATGCCGGGCAGCCAGACAGGATCGACGCCGTACGCCGCAGCCGTGACCTCCACGGCCTTCTCGTCGACGACGCGGTCATCGGGGGTGCCGACGACGAGCACGGGGCAGCGCACGGGCCCGATGCGATGGGGCAGCAGCAGCTCGTACTGCGCCCACGGGGACTCACGGCCGAGCCGGTCGACATAGCGCGCGGCGGTGGCCTCGTCGAGCCCGGTGAAGAGCTGCTCGGCGCGCAGCGGCAGCGTGCCACCGGCGAGCACCTTGGCGGCATCGAGCGGACGCTTGCGGATGAGCTTGGGCATCTCGTACGCCGCACCCTGGATCGGCGCCGGCGTCAGCAGTGCCAGGCCGCGCGGTGAGTAGCGGTCGGCGACCAGTTGCGAGACGAGCGCGCCCATCGAGTGGCCCACGAGCACCGGCTGCTGCGGCAGCTCGGTGATCGTCTGCATCACATCGTGGACGTAGTGCCGCAGCAGGGTCCGCCCGAGGCGTTTGCGACCGCCCGAGTCGCCGTGGCCGCGCAGGGACACGGCGTAGACGGGGAATCCTCGCTCGGCAGCCGCGGGCATCCAGTGCTCACGCCAGCACCAGGCACCGTGGGCGAGTCCGTGGACGAAGAGGATCGGCGGCTTGCGCGTCGCACGCGGCGCGTCGATCCAGCCCTCGGGCACGATGGACAGCACCTCGCGGTGCGCGCTCGTGGGCGGCACCGACCAGTCCCACAGGCGCATGACCTTGGACGAGCGGCGCAGCCGGCTCATCGCGCCGCCGCCATGACAGATGGCGTCATCGACTCGATCCGCTGCAGGTCGCGCTCGATGGCGCGGAGGTACTCCTGGTGCGCGATCTCGTAGTAGTGGCGCGTCGAGTCCTTGTATTCCGCGCCGCCGGTGAAGCGCACGCCGGTCTCCGCGACCATCGCGTCGTAGAAGCGCTGGGCTGCCTGCGGATCCTGCGCGCGCAGGGCGGCGTACGTCGCGATGAGCATGCCCTGCCAGTGCGCGATGGTCCACTGACCGCTGTCGGGCTGGATGAGTCCCGACACCGCGAGGGTGGGCGTGGCGGGCGTGAAGATCTGCCGCGCGAGCACCGGGTGGTCGCCGTCGAGGTTGAGGTAGGAATCGTCAAGGAAGGGGAAGTGCGCGAGGTATCCCGTGCAGAAGACGACGACGTCGATCTCCGCGCTCGTGCCGTCCTCAAAGTGCACGGTGGAGCCGTCGAAGCGCGCGATATCGGGCTTGGGCGAGATGTCCCCGTGGCCGACGTAGTAGACGAGCTGCTGATTGACGATGGGGTGGGTCTCGAAGAACTCGTGATCGGGCTTGCGCAGGCCAAACTTCTCGAAGTCGCCGACGGTGAGGCGCAGCACCGACTTGAACATCACGCGACGCAGGGCCAGCGGCAAGCGCAGGGCGAGCAGGAGGTCGGCGGTCTGGTCGGATGGCCGGCCGAAGGCGTACTTCGGGTTGTAGTAGTAGCCGCGGCGTGTGGAGTGGAAGGTCTCCTTGGCGTTTTGCGCGCTCTCCACCGCGACGTCACAGCCGGTGTTGCCCGCGCCCACGACGAGCACGCGCTTGCCGCGCACGACGTCGGCGCTCTTGTAGTCAGCGGAGTGCTTGATCTCACCGGTGAAGGTGTCCTGGCCCGGGTACTGCGGGATCTTGGGCCACCAGTTGTGTCCGTTGGCGATGACGACCCCGGCGTACTGCCGCGTGGTCTCGTCACCCGTCTCGCGGTCGCGCATCGTGACGTCCCAGCGCTGATCCGCGGCAGGCGTGACGCTCACCACCTCGGAGTTGAAGTGCAGGTGGTCGAGCAGGCCGAAGTGCTCGGCGTAGGAGCGGAAGTAGCGGTGCACCTGCCAGTGGGACGGATAGTCCGGATAGGCGTCGGGCATGGGGAAGTCGGGGAACTGCGTGAAGGGCTTGGTCGAGATGAGGTGCGTCGACTCGTAGACCCGGGAGTTCTCGGCGTGGAAGTTCCAGTTGCCGCCCAGGTCCGTGTCGCGCTCGAAGCCGTCGGCGTCCAGGCCGAGCTGGAGGAGGTTCTTCAGGGCAGACAGCCCGTGGGGGCCGGCCCCCACGACGGCCCAGGCTCCCCCGCGGTCGATGACGTCGCTCATGGGCCAAGCATCCTGGCGCGCGGGTGAGCCTGCAAACGGGGGCGACCTCGGCGGGAAACCGCCGCTTCCCGGGCAAATCGGACGATTCGCTGTAGGGTCTTCCTGGGACAGTCGTAGATCGGGGGACCCCATGACCGTGCCCAATGACTCGGACAGGTTGCTCACGCCTGCGGAGGTCGCGCAGCTCTTCCGCGTGCACCCCAAGACGGTGTCGCGCTGGGTGCAGGCCGGCAAGCTCTCTGCAGTGCGGACCCTCGGCGGCCACCGCCGCTACCGCGCATCCGAGGTCTACGCGCTGCTCGATGAGTCAGGCATCGGCGCACCCGTCGAGGTCATCGCTCCCTAGACGGTCAACGCCGGGCCGAAGAGGGACGGGAACGTCGACTCGTGAGCCTCGCGCAGCTCGGTGAGGGATATGACAACGTCGCCCACCTGGAGCACCTGCTCCCCGACATGATCGGTATCCGCGCCAAGGCCTGAGTCGACGGCACCGATGCGGTGTGCCGGGAGGCCGCGTGCGGAGCACATCGCGGTGAAGCGCATCTCCTCCGAGCGCGGGATGACAACAATCGCGCGACCGGGAGACTCCGACCACAGGAACGTGGCGGCCTCGACACCGTCCGGTGCCCACACGCGCGCGCCCACGCCGGAGCGCAGTGCCATCTCCACGAGGGTCTGGGCCACGCCGCCATCGGCGACGTCATGGGCCGCGGTGAGCATGCCATCGCGGAGCCGGCGATGAGGATCTCGCCGAGGAGCTTCTCGCGCGCGAGGTCCGCGCGAGGCGGCGTACCGCCCAGATGACCATGCATGACATGCGCCCACTCGCTGCCGGCGAAGTCCTCGCCGGTGTCGCCGAGCAGGTAGATGATCTCGCCGTCGGGGCCCCAGGCCATGGGAGTACGGCGTTCGACATCATCAATGACGCCGAGGACGCCGACGACCGGGGTGGGCAGGATCGCGGTGTCGCCGGTGGAGTTGTAGAAGCTCACGTTGCCGCCTGTCACGGGGATGCCGAGCTCAAGACAGCCATCGGCGAGGCCGCGCACCGCCTCGGCGAAGGTCCACATGACTGCCGGATCCTCGGGCGAGCCGAAGTTGAGGCAGTTGGTGACGGCGAGCGGCTTCGCCCCGGTGGTCGCGACGTTGCGATAGGACTCTGCGAGCGCGAGCTTGGCGCCCTCGTAGGGATCCAGGCGGACGAAGCGGCCATTGCAGTCGGTCGACACCGCGACGCCGAGGCCGGTCGACTCGTCGATGCGGATCATGCCGGAGTCCTCGGGCTGGGCGAGCACGGTGTTGCCGAGCACGTAGCGGTCGTACTGGCTGGTCACCCACTTCTTGGACGCGAGGTTGGGCGAGGCCGTCATCTGCAACCAGGTCGCGCGGATCTCCTCGGGTGTCTGCGGGCGCGGCAGTGCGCGGGCGTCGGCGGCCTGCAGCGCGTCGAGCTCGGCGGGGCGCGCCATCGGGCGGTTGTAGACGGGTCCCTCGTGCGCGACGGTGCGCGGTGGCACGTCGACGACGCGCTCGCCGTGCCAGTCGATGGTGAGCCGGCCGGTGTCGGTGACCTCGCCGATGACGACGGCCTCGACCTCCCACTTGCGGCAGATGTCGAGGAAGGCGTCGATGTGCTCGGGCGTCACGATCGCGCACATGCGCTCCTGCGACTCGCTCATGAGGATCTCCTCCGGCGAGAGCGAGGGATCGCGCAGCAGCACGCGGTCGAGGTGCACGTGCATGCCGCCCTCGCCGTTGGAGGCGAGCTCGCTGGTCGCGCAGGAGATGCCGGCGCCACCGAGATCCTGGATGCCCTCGACGAGCCCGGCACCGAGCACCTCGAGCGTGCACTCGATGAGCAGCTTCTCCATGAAGGGATCGCCCACCTGCACGCTCGGCCTCTTCGCGGGACCGTCCGCGTCGAATGTCTCGCTCGCGAGCACCGAGACCCCGCCGATGCCATCACCGCCGGTGCGCGCGCCGTAGAGCACGACGAGGTTGCCGACGCCCTTGGCCGAGGCGAGGTGGATGTCCTCATGCTTCATCGCGCCGACACAGAGGGCGTTGACGAGCGGATTGCCGGCGTACGTCGCGTCGAAGACGACCTCACCGCCGATATTGGGCAGCCCGAGGCAGTTGCCGTAGCCGCCGATGCCCGAGACGATCCCGGGGAGCACGCGCTTGGTGTCGGGGGCATCCGCGGGGCCGAAGCGCAGCGGATCCATCACGGCCAGCGGACGCGCGCCCATGGAGAGGATGTCGCGGACGATGCCGCCGATGCCGGTGGCTGCGCCCTGGTAGGGCTCGACGTACGACGGATGATTGTGTGACTCGACCTTGAAGGTCACCGCCCAGCCGTCGCCGACATCGACGACCCCGGCGTTCTCCCCGATGCCGACCATGAGCTGCGGCCAGCCACCCTCGGGCTGCTTGTCGCCGAACTGGCGCAGGTGCACCTTGGAGGACTTGTAGGAGCAGTGCTCGCTCCACATGACGGAGTACATCGCGAGCTCACTGGAAGTGGGCCGTCGGCCGAGGATCTCGCGGATGCGGGCGTATTCGTCGGGCTTGAGGCCGAGGTCGGTGTAGGGCTGCTCGGCCTCGGGGGTCTCAGCGGCGCGCGCGACAGTGTCGAGGCTCACGCGCCGATCCTGCCATGGCCGCCGCCTTCACCCCGGAGCCGGTGCGGGGGTGAATTCCCCGAGGCAGACTGCCCATCAACAGGACATACGAGCGGACGGAGGCGCACACTGTCACCGGCAAACCCCCCGGATGCGGAGAGACGATGAAGTCGCTGGTGCGCACGTCAGTTGTTGCAACGACCTCCCTCGGTCTTGTCCTGGCCTTCGGGGCCCCTGCAGCTCAAGCTGCCGCCTCCGTCGGCAAGCCCTGTGCACGGGCCGGAATGACGACGGTCGATGCCAAAGGTCGCAACCTCGTGTGCGCGAAGGTCAAGACGGGCAAGGACAAGGGCAAGTTGCGGTGGAGGCTCGCATCCACACCACCGCCGACTCCCACCCCCGCCAACGCCGAACCGGGCGCCACCTGTGCGACTTCGGGACAGCTCGCGCCCATGCGCGGTGTCGGCATCGCCATCTGCAAGTCAGGTCGGTGGGCGTATGCATTCACCCAGGACCTGCCGCCAACGACGGGCTACGCGTCACGGCCGAGTTGGTACCCGACAGTGGACACGGTCTTCGGTCAGCCCGAGACGACCTGCTCTGCGTCGACGGTGAAACTCACCCACACGATCATTCCCCTGGACACGCTCACCTCATCGATCCCCTACGGCGCCATGATCGGCAGTCATGTGACTCCGATCGATCACGCGTACCTAGGCCTGAAGAGCCTCGAACTCACGGATGCCGCTCGGCAGAACGCCCCGTTTGTGCCGGTGACATCCCCGGCAGCCGGCACCGTGATCGAAGTGGGAACGCTGCCCGCGGAGGGCACGACCACCGTGAATCGCGTCGTCATCAACCACGGGTGCGGTGTCTACACCGTCTACATGGTCCTGGACCGGCTTCAGGCCGGGGTGCAGCGGGGGACGAAGCTGGCCGCAGGGCAGCAGTTCGGCTCGCAGCGCGATCACCCGCTCGACTTCAACGTCTTCTCCGGGGGCACCTGGCTGACGGGCCTCGCCAATCCGCTGTCCTACGCCTATGGGGAGGCGTGGAAGCCCTACACCGCCGACCCCACTCCGTTCTTCACGCCCGAACTCGCCGCCGCCTACGAGGACGTGATGCAGCGGACGCAGGCTCCGCGCTGGTGGAAGGTGGACTTCGACGTGCGGGGCGCCGCATCAGGCTCGTGGTTCCTGGCGGGCACAGCGGGATACTCGGGCATCCCGATCTCATCCATCAAGCCCAACGAGTGGATCCAGGCCGGCCAGGTTCCTGGAAAAAACAACTACGCCTACGGCCACCTCGCCCTCGCACCTCACTGGACCACCCCGTCGACCTGGATTGCATCCATGGGCTGGTTCGCCGACGAAGCCGGTGACGCCGACATGCGAGGAGGCGGACAGTTCGCCATTTCGCTCGCCGGGGGACTTCCCACTCCTGATGAGGTGACCGTCGCAGACGGCACGGTGGTGTACCCGCTGCACTCGATGGAATTGCGTACCGCCGATGGAGACCCCTACCAGATCGATCCCACGACCAAGACACCCATGCCGGTCGGTTACCAGACGGTTCCAGGGCCATCGAAACAGGGCACCATGGCGGTCCGCGTCAATGCCGACGGATCGCTGACGGTGGAAGTCATCGCGAATCCGTCCGGCACTTTCTCGGGATTCACCTCTGCCGCTCGCACCTACGCGCGCTGATTGCCCGACCGGGGACCTACGAGGCTCACGCGTTCGCTCCGGTGAAACTGCGTACGGCGGAGACAAAGAAGCCGAGGCCATCGGTGGACGGGCCGGTGAGCGACTCGACCGCGTGCTCGGGATGGGGCATGAGGCCGACGATCGTGCCCGCGGGATTGGAGATGCCCGCGATGTCGCGCAGGCTGCCGTTGGGGTTGACCTCGAGGTAGCGCGCCACGACGAGTCCGTCTCCCTCGAGGCGGTCGAGCGTCGCGTCGTCGGCGACGTATCCGCCCTCGCCGTTCTTGAGCGGGATGACGATCTCCTCGCCTTCGGCGTAGGCCTTGGTCCACGCGGTATCGGTGCGCTCCATGCGCAGGCGCTGGTCGCGGCAGACGAAGTGCAGGTGGTCGTTGCGGGTGAGCGCGCCGGGGAGAAGGTGGGATTCACACAGGATCTGGAAGCCGTTGCAGATCCCGAGCACCGGCAGGCCTTCGCCGGCGCGCTGGATGATGGTCGTCATCACCGGTGCGAAGCGGGCGATGGCACCGCAACGCAGGTAGTCGCCGTACGAGAATCCACCTGGGAGCACCACGGCGTCCACTCCTCTGAGGTCGTCATCGCCGTGCCAGAGGGAGACGGGATCACCGCCGGCGAGGCGCACCGCGCGCGCGGCATCGCGATCATCGAGCGAACCCGGGAAGGTGACGACGCCGATCTTCACTCTTCGACCCGCGTCACTCTTCGACCCTCAGGTCGTAGCTCTCGATGACGGGGTTGCTCAGCAGCTCTTCGGCCATGCGGTGCAGGTCGGCAATCGCCTCGTCTGTGGCGTCACCGTCGAGGGTGATCTCGAAGCGCTTGCCCTGACGGACGTCAGCGACGCCGTGTACGCCGAGTCGGGTGAAGGCCCCCATGACCGCACGTCCCTGAGGGTCGAGGATCTCCGGCTTGAGCATGACGTCGACGACGACTCGAGGCATCGGATCCCCTCCGGGTGGGCGGCGGCGCCAGTCTAGATCAGCGCCAGAAGTTGGCGGTGACGCGCGTCGTCCCAGCACCCGTGGGACCGGAGACGGATCCGGCCGCCCCGCCGTACTCACCCGTGCCACCGATGATGGGCAGCCGTGCCGGCTCGGTGCCGAGCAGCATCCCGCTCACGACCATGGTGCCCGTGGTGAAGCCCTGCTCGATCATGGCGATCACCGGTGTCACGCCGTCGATCTCGGGATACGTGAGCGTGGTGGAGAAGTAGTCGCCCTTGGGCTGCTTGTCCCGCGCCGGGGTGATCGCACCGGAGGCGTAGACACCCGTGTCCGTGTCGGTAGTGACGGTGACCGCTCGCTTGCCGACGTTGTTCCAGGCGAGCGGCTTGCTGCCCCCACCGGGCTTGGCTAGCCGCGCGGTCACGGTGCGACCGTCAGCGCTGAGGATGAGCTCCCCGCGGACACCCGCGTGGGTGCCGGTGCCGCCCAGGATCGCGAACGACATCGGCTTGGATGACCGCGCGCCGATGGTGCGGGCAAAGATGGTCGAATCCCCGTCGAAGATCTGCAGGTCGATGCTCTGACGCGGTGAGCCGATGTTGGTCGCCACGGCAACATAGGAGGTTGCGCCACGTGCGGCACGCGTGAGGGTGACCGACCCGAGGCCACGCCCCGTTGACGTCGACACGGGCGCATCGAAGGCGAACGTCTCCTTGCTCAGGTTCTTCTCGACGAACACGTCGTACATGAAGAGGTACTTGCCGGTCTTGCCCTGCGGGATGAGGTTGAGAGTGCCCCTGGCTCCGGCGTAGGCGCCGGTGCCGCCGACCACGGGCATGATGTGCAGCATCTGCGGCGGCTTGCCCTTGGGATCCTCATTGACCGACTGGGCGAAGATCTGGCCCTTCTTCAACTGCACCTGGGACTGGGTGTCGCGGAGCTCGGCATCGGCCTTCTCGCCCGGGGCGACCACGCGGATCACGGTGGTGAGCGTGCCGTCGCCCACGCTGCCGGAGACCTTGCCGGTGGTGACGGTGAGGTCGCCGATGCCCTGCGGATTGCCGCTCGGGTCAATCACGCGGCGCGTGAACTCCCCCGTGAGGCTGAAGCTGTCCTTGACGAGGTCTCGGGGCGCCGGTGCAGCACTTGCGGGGGCCACGACGAGCACCGTGGCGGTCAGGGCAGCACCGACAGCAAGGGCGGCGAGCTTCTTCACGGGACCTCCTAGCGATTCCCTCGAGGGTACGACGGCCCGTGAGGGTGAGGCCAATCCACTCAGGCGGCAGGCGGCAGATCGCTGCGGTAGACGAGCAGGCGGGCCGCCGTACCCACGGCGAGGACGTCGGCGCTGAGGAGATAGGGGACGTTGCCGTGCAGGACGGAGGTCACCGCGGCCTCAACCTTCATCGCGAGATCCGGGCACATCATGCGCGTGAGCGCCATCGGACCGATCTGGATCGTGTCGTCATGCAGGCTGACACTGGCGTGGCCGGTGTTGCAGCCGGCCTCGACGTGCAGGTGGCCGTCGGTGATCTCCAGCGTGGCGCGGATCCCGCCGGGGAGGGGCCAGGCGCCATCGGCGTCGCGGATCTCGGTGAGCACCCAGGTGGTGCCCTCGAGCGGCCAGACCCGCGATGCGGGGTCCGGGTCGGGCGGATTGACGCCATCGTCGAGCACGATCCCAGCGTCCCACGCGCAAGGTGCGGAAGCGAGCCTCACGCGTAGGCTCGCGTCGTGAGCAAGCGCCTCTACGACCTCTTCTGGGGCACCTCCCTGCGCACGACGACCGCCCTGCATCGCGTCGTCCACAGGGTGAGCGGGGGTCGGGTCTGGCGGCGATTCCCCGGCGGCGCCCAGGTCGTGTGGATCACCACCATGGGCCGCAAGTCGCAGCAGTGGCGCACCAACCCGCTGCTGGCCGCACGCGTCGACGACGGCTGGTGCGTGGCGGGCTCCAACGCCGGCCAGGCCAAGGTGCCGGGCTGGGTCTTCAACGCGCGCGAGCACCCCGAGGGCTACGTGCTCATCAACGACGACGCGTGGCACTGCACCTTCGTCGAGGCGGAGGGCGAGGATCGCGACCAGCTCTTCGAGCGGATGGTGGCGATGTGGAAGTCCTACGAGATGTACGCCGAGAACGCCGGTCGCTACATCCCCGTCTTCCGGATCGTCCTCGGCGAGCGCGTCCCCAAGTCCGCCATCCCCGCCTAACCCCCGGTCAGCGGCGGACGCAGCGAAGGTTCCTGAAGTTGTAGGTGTCTACCAACTGCCGCGGACCTGAGAAGACACCCTGGAAGACCACCCACCGGCCGCGCGGCACCGACGTTGAACGCACGATGGTGCTCTCGATGGCCACATTGTTCTCGTCCTGACTGACGAGCGTCGCGGTGAGACCTCCCGGGCACATGGCCGTGGTCTTGATGGCGACGCCGAAGCAGTTCAGTCCCTGCTGCCAGCAGCGAAGGTAGTCGTAGTCCATCCAGGAGTAGAAGAACGTCGACGATAGGCGAGTCCAGTTCGCGGTTGGCTGCACGGTGGGCAGACGCACAGACCAGCGTTGCGATGCGCGCTGGCCCGCGAGGTCAACTGCCGCCATGTCCACCGTGTAGGAGCCCGGCGACAGCACCAGCGAGGAGGGAGGGGCAGTGGGGCGCGTGCCTCGCAGGCCGGGCCCTGGACGGGTGCCCCCGAGCGTGATCGCCCGAGTCCCCTTCACGGAGAGTTGCACAGTGTTGATCCACATGTCGTCGGTCGCTGACAGGGGCATCTCGTAGGTCGCTCGCGCGGTCCCCGTCACTTCCTGACCGAGTCGGCCCTCACGATCGCCGGAGCCCCACATGGCCTGCGAGGTGGACAGCGCACACGTCGTGCCGGAGCATCCCCCCAGTGCTTCGGGCCCGATAACGGGCGGTGAGAGGTCTGGCGGTCGAGAGACGCGTACCGTCGCAGCGGAGGGCGTCGCCGCCAGCACCGTCACGGTGGAGCCATCCGGGAGGGTGCGGGAGCGGCCCGTGTCGAGACCAATACGGATGATCCCCTCGGTGAGCATCTCCGGATCCGACAGGGCCACGGTGCCCTCCTCGAAGCGGTACGGCTCGGGCCCCTTGTCCGGATCGTCGTCCACCAGACGGATCACGACCCCGGCCCCAGGACCGTCACCGGACTGTGCCGCACCAGCCTGGAAGTCCGCGGGACGGAAGTCCAGGACGATCTTTGCGCGGTCGAGCCACGGGAGGTAGACCGCCCGGGTCCCGCTGGCCGCATCCACCGGTGCCAGTGTGATGTCGCGCGTGACGCCCGGGGCAACGGAGTCGATAGAGGCATCGGGAAGGGCCCCGAGAATGTTGATGTTGTGGGCGTGCATGTCTGCCTGACGCCATACGCACGTCGAGCGGCAGTCCCAGAAGCCTCCGTGACCCATGAAGTCGAGCAGGTCGCCGTACTCCTCCAGGTCTGGTGAGCCACCAGCGGGCCAGGACGGCTCGGTCCCCCTGGGAACCACCGCACGGGAGTGCATGAGTCCGATGTTGTGACCGACCTCATGCACGAAAATACGCATGAGGTCCGCCTCATCGATTCCCGCGCTGACCCACAGTCCCGGGGCGCGCAGGTAGCCCCGACCGCCCACGTTGCACTGCTCGGCCGGCACGGTCGGTGTGATCACCGCCCAGATGACATCAGCGGCTCCTGCGGAGGGAGTAAGAGGCAGCAGCGGAGCCATAGCGTTTTCGGCCGGGTCCATGCTGCACACGGAGTCGCCATAGGCCGGCAGCGTCTGCGCCGGTGCCACCATGCGTAGGCGGACCTTGCCTGACGTGGTCCGGGCGTACCAAGCGTCCGCAGAGGTGACCATGTTGGACAACTGTGTCGCGGTGAGATCAACGGTGCCGTCCGCCGTGTCCATCGTGAATACACGCACGTCGTAGGTCACCGGCGCAGCGGTGCGCGCGCGCCCGACCGGAGGCGTGCGCAGCGGCGACGTGCCCGGCGGCGGCAGCACCATGTCGGTGCCCGGGACGGTGCGCGCCTCGGCACCGAGGTCCGGCGCGAGTGCCGGCAGCGTGAGTGGAGACTGAGTGCCGGCCCGGTCCGTCGGCTGCTCAGCCGCCCACCCCGGGACAGCGACGAGCGCGAGCACCGCGCTGACCGCCGCTAGCCGCGCGACCGTCCCCCATCCACGCATGGCCGCCCCTCCTCGTGGCTGAGTGTGCTCCTCCCGCGGGCAGGATGCACCCCAAACGGCCGCTCAGCCCCGGGCGGCGGAGGCGGACGCGACCATGTCGCGCAGGTCGCGCTGGGCGCTCCAGCCCAGCTCGGCGGAGATGCGATCGACCGAGGCCACGAGCTCCGGTGGATCCCCCGCTCGCCGGTCGACGGCGACCGCCCCAACATCGCGGCCGACGACGTCTGACACGGCACCCATCACCTCGAGCACGCTCGAGCCCACGCCGGTGCCGACATTGAAGACCGCGGCCACGCCGCCCGACTCACACAGCGCGGCCGCCGCCACGTGTGCGGCTGCGAGATCGCTCACGTGGATGTAGTCGCGCACGCAGGAGCCGTCGTGCGTGGGGTAGTCGCTGCCGAAGACCTGGGGAGCCTCGCCGCGATCGAGGGCATCGAAGACCATGGGGATCAGGTTGTTGGCGCTCGTGTCGCCGAGCTCCGGCGAGCCAGCTCCCGCGACGTTGAAGTAGCGCAGCGTCACCCACGACAGCGGTGTCGAGTCGGCTCGGGCGACAGCCTCGTCACGCACCATCCACTCGCCGATCACCTTGGTCTCGCCGTACGGCGACAGCGGCGTGAGTGGTGAATCCTCGGAGATGGGTGACCACGGCGGCTCGCCGTAGACCGCTGCCGAGGACGAATAGACCATGCAGGGTGTCGCCGCATCGGCCATCGCCTGCAAGAGCGACACCATGCCGCCGACGTTCTCGCGGTAGTAGAGGAGTGGCTGCTCGACCGACTCACCGACCGCCTTCTTGGCCGCCAGGTGGATGACGCCGGTGACGCCGTCGAGTGCGCGGCGCACCGCATCGGTGTCGAGCACGGAGGCCTCGACGAAGTCGGCGCCGTCGGGGATGCGCGAGCGCAGGCCGGTCGTGAGGTCGTCGAGGATGGTCACCTCGCGGCCGGACGCAAGCAGATCGAGCGCGACATGCGCGCCGATGTAGCCGGCTCCCCCGGTGAGCAGCCACCTGGTCATGCGAATCGCTCGCCGGTGAGCAGCTCATAGGCCTCGACGTACTTCGCGCGCGTCCGCTCGACGATCTCGTCGGGGAGCGGAGGCGGGGGCTCGCCGGAGTCCTTGGTCCAGCCCGAGGCCGGCGAGGTGAGCCAGTCGCGCACGAACTGCTTGTCATAGGACGGCTGCGGGTGCCCGGGCTCCCATTGATCCGCGGGCCAGTAGCGCGACGAGTCGGGGGTGAGCACCTCATCACCCAGCACCATGCGCCCCGCCCAGCGGCCCGCGCGCGCGATGCCGAACTCGAACTTCGTGTCGGCCAGGATCAGCCCGCGCTCCTCTGCAATCGCTGCCGCGCGGCGATA
>Ga0194133_10003657_pt1 | contig 21581 bp, 12 predicted proteins | sample TA2KigOf40mmetaG_FD_155448 | JGI IMG/M metagenome (GOLD analysis project Ga0194133, IMG submission 155448) | Freshwater microbial communities from Lake Tanganyika, Tanzania - TA2015055 Kigoma Offshore 40m | ecosystem: Environmental > Aquatic > Freshwater > Lake | place: Tanzania: Lake...
GAAATATTAATTGTTTAGGGGGGCTTGCCTGGTCTTGCCACCATGACATTCGTAATGAGAGAGAGAAGTTGTTCCCTTGTCAGCCCTTTCAAAGCTACTGACAGATCTTTAGACTTGTCAAAATTTTCGTCTAAATGGCTCTTCTTGGTGACCTAAAAAAGGCGTGTTTTCAATTATGTAAATGTTTGAAGTTTACTTTAATTTCAGACACATACGGGACTCCACTTTGCAAGCTCTAAAAAAGGCGTCGTGGAATGTGGCTGGCAAATATTGGTTTCGGAGCTCTCTATAAGTGCAGATGAAACTTGGTGTGATGGCGGAGAATCGGAAAGAGTTAACCTTTTCCGTGGACTTGTGCGAGTTGGGAGCAACAACCTGGAGACGATATTCTGATTTGTCGCCTAAACATTCAGGAAAATCACACTCGCTTTAAATATGTGGTTCAAATTGTGACCGTGGCGTCAAATCTTACTTGTCTCATTGGAACCACCTGACCCATACTAAGCCTGTGGCGCATTGTAGCAACATCTATTCATTTCAAGAGAAATTCATTAAACTTGACCATTCGTCGAACCAAAAATAATTTTGTCAAAATCACTTGATGGCATTTATGTTTTCTTTAAGCATCAATGCAATTGTCAAACGTTGAATTGGTTTGTACGCACCTGGACTAAAAGTCAATGGTATAGATCGCCTTCCCCTGGCAAAAATGACCATTTCATCTAAAAAGTTGCAAAAACGATAAGATTATGGCCTGACTTTAGGGGCCTTATGAAAGTGGGTTACATACCTGGGCAGCTATCCGTCAAAAATCTCCTCGATTCCACATCGTTTGTAACAAAAGGTGCCGCTGTAACATTGTCCAGAACAAAGCCTTCCCGACCGCGTCGGGTTCGCCTTGACCCCGGTGACATGGTCACCCAAAGATCCATTTGAGGTAATTTGAAAGACTGACCAGATATGCTGTTTGGCACTAGCTTTTTACTCACTGTTCTCCTCACATGTGCACTCACTCTCTCTCTGATTAGTGAGATGACAAACTTTACTCTACAGTCTACTTTCAAAACTTTGATTAGTTAGCAAGATTCGTTGTTTTAACTTTTAAAAGAGTCCTGTTAAAAAGGCTTACATTGAAACTTTATCAACATTTATTTATTTGGTTCCACACTTGTGTCCTGTCCCTATGGACAAACAAATTTGTGCAGCTCTATAAGAAACCCTTGGTTAGGGCACACGAAGCAAAGAAATATTGATTCAAACGAAACAGCTTTTTGGTCTTTGGAATTTCCAAATTTTACCTGTGAGTCACGCTGGTTGTACTGTGGCTATTTTTCTTATTGTGCTCCACAGCTCTATCAAAATACCAGGGGGGGCCCGCTTTTGCTTGGCGGGAAATGTAACTAAAGTTGATCTTGTTTAAAAAAAACCTCAATTTTGTGACGTCACACACTAAATTAAAACGTCCTAAAAAATAGGAATAATTAAAAAAAAAATTGAAAAAAATTGTCTCGAACATCATGTTTATAATTTAATGAAAACCTTGTGTCAAAAATAAAAATATAAGAGACCTTTTATCGATTCAATTATTTACACCGTCATAATTTAAAAGTTATTATGTATTTTTTCGAGCTGTCCTTGTTCTTGAACAAAACACAAGTTCACAGACCACAAGTCAGAAATCACAATTACGATTTGCGAACTCGAGCCGAGGCCCGATTGTAAAACCTAAACTCCTAATTAATAATTGTACCTTTAAAAGAAAAAATCTAGGAGATCTTTGTTTGTAGGAAAACTTTCGAAGTTGGAATCAACATGTCCGTGGAAGAACAAGAGCAACGTCTACGGCAAAGCCAACGGGCTTACACAGACTTTCTGGATGACAAAGACCAGGCAAGAAACGAAACCACCAAAATGTGTCTTAGCATTGAAAATGTTAACTTTAATTATAAATTTAGGGTGGAGTGTATGCAAGTCTTGTTGAAGACATGGTTAAGAACAACGAAAAGCGGCTCATCATTAACTTAAATGACCTAAGAAAGAGTCGTCCGGAACGTGCAAAGGAACTGCTTGAAAATGCTGGCAATGAAATTGTGGCATTTCAAGTAAGCTATTTTTAAGACAGTGATAATGCAAACCACTAAGCGCCTTAAATCTTTTTAAAAAAGCAGCTTAATCGATTAATTGATGCTTATAGAGAGCCCTCAAAGACTACGTTGGGTTAGTAGATGCTAGCTATGGAAAAACTTGCAAGGAATTTTATGTTGGATTCGAAGGGAGTTTTGGTGCAAGGCACGTCACGGCAAGGACATTGACTTCCAGTCACCTAAACAATCTTGTCTGTATTGAAGGAATTGCGACAAGAGTAAGATGCATCTCCTAAAAGGGCAAATTACATTTCTCTATAAATTTGCCAACACTAATTCAAGGTTTCTCTTGTGCGACCTAAAGTTGTGACTTCTGTTCATTACTGCCCTGCGACTGCCAAGACTCTTGAGAGAAATTACACAGACATGACCTCTTTAGATGCTTATCCAAGCACTGCAGCTTATCCAACCCAGGATGAGGACGGCAACCCGTACGATATTTTTTATCCTTTATGAGATGGTTAGAACGAAATCATTATTTTCTGCTAGGTTGCAAACAGAATATGGACTTTCAACCTACAGAGATCACCAGACTCTAACTATTCAGGTGCTTTGATATCTGCAAAAATGTAGTTGTTTTTTTCACGAGTTTTTTATTCCAGGAATTGCCTGAAAAAGCCCCAACAGGTCAGTTGCCTCGGTCTGTTGATGTCATTTTGGAGAATGACCTTGTTGATTCTTGCAAACCAGGGGATCGTGTTCAGATTGTTGCTGCTTACAGGTGTGAAATGAATTTTCTGTGCAATTAGTTGATTTTCAAAACTAAAATTCTATGTAGGTGTTTACCTGGTAAACAAGGTGGTTACACTTCCGGTTCTTTCAAAACTGTTCTCCTAGCAAACAACCTGATTCACAGAGATCAGGTACTTGTAAACTTTGTGTATATAACTGACGCTTGATTTCACAGCATTGTTTTTCAACTAGGAGGATGGCCCAACTATTTCTGCCGACGACATACAAAAGTGTAAAGCCCTTTCAAAAAAGCGCAGAAACATCTTCGACTTACTGGCCAAGTCTCTGGCTCCCTCAATCCATGGACATGATTATGTAAAAAAGGCATTACTGTGCATGCTTTTAGGTGGTGTCGAAAAGATATTGCCAAATGGATCAAGGCTTAGAGGCGACATTAATATACTTCTGATTGGTGAGTGGGTATAAGCAATTGAAAAAGATCATTTTTCTTACCTTTACACATACCAACAGGGGATCCTAGTGTTGCAAAATCTCAAATGCTGCGTTATGTACTTGCCACTTCAATTCGCTCTGTGGCCACTACCGGGCGTGGATCCTCTGGAGTTGGCTTGACTGCTGCTGTAACCACAGATCAAGTAACAATTTTTTGCTCAATAGCTCATGATAGCGAGGTCACAGCCAATTTATTAATTATCATGATTTTCAACTATGGTAATCTTTTATTAGGAGACAGGTGACCGTCGTTTGGAAGCTGGTGCAATGGTGCTAGCAGATCGTGGCATTGTTTGCATTGATGAGTTTGACAAAATGACAGACATGGATCGCACAGCCATTCATGAAGTAATGGAACAAGGTCGTGTCACAATATCAAAGGCTGGAATACATGCAAGGTCCGATAAATTTTCTTATACTTTATCCCTAATTAATCCAAACTCAGGTTTTTGTTTCTTCATAAAACTTTAATATAATAAATAGGCTTAACGCACGCTGCTCAGTCCTTGCTGCTGCTAATCCAGTTTATGGTCGATACGACCCCTATAAATCACCTATGGAGAACATTGGATTACAGGTAAGAAATAATACACAACTGTAGACTTTGAAGCTCCATTTTAAAATTTTATAGGATTCATTGTTGTCTCGATTTGACTTATTATTCATTCTTTTGGACTCTGTTGATGAGGAGGGTGACCGCAAAATTTCGGACCATGTCCTTCGAGTCCACAGGTACAGAGATCCACGAGAAGCAGACGGCACAGCAACTTCAGTATTCTCTGGAGCAGATGATTTGGTAAGGAAGGGTTTATAACTGAATTATTCAAACAATTTTTACTGAATTGTTTTCCAGACGACATTCAGGCACGACAATGATGTAAACAGTGGCAAGGAAGCCTCAATGTGGAATGATAATGACGCTTTGTTTGAGGTACAGCTTTTTTCTTCAGTTAGTGATTAAAATTCAAGTTTTGTTAATTTCAGAGCAACAGACGTAGCGAGCGGATGCTTTCAGTAGACTTTGTTAAAAAATACATTGAACTAGCAAAGCATTTTAAACCAGGTAATGTTGATCAAATCAAGTTGTTACGGTCTTAAGCTTTATCTGATGTGAATTTAGGCACCTTAGGGTATAAACTATATCCTTTATGAATTATTGTGACTTTTTATACTTTTTTTAAGTTTTAACTGAGGAGGCCTGTGAACTCATTGGCGACGAATATTCTAAGCTTCGTTCACATGACTTTGAAAATTCGGATCTAGCTAGAACCCAGCCAGTTACTGCTCGTGCCCTCGAAACACTTATCCGGTTAGCAACTGCACATGCAAAAGCCAGGTAAAGCTCAATTTTGGGTTTTTAGATTTTTTTTCATTATTTTTCAACTAATATAACTCAGGCTCTCCAAATCTATTGAGAGAGAGGATGCTGAGACTGCCATTGAACTTGTACAGGTTTAAATATTTGTTTAATCTACAATCTACTTTTCATCTGCTACATCAAGCTGTAAATAAACTGATGATTGATTTCAGTTTGCTTACTTCAAAAAAGTTTTGGAACGTGAGCGAAAACGTCGTCATGACTCTGATAGTGAAGCTGAAGTTGATAGTGGAACAGAGGATATGGAGCAGGATGAAGTGAATGAGGTTTTAAAACCTCCTGTAGCCAAAAGGGAGCCAAAGCGCAGAAAACCAGAGGAGGAGGTGTTGTCTGATACCGAGCCTATTGCCTTGACCAATGAAGAGAATAATCAATTTAGGCAAGCACTGTTCGCACTCTTTGAAGAGAAACATGTCCAAGAGGTAATCAGATGAGACTTTAAGCTTTTCAAAGCAAGTGCTCAATATCTTTCTCTTAAATTTTAGATTGAATTGTCTGAGGCAACTAAAGAAATTTGTAGAAAGACAAAATTACGCGAAAACCAAATAATGTCGTGCATTGAAGAAATGTCTAATGAAAACAAGATAATGGTAGCAAGTGGCATCATATACCTAATTTAAAACCTCAAATTATCATTTTTGCATTCTTGTTTGTATTTTTTATTTGGTTGACCTTGATAAAAAATTGCAAAATAAAATCCCAAGAAAACATCAGACATTTTTCAACAGTTCTACATGCATTTGAAGATTTTTTTGGTGCTCAAGATAAAAACCTTTGTAAGCTCTGGTAGCTCCAGGATGTAAAATAGTCAATCAAGAGCAGAAAAAATAAAACACTGTAGACATCAAAAATGTGTCTGTCATTAAATAATCAATTAAATCCTGTTCTTTCGATTAAGTCCAAGGCAACTTGTTGGTTTGATCATTAGTTGGCATTTCCTGAGAACAAAATGGGTTATTAAAAGCGAAGTCTGTCGAAAGTTCGATTTTTTACCATTTATTGATGAAATTTATTCTCTTGTGCTTTTGAGCATTAAGACAATCGAACTGAAATCTTGAGTTAATATCATAGGGTTTTGCTTACGAACACAAAAAAGTTATCTATTACAATTTCCATCGGATCACTTACTGTTGAAAACTTGGCTCTTGTGACAGTTTGCCAGCAACATAGCCTGTTCCTAAAACATATTTCCACATTACTTTTCCTATTTTTCGGATCAAGTTACGTGGAACAATTTTCAAGCCAAATTCTGAGTTTGAATTTAAGTTGAACCTTAAAAAGAGTATCTTGATAAGACCAATAAAACCTTGATGCTTTTCGAACTTATTTGGATTACAGCCTGCACGTGGAGTCTTATTTAAAAACTGTTAGGAAACTTAATTTATTTATTGCATTCAATTTTCCATAATTATAATTGAAAAATTTAAAGTTTGCAAATAAAAAAATAATCGTTGGAGCTTTCTCAGCCAAACAAAGTTTGGAAAAATAACCTCAAAAAGGAAACATTCTTTGGAAAAAGAAACAAATTGAAATGACAATTTTTTGGTTGAGTTGATTTTGTGAAAAGAAAACATTCTTTCTTTTGGGTAAGGTCCTTTGGATCACTTCTGCCAAGCCGAATTTTTCAATATCCACGTGATTCGTTCAAGACAAAATTCCCTTGCTTGTAAGTGCTTCATAATATGAAAAAATATCATTTGGTACAAAGATTAGAAATGTTTCATTTGTTATTTTGGATTTTGACATGGGAAAATGAATTTTAGTATTAAATGCTTGTTGAATTGTGAAAAATATTTAAGCATATACTGTTGAACTTCAAACGACCAAGAAAGAATGAATTGTTTTTCAGGCTTATGAATTTTATGCTTCTAAATGGCTGAGATCAATTAATGAGAGATTTGACTAGGTTAATTTTACATCTACCTTAGATCGTGCGTTTAACAATTTAGTTTGTGGCTGTTTAGGCAATTTTTTAATTTGAATTTAAGTCTGAAAATGATTCTTTTTATATCGGTGTCTCTTCACGAAAGAACTTTTTATCTTTGATATCTTTTGTGCACAACCGTCCGAGGTTGTTGGATGAGATCCAAATGCTAATTTTTTCCTAGAAATATTATTAATAAAAACACAGTGTTATTAATGCAAATGATTCTCATTTTTCAAAATTCAAACCTTGTTTTACTGATCTTCGTTGATAGATGTGTTGGTCCAATTCCAGTTTGGGGCCTGATTTCCACACAGATCCATGCCTCCCATCAAGGTAAAGCTGTCAGACATATTTTCCTTGCCATCACTGTAATAACTGTGATTTACTTTTACAGACAAGGGTGAGACCGAGGAGGATGGCGATGGAGATCTAAGGTCTAATTCCTCCATAAGCATCATCGAAGGAATGGAATAAATCAATGAGTTGAAGTCGTTGTTGGGAATGGCGGTGTTGGTCAATGATGTAGGTGTGCTTCCACCATCTGATTTCTTTGATCTTCTCTGTGGCTTCATGTTTGTTGCATCCTGGCTGTCTTCAATGTCAGAGATAAGTACAGGACCTTGGTGGAGATTTTCATCTTTGATGGGCTGTCCCAGCAAAGATCTGAGAGCCCTTATGTAGTCTACTGCAGCACGCAGAGTGTCCACTTTGCTTGTTTTGTTCTTTAAATTGGGAACATGATTTTTTAACATTGAGAAACCGTCGTTGACCTAACACCAATTTTTGATTGATTAAGATAAAAAAGTTAATGAGTAAATTGCAAAAAAGAAAAAAATTAAGCCCATAGATCTGTTCTTACATCCCCTGGTAATGTCAATAATTTTAGACAATTCTTTGTAATATCTCCCAGTGACTAACATAAAGGTGCGGATTATATGTTTACGGTGGATTAGGCACAATAGATAATTTATTAATATTTTGTAAGGCTATAAAAAAAACTTTAAATCCTTTATTTTACAACTTTACAAAGGAGAGCATTGTGTGGGAAGGGTTAAGTATGTTAAGAGCTGGCAGGTAGTGTTTTGAGTATCCTTATGCACAAGCCACGCGGCTTTCTGGGAAGGGAGGGTTAGGTATCGCTCATGGGGGGATGAGGCATACTACATACAGGTCCAGCAAGGTTTTTTTAAATTAACCTGTTTGACTCTATTCCTTTCTCTTGCATTTCTTCTAGACACAGATGGTGTCTGAAATTTTTTCACACTATGGTGGTGTTTCTTGAAAGGCATTCCTGTGCGTGGATCAGTTGTCACAGGGGAAGCATCCGATCCTCTGGGGCTGTCAAACTCTTGGATGTTTGTAGAATCTGCTTTGGCAGTGACGGTCTTATTGACCTTGAGCAAATTCTGGAAAAAAACCATTCTCATAATTAAGTCAAAAATCAACCAAATGTTTTCTCAGCATGAAAAGTTCTGGTTGAGTTCAGCCTGTGTCTCTTTCTCTACTCCTGCTGTTTTGTCACCATTTGACCGAGGAGAACAATTTTTACAACTGATAGTCTCGTTCCTGCCCCTTCTTCTTTGCATGTGAATCTCTAAACGCACACCTGGCCCCATTTCAAAAGTTTTGTTGACATTTTCCAATTGTCATACAGAAAGGAAACAAAAACCATATGCAAAATGTGACATTTAAGAGCTGGAAGTAGTCCGATAAACATTGTGGTTTTGAACCTAACGTTAATTGGGATAACAGAACAAAAAAGAAATTATTCCCATTAGAAAAAAATCGTTTTGTTTATCAGACAGTTTTTTGCTAATTTTTGAAAAAGGAAAAAACATTTTTTGATAAAAAAAAGTGAGATTTTATCAACATTTAAATTATTGGTTTTTGAAGTTTTATGAAAATGGAATATTTATCTTCGTCTAACATATTTTTTATTTGTTTGAATGGGTGGGTGGGTGAGCTGGGGATCAAACCTACACCTTTTCCTTACTTTCATAATTAGAGGCAAGTTGCTCACATTGAAAATCATTCTCTGATCTAAAAATATGATTTTCATAGTTCTTGAAAACTAGATAAAAGATCCTGCCTCTCAGAGGAAAAGGCCTCAGCATCAACCCAAGATGAAAATAATGCCATTTGGACATCAAAAAAGATTCTTACTAAGTTAGCGTTATTCACTATTCCACTGTTGGATTGCAAAACGTTCATTTTGATGGGTGCTGAACACATGTCAAGAAAGTTTACAATGCCTAAAGATGATCACTCTGTCCAAAGGTCAAATCCGCTTAATGAAGAATATTGGATAATCAAGCTCACAAATAAAAGCATGGTGATTTGCACAAGCTGAAAGCTGTCCACCCAGTGAAAGAAGAAGAAGTCCCCTATGGTTGTTGTAGAGGTGGAACTGGCTGTTGGTGTTGGTGTTGTTGTCAGCGAGAAGGAAAGCGGCGTTGTTAACACGAGCGCCCGCCGGCCATAAAAAGCTTGCTTGCAAGTCTGCGTTGCTTTAATTCGATAACCCGACGGTTGAATGGTTTTAGAGGGATAGGGGAGAGAAACTAAATGTGTGTTTCAGGGGGATGTGTGAGTTATAGGCTGGTCCCTCTCCAACTAGGAAATGTAAACCGCCGTTACGCAAAACATTTCATAATAAATTCGAATCGTTCATTTGAAATTTTATTCATTTCGTTGAGGATCAATTTTTGGAAAGATTGTCTGGACATCGTCTAGAGCTAGATGCCTTTTTCCATTTAAAGAGTGTGTGTTTTGAGTTCTTGTGTCGAAAATAATTGTTTAAATAATAAGTTTCGATCCAAGACACATCTTCCATTGCTGTAAAAGTTATAATAGAAATAATATAAGAATATTGAAGGAAATTTATCTTTAAATTTTGTACACCTATGGTGTATTATGGACGCAATAAGTTTTGCCTTATTGAACCTGAGACAATCTCAAGGGCATGGTCAAATTTCATCAATCAAGCTTAAATTTTATCAAAAAAATTATACTCCATAATTTGATCAATTTTTATTGAATTCTGCTCCACCTAATCCTTATTACATAAAGTATTGACCAATTTTTTGTCCATCAGAATTCCAAGACCCTCAGGGTGGATGGACCCTGCAGTCCAAACAGGGAAGGGCAATGGGGGTTGAAAAAAAGCATCCCAGGGTTTCAGGATACAGAGTCCCTAATGTTCCTATGCAAAAATCTGTTTTTTATGCTTTGCTCATCTTCAAACATTTTTTTATGCTTTCTTTTCCTAAAAATAAAAAGAAAGTTTTTTAAGTAAGAGATAATATCTTTACAAAGGTAAAAATCCACCTGTAGCTTTAAATAATTCCTCATCATTTGAGTCATCAGCTTGATTCAAGACGGGCACAATTCTTTCCTTGTTGGAATTTCAAGGAATTATTTTCATTCAGCTTTCCCAAGACATTTGTCATATTTTCCAAGTTTTCACGCTGCCTTGGACAAGTTTGGTTTCTTAGAAGCTAAAATAAAAAAGAAACATCATACTAAGTCATAGAGACTAATAAATATGAGAGAGAAATTGATGCTGTTTTTGAATGGTATATCATAGAAATCCTTCTCATCTTGAGTACTTTCAATCGTTTGGTCATTTTCCATGTATTTCTTGCAAGCAGCAAAACTTCCTGCAAAGAAAAAGTTTTTACTCAATACTGCTGTTTAAAGAATTTGCTATTTTGAATTTATACCCTGACAGACAACCTTCCCTTGGATTGGAACAACTCAACTCAAGTGTTGTACAAAAAGAAAAACAAAATTTTTGCGTGCACGTACAAGATATTTTTATCACTCTCCATTGTTAAAGGGTTAAATGAATTGAGACTATGTTTGAGGTCCCAGGTTACTTTAGCAATTATTTCTGCGAAATGCTTGCTCACAAGATTGCCAATACTCCCCTTTGTTATATTCACAAACCCCTACGTAATAGGGCTGATTGAGAAATATTAATTGTAACTAAACTATGTTTGAGGTCTTGCTTACAAGATTGTCTCACACTTCCCTTTGTTGGACCCACACGATCACCAGACAAGATCCCGACCCATCACTACCACACTCTCCTATGTTGCGCTTACATTCGAGTTTTCTAAGAGAAAATAGTTATCTTAATTCTGCAAATATTTTTGTGACTGTAAAATTACCAATCCCACTCAGTTATCTGGAAAAATAGAGTCATTTCAATTCTGCTAATATTTTTATGACTGTAAAATCGCGCAACCTAGCAAGCACACTTCTGAGGATTTTCTGCTATTTATGCAGAAAAAAATATGAGCGTAAAAAAATGGGAACAGAGGTACGACATTTTTGCACGAACTTTTCATATTCAATACATATACATATACATATACATATACATATACATATAGATTTGAATTGTTTATTTTCCTTGCATTTCCATGAACAAACCTTTAAAATTGTTTTTACTAAGGCTGAAACATCTATCTTTTAAATTACTTAGAAAAATAAGAGATTTCAACGCCCGTGAAAAATGTAAAATCATTTTCATTTCTCTTTGTGGCATGAAAAGAAAAAACTAGAAGCAAAATACCCAACAGCTTGACGCCTAAAACTTTGGCGCTCTTCTTTCTATCAAATAAAATAATCTACGGTCTGAAAAATGACGATGTTTTATTTACCAATTTCATTAGTGTCGAAAATAGATGCTTGATGGTCCCATGAAAACAGCTTTCGTGATCAAAAAAAATTCAGGAAGTCGAGATAAATACTAAAGCTGGAAGCGGAAGCTTCATGTGAATGGTTGCGGTCTTTTAAATTTTTCTGTCCTGTGAGAACATTTAACGGTCAAATTTCATGATACAAACAGGATGTGAGGATATTTTTGCCCCCATATGAAATAGAGATGAAGTGCAGATGAAAAATACTTTGTATTTGAATTTATTTCTTCTGGCTTCATTTTAACATGAAATGACAAAATAGGATGTATATTGATGGATAAACGTTTAAAAAAGTTAACCCTTAGAATGATCATGAGACCATTTGATGGTTGTAATAAAGCCTCCATCTGTTGGCTTGATACTTTGTATGCATTAAAGAGCAAAACGAACGAAAGTTTGGGGTCAATTCTACACAACAATTTGATTTAAGTAACGTTTGTAACACCTCAGTCTCAATAGAAAATAAACCACATTTGATAAGGAATCAAGAAGTCATTCTCATTTTATTTTCTAACAAAAAAAAATATTTTTTATTAAATATTTTTTTGTTTAATACAACCAGCTGCAAGCTCCAACCAATGAAAAAATAGAAAGGGGCGAAATGGCAGACTGATATTTAGATATACCGATTCAAGTCATGTTAAACTTAGTGAACAAAATTAGTGAAAAGCTTTCTGAAAATAATTGCTCAAATGATTAAAACATAAAATTTTATCATTAAATCAAAATGATTTTATAAAATTTTGAAATTTCTGTCTAGATGTTTCCATTTTGAAAGCTTTACCTAGTTTCAATTTTGTGAAACAAGTCCAAAAAATTTTCCGTTGATGAAAGGAAAAACTCCATTTGACAAAAAATAGGTCTGAAAGGGAAACGAATATTTCGTCCGTTTTAAAAGGAAACCAGGAAGATAAAAAGTCCCTTTAAATTAACGTGAAACGAAAAAAGAAACCTTTAATAATTTTCCATGAAAAGTTGTGAAATCATTTGAAATGGTAAAAAAAAATTTCAAGCAATTTTATTAAAATGCTAACGTTCAAATCACCAATTAGGGGCTACGTAGCTTTGAGTAAGGATGACCCGAACACCTCTGTCAACATTTGACCCTTTGGTTACTTCAAAAATACGCCCAATAAAATGATTCTAAAACCCAAATACAAATTTGTAAATTGCTGCCAGTCAAGAAGTTATACACTAACTAAAAAGAATATTACAAATATTTTCAAATTTTCTAGGGTTTTCAACGTGCACAATTATCCGTATAGTGGTTGTTACTGAGCCCAGCCCAACTTTTTTTAAGCCAATGACATATAAAGCCTTGGCTAAATTTGGTAAAACCTCTGAAAGTTAGTCGACTGTAATTTTATCAATTTAAAGGTAAGTTGAAAATCTTCGATTTGTTAAGTACAATCTCCATAAGATTCCAGCTGTCTAAGAATATCTGATGGATGATCTGTCAGTTAATGATTGAAAAAGGTAAAATATTATGATGTAGAATTCTTTTATTTTATCCAGGACCAAAATGAGGGATCACAAGTACAATTGTATCACAGGAAGCAGGTAGGCCCCAGCAATCAACGAAAAAAAGCTAGTCAAAAACTTGCAGCCTATTGCAAGAGGTACGTGGGCTCCAATCTGTCTGCCTATTGTGTGAATGTTTTTCCATATTTCTAGCAATATACTGAGAGTGTACCCGCAGGAAGCTTGTGGGCTACCGTAAGTGTAGTAGTACCTTCCCATTATAATCGAACATGCCACTCTGACTTATAGAGTAAAAAGGCTAAGAAAATACTATTTTAAGTAATTTATTGAAAATAAAGGATATGTCTGAGAATAGTGAAAAAATACTTGTAGACATGATTTGCCGAGCAAGCAAGCACATTCATAGACATATGAGGCAGGAGCTCACTGATCAAGTATGCTGTGGAATCATAGATAAGATAGATGGATGGCATGATAAAATAATGAAAGTGCCGAGATCCTTTATGCTATCTACATAAATGTCCTTTTTTAGTGTAAAGAGAATTTTCACCGCTCTTAATCTTAATGAATGTGAGTTTTTTCTGAATTTGACAAGGAAGGCTACACAACTTGAACCTGAAATCAACAAGACTGATCAGAAGCATCCTGAACTTTCCCATGAGAGCAAGTCTACAAGAGGGATTGAAAAGGGAGAAAGGATGGGTCAAAGAAAACAGTATGGTTGGGCAACTCTCTTAAGCGTTCCATCTGAACATCCATTTGATATTTTTGAAGAGATTCCATCTATCTCTCAAAGCACTCCTTTTCTTTACAGTGAGTCCTCGCATGAAAATAAACTTTTACACCAATCAGCCCAAAGCAAATCGAAAGGCGTCATATTACAAAGATATTTTTGGGTCATAATATTTTAATATTTTTTAAACTGCCCTCCAGAGTAAAAAGGTATTGTTCTTCATAGCTTTATTTTACAACACTACGACTGGATGGCCCTTATATTGCCATGCTCACAAGCATTTTCCGTGTTTGTTCCTAAAGAATAAAATTACTGGAAAGCTCTCGGTAAATTTGATAAATTAAAAAAATGTGATGCAGAAGGAAAAAGTGAAGTTGATGAAAAGCTCTAATGCAAAAGTGAATGAGTAAAGCAAACTGCAATTTCTTTCTGTGCGGTGAGAAAAGTCTTAACAGAAAAAATAAGTTTCTCATCAATCAATAAAAAAGGCAGTTAAGACAAAGTGCATGAACGAAGAAAAATCAGTTAACAAATTGTTTGTTAAGTGTCTCTATTACCAAAAAATGCCTTCAAATTTCATAACCAAGCAGCAATGCAAAATGTCAATATGTTTGTGCAAGCTTCATAAGGTTTTCGTTGCATTAAATGAAACAAAAAAGTTTTAAACTCAACTGATGATATCAAGCATAAATTTTTTATATATGGTCAGCGTTCGAAATCTTTCTGTCTTAAATATTGAAGAAAGTAGTTTGGCACTCATCACAGTTTTACCGTTTATGTTTTGTCACCGTCAAATTTTCTGAGAGCTGAAAATGTCATAACATTTTAGAGTGAGTTCAAATTATCTTTTTTGGGGTTTTTGACGGTAGATATTCCTAGGTAACAAAGAGCAAAGTATCAGAACTTATGTTAAGCGTCATGTGGATGTTTTGTTCGAAGAGTCAAAATGTAGGTTTCGTAGCGCATCCTTTCAAGTAGTAAAAATATCTCTCTTTCTTGAAAAGACTGGAAAGCAGAACCTTTGGCACCATGGCCCACTCCGGATTTTTGATGAGCCTCAAGTTCTTGACTGAAAACAATATATCTCTTTAAGCAAAAATGTCCTACACATTAAAGTAAACTTCAAAAATTTGAGTGGCTACACAACTAATAACGACATATAAAGTCAAGGATCGAGCCCGTTACACATAATTCATGGACTCAAGAATGTTATTGGTGCAAAATAAAAATTACCTAATCTGCAAAAATTTTTTCTCATGAGATGCTAGTTGATCCACAATGGACAAAGTTGTGTTTGAGCTTGGTAAAAGTGGTCGCTGGAATCTATTTATGTCTGAAGAAACTGGAGCAGGAAGCTGAGGGGCCGAAAAACTAGAATAAAAAATAAGAAAAGTCGATTATATCTATAATTCTAAAATTATTTTAATGGTTATACAAAACACAACTCTGAAGATATCAATTTACCTTGCAACAACAACGTTTATGGAATCAATCCAAGTGATGAGCTCTTTGTCGTCCGAGGTTTGAAATAAGTATTGAGCCTGGTCTGCAGTATGAAGACGAAATACAAACTGCTTCTTCCTGTGGTCTGCTCGAACTGCTAAACCGTGATGTATACGAATGGCCTTAAAGTAGTAATTCACACTTTTATTTTCAGGCTACTGTAATGGTACCAATGAAGGTTAAGATAATCTCTTAACAATATGCACCAGAAATCAAATAACTGAAAGCAAGACCAACCTGACTAAGGTCATCAAAAGCTCCCGGGTTCCTAATCGACTTTTCATCTTTAAAGCAGTACAAAACCATGTCTCTCAATGTCATGAAATACATCTTCCAAGATCTTTTCCCTAACTTAGTTTTCTTTCCGTTCGGGTCTATGCAAGACTTCCTCATCACATATCCTTTTTTATATTCTACTGCAGTTTCTGGATCAGGTAAGGCCAAAAAAGGATTGACACCTCCCGGATTCTTTCCTATTGTGATTGCAGCTGAACTTTTAGCTTGATGGGTCGAAGAGTTTGATGGAGGTGAGATTTTTGTTGGCGAACACGCAGTCTTGGTTTCATCGTCGAAACTCTCAGTGTCAGAGCCAGGTCCAGTAGGTAAATTCAGTCTAAGATACATTGTTTTATCTCAATCAAACTTAATTGAATTGATTTATTTTACAGACAAAGTCTTGAGTGCTCTTAAAGCAAAAATATTGAAGACATTATATTTTACTAAATTTTCAGTTCGAAAACTGTTTCTATTTAAAAGTAAAACTCTTGATTCTCACCTAACAGGCTTTGTTGGTTGACCGACTTGTTGAATTGTAACTGTCTCAGCATCTGGGGCCCATGGTATTCCGTTTTGCTTTATTGAATAGTAGACGCCTTTGAGGAGATCCTTGGGAAAGTTCTGACCTTCGTTTAACTCGGATAGATTTTCGATAAACTCGGTACAGGTCATTTTTCTTTGATGGACATCACCATGCTAAATTTTGAGGATACATTTAGTAAAAAAAACTATTGGCTAGTCTACAAAGTACAGTACCCTAAAAATAGACTTAATTAAGTGCTTTTAAATAAAGTTCTTACCAAATCAGTATTGAGCAACATGATTGCACACGTGAGAGTGTGAACAGCATCTAAGGACCTAAAAGAGGAGCTTGGATGACCAACAGCTTTCGGATTGCACTCCACGAAACGTCGAGCAAAGTGAAGCAATACCCGCTCGCGTTCTTGGGTCTCACCGTACAAGCAAAATCTAGAAAAAGATGATAATTATAATCCTTTTTGGGATATTATAGACACTCTAAATGAAAGTTGAAACTAATACGAACTTGGAAAGGAACTGCCTCAGAGCAATGTCCAGGCTACTATCATTAAAATTGAAAAATTTTAGGTATTCTTCAGCAACAACCTACAAAATACGGAAAAAAAATCATTTTTACGAAGAGTAAGCTAAAAATGCTGATGTAATTGATAAATTGTACCTGATTATATTCGTTGTTTCTACTCAAATGTCTGGAAACGTCGCTCTTTTTGAACCCTTCCAAGTTAAAAAGGCGCTTGGCAAGTCGGACGGCACTCGGAATGTCTACCACTTTGATGGGTGGATGGTAACTCCTTAAACTTTCCATGTCAGATTCTTCAGATTCACTTTGTGGTGATCCGAGTAAACCTTGAAATGTCATTAGTTAAAGTCTATATTTCTATTAAAATTGGCATTATTTTTGATTTTTTATTATATGGGTGAAACTAACCTCTCTGGTTGGTATTACTCAGCAAAGTTATTTCATTTTCTGATGATTCCTCAAAGTAATCGTTATCGTCACTTTGTAGGACGGTAACAGGTCCAATTTTCGCTTCGGGAGTAATGGTACCCGATGATGAATCTTTGTGAAAAAATTCCTTTAGTTTTGAAAACCTTTTGACAGAAAAAGGGGGAAATTTAAAATTATGAGGGTTGTTACCAGGGCTTTTGACTTTTGTTTTAAAAGGACTGCCATTGTTAATTGATATAACAACTTTATTGCCACTAGGTGAGAGGTTTTCTTCAGAATCGGCAAATATTGGAGACATGTTTCCCAATGGTGTTGCGATATCACTCTGAAAGCAAAGGACAAATAAAAAATGTCATTAAAATTGACAAAAAATAAACTTACTACTGGGGATAGAATCGATCTGACGTTTGTTGTACTTGTTCTCGATTTATGGAATGAATCAATTAGAGACCATTCAGGAGTATCTGGTGAGCTCGCTGACTTTGGGCTAATATTGTCTAGCACAGACTCCCCGTTGTAATGCTCAGAGCAAGAGATCAGGCTGCTGGTACTCAAATCAGGGCTATTTGAAGAGAGAGGCGAAGTCCCATCAGAATTCTTGGCAAACTTTCCATTTGGCGAGGTCTTTTGATTGTTTGTTGAGATAATGTCACAGGTCCCCTTTGTCAATGTGTGAACAGAAGTTGAAATATCAATGTCCTCGACATCCTGATTGTCCAATTGCAACTGGTCCTCTGATTTCGAGTTTCTTAAAGAAAAAACTTGGTTGAACATAATTGTCTTTAATCTGCAGTGTTTAGCTAACTTCTCAATCATTATTAAAAAGTATCAGTAAATGAAAATTTATCGAGAATTCTAAATATTCTAGATAGGTTCTAACCTAACAAATGATCTTCTTTGGGATGGTTCTGTTTTGTTTCTTGTTACTTTGAAAGTGGCTGTAGGATCGTGCCCGTTGTGTACACTCGATTTGTCGTTAGGATCATCATCAAAAATTGGTGAATTCGGAACGCTTGTTGCAACGAATGGGGGCGGTGGTCGGTAGTATCGGGAGCGAAAGTCATTGTGAGCAGGTGTTTTGGCCTGGAGAATGGACGGTAAATAAAATGAAATGGGAAAAAGCTTTGAACTTGCTCACCAAATTTATCATTCTTTCACCCGTCATTACAAATGCCTCAAACTTTCGGCGACCCTTGTTTGCAGTCTGTTAAAAGAGGTTATATCAGGGGAATTTCAGCGTTTTTAAAGGTACTCACATTCATTTTTTGATGGTTTGAACTTACCTCTTGCCGACTCCTGGATGCCTCTATCCCGTTTGCAGTTGTCTCATTGTCATTTTTAAATTGGTTTTGGTCCTCATGACGCTCTGGCTGAAGACTCCATCCAACAGTAGGCAAATTTGACCTTTGACCTGAGGGTGCACTTTGTCTTCTAGGTTTGGGAGGACTTTTTTGATCTGCTGTAAAATTATTTTCATTACTTCTGTTAATTTTAATAAAATGAAAAAGGTTTAAATGCTTTAGGTATTCGAGAAAATTAGGAAAGAAATGTAAAGGACAAGAGACGAAGAATTCGCCAAATTTATTTTGAAGAGATAATGAATTTGTTGAATTACTTTCAAAATTTCTGGCTGGTGATGTTGAAAACCTTTCATTTCTTTCAAGCTGTTCAGAACTTCGAGTGCGAATTAAAGAACTTGCTAAATCCTCCATCTCACTGGCCTGAAGAAAAGTGAATTTATGCATTCAAGTGTCATATTTGATAGTTTATTGTCTATCTCTAAAACTTCTGATATGTTACCGGACTCATTTTCAGTGATGAGCTGCTAACGCTTCTTGGAGGAGAGGGTCGATTTCTGTCACTTCTAAAAAGCAAACTTAAATGAATGACTCACTTTTTCAAAGCTTGCATGACACAAGACTCCTCAGTTTTGAATAACCGATAGCTTTATATGCATGAAACGTAACAAAATGTAAGTTTTTCCGGTTGAAAAGGCAGAATACAATATTTGATAAAAAGATCAAATCGCCACGGTCTTTTGAACACACCTTGAAAATTCATTTTCAAAATAATTCATTCAAAGTATTACTTCTTATAGTTTATAAATTCACTTTCAATTTAAAATACTTAAATCTTCACAGTACCTCTTCAAAAATAATCCTTTCAATGCCCATCTTTTCTTAATCTTGCTTTCCATTTTTTAAAACTCTCATTCTAGCCTCTTTTTGCATCTTTGTCAACCGAATATCGTAAATGAACTCACCTCGTATAATATTCATTAGCTATGGGAATTTTGCTGCAGTTGGTCGGCGTCTGTGGGGTAATGGGTGAAATCTTTCGAGGAGGGGAGGTAACTTTCGGGTCCGACAACTTGCGGATCTGAAATCAAATATTGACATTGACTTTTTGCCGCAGTATCATCATCACCATCCAAAAAATTGCCACATTAATTTAAAGCCAAAATAAAGCATACGATTTGGTAAAAAAACACTAAATGCATCAATAAAAACGAATTATGGGAAACAATTTTGGTTTAATATTTGGTTCAATGGACGTCTTACCTGAAGGAAGTCAGGTGATCCGTAACTTTTTCTTGGAAAAAACTCATCCTCAAGATCGATACTTTGAGGCCTGTACTGCTTTGGTGTATCTAATCCTTTCGCTTGCTTGGTGGGTATCTTAGAAGGCGAAGTTGACACTTGGTGGGTCTCATTCCACTTGACCGAGTAATCACAAACTCCCCCTTTGAGTGTCAAGACCGGAGAATCGTTGAAAGCTTGTCCCACACGGACCGGTAACTTTGACACTGACTTTTGAGGCGAGGTGACATGAAGAGGTCGTTCCGGACTGAGACGTCTGTGTTTGGAGACAGGTATTTTGCTCACGCTTGCACTCATTTTCCATTGAGGTACATTTAATTTTTCAAACTTCAGAGTTTATAGACTGATTCACATGTCTCTTCAAAACCAAACAACTCAGTGATTTATTCTTACTCTAAAATGTCTCTAAAATAAAAAGAAGCTCAGTTTACGAATCAAGGTTTCTGAGATTAAAGTAGAGGAGGTGGCTGTTGCGTCGGCACAATTTGCATTTTCTTCTGATTACTTACGGGGTTTGTCTATTCCATTCAAGTTAAACTTGTAAGATCGTTGCGCGCTTTGTAGATAAACTGATCTAACCAAACTCTAACTGATCAGCGCGAGCAAAGACGAGTTTTTAGTTCTTAGTTCTCACACTTTCAAGACATTCCTTCCGTTCTTCAATTCTCTCTCACACAAGCCTAGGTATTTGACGTGGATTTCTCAAGTGAATTCATTTTCGTGTTGTGCGTGTGATTGCTGCACTGACTGTTGATCATAAATATCTGCAAAGATACAAAATTTTCTCATTCACCAGAGAGACCGGAAATCGACCAACTATTTACCAAACCAATCGACGGAATTGAATAACTGTTAAAAAGAAACAGTGCTTGAAAAAAATGTGGACCATTCTTTTTTTTCCAATCAACAAAACTGCTGATGGGTTGGAAAAGAAAATATATTCTAATCTCCAAAAATTTCTTAACAGCATAAAAAGACACTTTTTTAATTATATAAAGAGTAAAAAATTTCTCCATCTCGAATTTTGATAAAACTAACCGAATTTAACGAATAAATATTTACTTCGTAAAGAAATGATTTTACCTTAAATACGAATAGGAAAAAATGAATGATGTTGGATTGAAAGCGGAAAGGGAGTTTAAGATAAATTAATTATTTTTGTCTCTGGGCAAAAAAGGCTAAATACACAAATAAGGGCCTCAGATGACATGTTTATCTTTTCTGAAAAAGTATATATGAGGAGTTTAGACAATGAAAAAGTCAAGTGAGTAACGAAAAAACAAAACACTAAATATACAGACAAACTTGTGATTTTTTTCTACAAAAAGTAAAAGGAATCTCCAGTAGTGAGATGGTACCTTTTTATTCTAACAAATAAAAATATCAATGTGAGCAATTCATAGAAAATGCATTTATTCAATATAAATATGAAATTCACTTACTTTTACTCCAGCTTTTTTGACAACAAGTAAATTTCGAGTTAAGTTGTGTCCTTTTTCGCGATGTAGCTTTCTGATCAAACTGGAAAATGCCTGCTGGTTTTGTTTGAAAGTTATAGAGAAAATGTGACCTCTGCTTCAGCTCAGCAACTAACTTTGTCAGCTTTTCAAAAATCTGTTATTTTGAATGAGACCCTTTCATTTGGCGAAATTTTACTTTGGTTACTCCCAATTCCAAAATGCAAAAGGCTATTTTACAAGGTTTTTTCTCTTTGATTTGGCAGAATAAAAACAAGAACAAGTCAATTTTGATCTGCTTCCTTCTTCTCCACGGGCCAAAAGCGCTGCCATTCGCACTAAAAATTGGACGTTGCAAGCGCCGTTTTATTTATGACGCGCCTTGTTTTTAAACTAAATAGATCGTTTTATTCTAAAACTGTTCATATCTTTGACAGCCATCTCATAGATATAACGAAAATAGAGAATTGTCCGGCAGCAAACCTACATCTGTATTTTTTGGACTACTCTTGTAAATTTAGGTTTAGACGCCACCAACCGTTCGGCAAGAAGTTGTTAAAAATAAAAATTGTTTGAAAGAGATTTCCAGGAATATAGAGAGCCATTAAGTTTTCTTAATGGCCTTGAGCTTTTCAGCTAGTCTTTATCGCCCGGAATCCATTAATAAAACCACGTCGAAGAAAATACTAATCATTTCAAAC
>Ga0194133_10003659_pt1 | contig 21578 bp, 27 predicted proteins | sample TA2KigOf40mmetaG_FD_155448 | JGI IMG/M metagenome (GOLD analysis project Ga0194133, IMG submission 155448) | Freshwater microbial communities from Lake Tanganyika, Tanzania - TA2015055 Kigoma Offshore 40m | ecosystem: Environmental > Aquatic > Freshwater > Lake | place: Tanzania: Lake...
AATGCTTCAGCGCGATCCGCGAAAGCGTTCAAAATTGCAATCGCAGATACATCCCGAAGAAGCCCGGTTACATCCAATCTTACCTGAAGATTGATTTTGTAATCGTGGCCAACATTCGTTCATGGACTGACAATTGCCAATATCATCTCGTTATTCACCGCGTCCCACTGGGTCGACGGAGTTTGAACAAAGCGGCTCGGCCCAGATATGCTGCGATGGGTGTAGTTTATGACGCGGGCTGTGGCGGTCAGTCCGATGGTGTGTTTGTTATTCGCGGGCTTGGAGATTTCCTTAATTAGGTCGTTGCCCCCGGGGTACCCGTCACCAGTAGGGTATGGCTTTTCCCCGCGTATGACATCCCAAAATTCGGGGGGAATGGGGCAATTTTCTTTCAGGATTGCATTAAGGTCGGAGAGAGACGAACGCCAAGGGAAGTGAAGGTTTTTTTCTCAGACGGAACCTTATCAATGGACACATAGGCAGCATAAACAGCTTGATTCCAAACCTCTCTGGTGACTGTCAAAGCCTCAGTCACTTTCCGAGAAAGAACACTCGGGATGGGCTCGAACACCTTAAACTTGTGGATTTCGTTTCCCGTCTCAAGATCAATATCAACGATCTGTCCATAGAAGTTTTTCCCGGCAACAATGGGGCCGAGAGGCTTGGCTTTGAAGAAATTGGTGAAGGCAGCATCCAACTCGTGGATTGCATCCCTTGCCCAAGCGATACTTTGCTTTGGACGATCAAATGCGGGAAATGTAGCCAACTAGTTGCGTACCTCAACATCTAGGGGGGCAAGTTTCTGCATCATTTGCTCAAACCTGTCCTGAGCCTCGGCGGGGTTTAGTTCTCCCGCGTCCACCATGTCCTGCACCAGCTTTCCGAACCTCTCCGACTGATCCTCCTGACTTTCCTGCTTTGCCTTTTTTCCATCATGCACCAATCGTTTCATAGGTGATGAGTTTGCCGACGACACCCATCTGAGCACTGTCAAGGCAGCGATCAACCTGCGGATTTGCCGCAGGAGTGCCGACATAACTCAAGTACCTCGCCTGCTCTGACGCAAAGAAAGGATGTGACATAACAAGGCCAAGATCGGAAACTCGCGTATAGCTCAGGTCCAGTGAGGTCAGTTTTGTCAAGCCTGTCATGGCAGAAATGTCAGTCAGACCTCCAGGAGCAAATTCATTCCATGCCGCCCCTGTGGCGCGATCTTCTCCGGCATAGATCTCCCGCACCCCTTGCGCCTTGGCAAGTTCGTCTGGCAGCCGCGTCATCGCGATCAGGTCAGAAAAATCCAGAACCGTCGCCCCGCTGGCAATGGCAGCGTCTATGCGGCGAACCGCCTCGGCACTGGCGGCGGCCTCATCGGTGCGCCACTCCGCCCGCCCATACTCGTCACCCATCCCACACCCCAAATACAACCCTTGCGGGTAGAATAGCGGCCACAAGAGGTGGTAGCAAGCGCAAGCTGCGCGGCGCGTGTTTCAGGGGTCGGGCAGCTGGCACCTGTCGGGACAGATGCCATACGCCGGCCATACGCAAACCAGACGCCAACCAGAAGGCGAGTTTACCCCAAAGCGTCGTTGCAGCGGGCGCAGGTGTGGGGGTGTTTGTGGGTGCCCACATCCGGCAGGATCTGCCAGCAGCGCTGGCACTTTTCACCCTGAGCTGGGTGGAACACCACCGCCACATCCGCCATATCGGCCAACACAAAGGCCCCCTCCGGCGCCACCCCCTCGCGCAATGCAAGCCCCGAGGTGATGCAAAGTTCCGCAAAGTTGACCGACCCGAGAAGCCCTGCCAGAACCGGGCTGACAAACACCTCCGGCGCCGCTTCCAGGCTCGAGCCGATGACCTTGGCGCTGCGTTGAACCTCCAGCGCGCCCGTCACCACCCGGCGCGCATCGCGCAAGGCAGCCCATTTCGCGGCCAGCCCCGGATCAAGCCAAGCCTCTGGCGTTTCTGGGAAATCCTGCAAGTGAACCGAGGCATCCTCGCCCGGATAGCGGCATAGCCAGACCTCTTCCATCGTAAAGGTCAGGATCGGCGCCAGCCATGTGGTCAGCCGGTGGAACAGGATATCCAGCACCGTCCGCGCCGCACGGCGACGCAGCGCACTGGGCGCGTCGCAGTAGAGGGAATCTTTACGAATGTCGAAGTAGACTGAGGACAGATCCGTGGTCGCAAAGGTGAACAGCTTCTGGAACACGCCCTGGAAATCATACTTGGCATAGCCCTGGCGCACCTCTGCATCCAGTTCGGCCAGTCGGTGCAGCACCCAGCGTTCCAGCTCGGGCATCTCCGCGGGCGCGATCCTTTCGGCCTCGGTGAACCCCGCCAGATTGCCCAGAAGGAAGCGCATCGTGTTGCGCAGCCGCCGATAGCTGTCGGCCACCCCTTTCAGGATCTCCTTGCCGATCCGCAGGTCCACCGTATAGTCCGACTGCGCCACCCAAAGCCGCAGAATATCGGCGCCGTATTCGTCGATAACCTCTTGTGGCGCAACGGTATTTCCCAGGGACTTGGACATTTTCATGCCCTTTTCGTCCAGCGTGAACCCATGCGTCAGCACGCCGCGATAGGGCGCGCGCCCCTTGGTGCCGCAGGCTTGCAGCATCGACGAATGGAACCATCCGCGATGCTGGTCGGTGCCTTCCAGATACAGGTCGGCAATGCCATCTGCGCTGCCATCGGCCCGGTCACGCAGCACAAACGCATGGGTAGAGCTTGAGTCGAACCAGACATCCAGCACGTCAAAGACCTGATTGTAAGCCGACGGATCGACGATACCGGTCAGGATTTTCTCTTTGAAACCGGGGACATACCAGACATCTGCGCCCTCAGCCTCAAAAGCCGCCTTGATGCGGGCGTTGACCTCTGCACTGCGCAGTAGGAAATCGGCATCGGTGGGCTTGGCCCCGACCTTGGTAAAGCAGGTCAGCGGCACACCCCAGGCGCGCTGGCGCGACAAGACCCAGTCGGGCCGCGCCTCGATCATGGAATAGAGGCGGTTGCGGCCGGAAACCGGCGTGAATTCAACCAGTTGGTTGATTGAATGCAGCGCGCGGGCACGAATGGTGTCGCCGTAGGCGCCCATGCCATCGTCGATCTTCGCGTCAATCGCGGCGAACCACTGCGGCGTGTTGCGATAGATCACCGGGGCCTTCGACCGCCATGAATGCGGGTAGGAATGCTTCAGCTTACCCTTGGCAAAAAGCGCCCCCGCACCTGCCAGCGCCTTGATATTGCTGACATTTGCCGGGCCTTCTTTGCCGTCGGGCAGAATGATGTGCTGGCCGCCAAACAAGGGCAGATCGGTGCGATAGGACCCGTCAGCCTCGACGTTATAGGTCATGCCGAGGTTATACTTCAGCCCCATCTGATAGTCGTCATCGCCATGGCTGGGGGCGGTATGAACAAAGCCAGTGCCCGCATCATCGGTCACATGCTCACCCGCAACCATCGGCACGGGGAAATCCCATTCGCCCTTGCCGCCTTCGATACCGGCATAGGGGTGGGCGAGGATAACGCCCTCAAACTCGGCCGGGGCCACGTCGCGCAGACGGGTAAACCCTTCGACCCGCGCCGATTTCATCACGGTTTCGGCCAGGGCATCTGCCAGAATGACAACCTCACCCACTTGCGCGGCGGAATGTTCGCCCAAGGTATCAACACGATACGCGCCATAGGCGATGCCCGGCCCATAAGACACGCCACGGTTTTGCGGGATGGTCCACGGTGTCGTGGTCCAGATCACCACGGTCGCGCCGTCAAGCCCGGCCTTTGGCTTTAACCGCACCCAGACCATATGGCTCGTATGATCGTGATACTCCACCTCCGCCTCGGCCAGCGCGGTTTTCTCGACCGGCGACCACATGACGGGCTTCGATCCCTGATACAAAGTCCCGTTCATCAGGAACTTCGTGAACTCATCCGCGATCACCGCCTCGGCGTGGTAATCCATGGTGAGATAGGGCTTTTCCCATTTGCCGGTGACGCCAAGCCGCTTGAATTCGGCCTGCTGGACGTCAATCCAGCCCTCGGCGAACTTGCGGCATTCCTGACGGAAGGCCACGACGTCAACGTCGTCCTTGTTCAGCCCCTTGGCCCGATACTGCTCTTCGATCTTCCATTCGATCGGCAGGCCATGACAGTCCCAACCCGGCACATAGCGCGCATCGCGGCCCATCATCTGCTGGGACCGCACCACCATATCCTTGAGGATCTTGTTCAGCGCATGGCCAATGTGCAAATGCCCGTTGGCATAGGGCGGGCCGTCGTGCAGGGTGAAATCCTGACGCCCCGTCTTCGCCCGCAGCCGGTCATAGACGCCGATCCGTTCCCAACGGGTCAGCCAGTCGGGTTCGCGCTGGGGCAGGCCCGCGCGCATCGGAAAATCGGTTTCGGGCAGGAAAACGGTGTCGCGATAGTCACTTGCGAGGTCGTCGGTCTTGGGCGTGTCAGCGCACATCGGCGAGGGGTCCTTCAAGGTTATGGGAACGGGCGCGCGGCGGGGCGCGCAAAGGTCACTGGCTTCCCGGCGGCTGGGTCAGCGCGCCGGGCCCATAATTCGGGACCGTGTCAAGGGCAGGATCGCAGGACGCATCATCATGCGCGCCTTATACGCGGCGGTCTTCACAGGGTCCAGACCCCTGTGGCCAAGGCCGGGCCTGGTCCATAGGGCGTTTTGTCCCTTGCGCCGCGCGGCACTTCAGGGTTGGGTGATCGCATGGTGACGGAACGGTTGACGATCGGTGTCTTGGGGGCGGGCATGGGCGGGCTTGCAGTAGCGGGGCTGCTGGCGGGTCAGGGCCATGACGTGCAGCTTTTCGAGCGTTTTTAAAGCCCAAGACCGCTTGGCTCGGGGCTGGTGATCCAGCCTGTCGGGCTTGCCGTTCTTGATGCGGTTGGGGCCGGAGAAGCCGCCCGCGCGCTGGGCGCGCCCTTGCGGCGGATGCGGGGGCAGGATGGGCGCGCGACGGTGCTGGATGTGTCCTACCGCGCCGATGCGCCGGGGCTGGCGTTGCACCGGGCAAGCCTTTTTCATGTGCTGTGGCAGGCGATGAAGGCGGCGGGCGGGGTGGCCGTCACGCTGGGGGCAGATGTGCAGGCGGCGCCGGTCGTGGGGCGCCAGCGGCGCATAGACCTTGCCGATGGCCGCAGCTTCGGGCCCTTCGATCTGGTGATTGACGCCTCGGGCAGCCATTCGGGGCTGTCGCCATTGCAGGCGCGTGCCTTGCCCTATGGCGCGATCTGGGGCCATGTCCGGTGGCCATCGACAAGCAGCTTGCCGCAGGACCAGCTTTCCCAGCGCTATGACGGGGCGCGGCGGATGGCGGGTGTGTTGCCCATTGGCCGGCTGCCCGATGACCCTGCCCCCCGGGCGGCGTTGTTCTGGTCCATGCCGGTCGATGCACTGGACACATGGCCCTTGGCCGACATGGCCCTTTGGCAGGCAGAAGTGACCAGACTTTGGCCAGAGATGGCACCTTTTGTCGACGGGCTGCGCCTTGCCTCGGACCTGACCATCGCGCGCTATGGCCACGGCACATTGGCGCAGCCGCATGGTCCCGGCCTGGCCATTATCGGCGATGCCGCGCACCGCGCCAGCCCGCAGCTGGGCCAGGTGGCGAACATGGCACTTCTTGATGCCATGGCGCTGGCAACGGCCTTGAAGGCGGCACAACCGCTTGACGCGGCGCTGGCCCATTACGCCAGGATGCGGCGCTGGCATGTGCGCCTTTACCAGGCGATGAGCGCGATCTTTACCCCAATGTATCAATCGCAAAGCCGCCTTCTGCCGCTCTTGCGCAACCACCTGTTCGCCCCGGCCTCGGCCCTGCCGCCCATGCCGCGCCTGCTGACGGCCCTGGTTTCGGGCGACATGATCCCGCCCCTGGCCGGTGTGGCCTTTCCCCCGGCCCCGTCAGCCTGCGGCTGGACGCCCTCTTGCGGGCGGGGCACGCGCAGGCGCAAGCTTGGGCCAAAAAAGAAATCGCCCGATGCCCGCACCCCGCGTCGAGATCACCGTTGCCGAGATCGACGCCGTCGTGGCCCTGTTCTACGACGCGGTGCGCCACCATCCGGGGCTTGGGCCGGTCTTTGCCGCCCATGTTGCCGACTGGCCAGCACATGAGGAGAAGATCGCCCGTTTCTGGCGCAACGCGATCCTTCATGAGCGCAGCTATGACGGCAACCCGCTGGCCGTCCACCGCGATGCAGGCAATGTGCGCCCGGGCATGTTCGAGGTCTGGCTGGGGCTATTTGAGTCTGTGCTGAAGCGGAACTTGACCGCCGAACAGGCACAGGCCTGGTCCGAGCTTGCCCACCGCATCGGGCGCGGTTTGCGGGCGGGGATGGTAGAGCGGCCCGAAAAGGACGGCGTGCCGATCCTGCGTTAAGCCAAGCTTTGCCTTGGCCCGACGAGCGCCGGAACGGCGACGAGGAGGCGGCTTCAGACCCTTTTCAGGCGGATCACCACATCAACGCGGGCGATTTCGGCCCCTTCGGGCGCGGCGGGAAGTTCGGCGATCTTCAGCTGGCTTGCCGGTGCATCGGTCAGCCTGCCGCTGTCTTCCCAGTAGAAATGCGGGTGATCGTCCAGCCGGGTATCGAAATAGGACCGAGAACCGTCCACCACCACCTCATTCATCAGCCCCGCGTCGCAAAAGGCGCGCAGGGTGTTATAGACGGTGGCGAGGCTGACCTTTTCTGCGGCCCCTGCGGCGGCGGCATAAAGCCCCTCGGCGGTGACATGCCGATCTTCCCCGTCGCCCACAAGCAGCGCCGCCAGCGCCAGACGCTGCCGGGTCGGCCTTAGGCCGCCGGAAGCAAGCCAGGAAACCAGCCGCGCGTCAGGGTCTTGGACAGTGAGATCGTTCATATGTGCAGTATAAAGGACATATCAGGGACATTTCAATTGGAATCCCCACAACCTCAAGGCCAAGCCGCCCTCCCCTGCCCTTGCTTCCCTATGGGTGGGGGTGATAGACGGGTCTGACAACAGCCTTTTGGGGGGACTGGGCAGGAATGGGCCTTTATCCGACATCGTTCAGCAAGGAAGACCTGCTGAAATGCGCACGCGGCGAACTCTTTGGTCCCGGCAATGCGCAGCTTCCCGCGCCCCCCATGCTGATGATGGACCGCATCACCGAGATTTCCGAGGATGGCGGCCTGCATGGCAAGGGCCATGTGGTGGCCGAGTTCGATATCACCCCCGACCTGTGGTTCTTTGACTGCCACTTCCCCGGCAACCCGATCATGCCGGGCTGCCTTGGCCTTGACGGGCTGTGGCAGTTGACCGGTTTCAATCTGGGCTGGCGCGGCTGGGAAGGCCGGGGCTATGCCCTTGGCGTGGGCGAGATCAAGCTGACCGGCATGGTGCGCCCCGATCGCAAGATGCTGACCTACAAGGTCGATTTCACCAAGGCGCTGCAAACCCGCCGCCTGACCATGGGTGTGGCCAATGGCATCGTCGAGGCCGATGGTGAGGTGATCTATCAGGTGACCGATATGAAGGTCGCCCTGTCGGCAAGCTGAGGAAAGGAATTGCCCCATGCGTCGCGTCGTCATCACCGGAATCGGCATCGTCTCATCCATCGGCAACAATGCCGCCGAGGTGGAAGCCTCATTGCGGGCAGGCAAATCGGGCATCGTCTTTGCGCCCGAATATGCCGAACACGGCTTTCGCTGCCAGGTCCATGGCGCGCCGAACATCGTGCTTGAGGACAACATCGACAAGCGCGACCTGCGCTTCATGGGCGATGGCGCGGCCTATAACTTTATCGCGATGGATCAGGCGGTAAAGGATTCCGGCCTGTCGGAAGCCGATATCTCGAACGAACGCACCGGCATCATCGTCGGCTCGGGCGGGCCTTCGACGAAAAGCTTTTACAAGGCGCATAACATCGTGCGCGAAACCGGCGCGCCCAAGCGGATTGGCCCCTTTGGCGTGACCAAGGGCATGTCCTCAACCGTCTCGGCTTGCCTTGCGACGCCCTTCAAGATCAAGGGCGTGAACTATTCGATTACCTCGGCCTGTTCCACCTCGGCCCATTGCATCGGCAATGGCACGGAACTCATCCAGATGGGCAAGCAGGATATCGTCTTTGCCGGTGGCGGCGAGGAGCTGGACTGGACTTTGTCCTGCCTGTTCGACGCGATGGGCGCGATGTCATCGAAGTATAACGACGCCCCCGAAACCGCGAGCCGCACCTATGACGCCACGCGCGACGGCTTTGTGATTGCCGGCGGCGGCGGCATTGTGGTTCTGGAAGAGCTGAACCACGCCCTTGCCCGCGGCGCCAAGATTTACGGCGAAGTCACCGGTTATGGCGCCACCTCGGACGGCTATGACATGGTGGCCCCCTCGGGTGAAGGCGGCGAACGCGCGATGCGTCTGGCGCTGTCGACCCTGCCGAAAGACCGCAAGATCGACTATATCAACAGCCACGGCACCTCGACCGTGGTCGGCGACGTGACCGAGGTCGAGGCGATCCGCCGCGTCTTTGGCACCGGCAAGACGCCCCCGATTGCCTCTACCAAATCGCTGACCGGCCATTGCCTTGGTGGCGCAGGTGTCTGGGAGGCGATCTATTCGCTGATCATGATGAACGGCGATTTCATCGCGGCCAGCGCCAATGTCACCACACTGGACCCCGCGCTTGACCCCAGCGAAATCGTCACAACGATGCGCGACAAGGTGAAGATCGACTCGGTCCTGTCGAATTCATTCGGGTTCGGCGGCACCAATGCGACCTTGGTGATGAGCAAGTATCTCGGGTAACAGACCGTTTTTCCACGGAAAATCGTATTTCGGAGTAGATTATGGCCGAACTGATGAAGGGCAAGCGCGGGCTTGTCATGGGCGTGGCGAACGAGCGTTCCATCGCCTGGGGCATCGCCAAGGCGCTGGCCGATGAGGGCGCGGAACTGGCGTTTTCCTATCAGGGTGAGGCCTTTGGCAAGCGGGTGGAGCCGCTGGCGGCATCTGTCGGCAGCGATTTGCTGGTCGATGTCGATGTGTCCAACGATGCCAGCCTTGATGCTTGTTTTGACGCCCTGAAAACCCGCTGGGGGACGATGGATTTCCTGATCCACGCCATTGCCTATTCTGACAAGAACGAATTGACCGGGCGGTTCATCAACACCACGCGCGGCAATTTCACCAATTCGCTGGCAATCTCGTGCTTTTCCTTCATTGACGTCAGCCGCCGCGCCTCGGAGCTGATGCCGAACGGTGGCAGCCTGATTACGCTGACCTATGGCGGATCAAATCGCGTGACGCCGAATTACAACGTCATGGGCGTGGCAAAGGCGGCGCTGGAAAGCGCGACCCGCTATCTGGCCAATGACCTTGGCCCGCAGCAGGTGCGCGTCAATACCATCTCGCCCGGTCCGATGAAAACGCTGGCCGGTGCGGCCATCGGCGGCGCCCGCGCCACCTTCCGTCATACGGAGGCCAACGCACCCATGCGCGCCAATGCCACGCTTGAGGCGATTGGCGGCACCGCCGTCTGGCTGTGCAGCGATTACGGCGCCTGCACCACGGGTGAGGTTGTGCACGTCGATTGCGGCTTCCATGTTCTGGGCATGCCGCAGCAGGACAATCTTTGAACGCCAATGCCGCAGGGCACGGCTTTACAAGACAAATTCGGGAAAGCGCAGATGGGGTTTCGTGACAACGAGACCTGCAAGCTTGAGCTTTCTGACACGCGGCTCACGCTCAGCGCCGCAAGCCTTGGCTTTTATGAATCGTCCTGTGCCATCATCAATGAGACAGCGCAGGACGACGGCGCAAGGATCCTGACCCTGCAGTGCTATGGTTCAGGCGAGGAATGGCCCGCAACGGCCGTGATGAAAGACCTTGATGACGGCGGTCTCTCTCTGCAGCTCGACGAATTCGGGCAAACCTATCTGCCCTGCGACAGCTAAGCGCGCATATGGGCAACCCAGCCCGCCCGCAACGCAGGCAAAACCAGGCAGGCAAAACCAGGCCAGAGCTCTTGTACCCCTTTGACAGCGAAGGTTCCACGCTGTCGGTTGTCGCTGCACAGGAAAGGTCTGGAGCGGGCGGCGGGAATCGAACCCGCGTCATTAGCTTGGAAGGCTAAGGTCTTACCATTACACAACGCCCGCGCTGAGGGCTAGATAACATCCCCGCCCGGCGGGCTCAAGCCTTGGGCGTCGCAAAATTGGCCGGGCTGGACAATGACGGCGGGCTTGACCCTTGGCACGGCTTGGGGCAGGTGACACCCATGCTGATCTACAAGATCTTCCGCCGCCCCGAATGGGATGCCTTTCGCACCGCAGGCCAGACCCGCGGAGCCCCGATCGACGTTGCCGACGGGTTCATCCATTTCTCGACCGCTGCACAGGTTGCCGAAACGGCAGCGAAATGGTTCGCGCAAGACAGCGATCTGGTGCTTGTCGCGGTCGAGACCGGAACGCTTGGCACGGCGCTGAAATGGGAGCCGTCGCGCGGCGGGGCGCTTTTCCCGCATCTTTATCGTGATCTGGTGCTGGCCGATGTGGTCTGGGACAAATCCCTGCCGCTGGGCGCAGCGGGCCATATCTTTCCCGAGGGTGTGATTTGACCCCGACCGAACGCCTGGGCCTTGCCCTTTTGCACCGCCTTGACCCCGAGCGCGCCCATGGCCTGTCGCTTCTGGCCCTGCGCGCGGGCTTTGCGCCGCGCCCCGGTCCCGTGACATCGCCCCGGCTGGCCACCACGGTTGCAGGGCTGTCGCTGCCCAACCCCCTTGGCCTTGCGGCGGGGTATGACAAGAACGCCACCGCCCTTTCTGCCCTGGTGCAATCGGGTTTCGGCTTTGTCGAGGTCGGTGCCGCAACGCCGCTGCCCCAACCCGGTAACCCCAAGCCTCGCCTGTTCCGGCTGACCGAGGACCGCGCCGCGATCAACCGCTTTGGCTTCAACAACGACGGGGCCGAGGTTATCGCGGCCCGCCTGGCCGCCCATCCGCGCAGGCAGGTGCCGGTGGGGCTGAACCTGGGCGCCAACAAGACCAGCACCGACCGCGCCGCCGATTTCGCCCGCGTGCTGGCCATCTGCGGACCGCATGTCGATTTCGCCACTGTGAATGTCTCCTCGCCCAACACCGAGAAACTGCGTGACCTGCAGGGACCGGCGGCGCTTTCTGCCCTTCTGCGCGGGGTGATGGACACGCGCGCGGGCCTTGCGCGGCGCATCCCGGTTTTCCTGAAGATTGCCCCCGATCTGAACGGCGACGAGCTTGGGCAACTGGCCGAGGTGGCCCTGACCTCGGGCATTGATGCCATCATTGCCACCAACACCACCCTTGGCCGAGACGGTCTGACCTCTGTCCATCGTGCCGAGACCGGCGGGCTTTCAGGTGCGCCCCTGTTCGAGGCATCCACCCGTATTCTGGCGCAGCTGTCGCAGCTGACCGAAGGCAAGCTGCCCTTGATCGGGGTCGGCGGCACTGCCACGGCTGATCAGGCCTATGCCAAGATCCGCGCCGGGGCCTCGGCCGTTCAGCTTTACACCGCCCTGGTCTATGGCGGGCTGTCGCTGGTGACCGAGACCCTGCAGGGCCTTGAGGCGCGCCTTGCCCGCGACGGCCACGCCAGCATTGCCGAAGCCACCGGTACGCAGCGCGGCGTCTGGCTCTGATCTTGCCCCGAAGCGGCCTTCAATGTGGCCCAAATATTCTCGGGGGGTGAGGGCGTCAGCCCGAGGGTGGCAGACGGCCCCCCTTTCCCCGGGCGGGGAAGGGCGCTACATCAGGGCGCATGTGACAGGGGAGAGCAATGCCATGGCCGAGGACGGAATCAACAGCTTCATGACAGGCCCCGACGAACAAGGCCGGTTCGGCATGTTCGGCGGTCGCTTCGTGTCGGAAACGCTGATGCCGCTGATCCTAGATCTTGAGGCGCGCTATGAACATGCCAAGACCGACCCCAGCTTCTGGGCCGAGATGGACGATCTGTGGAAGCACTATGTCGGCCGCCCCAGCCCGCTTTATTTCGCGCCGCGCCTGACCGAGCATCTTGGCGGCGCCAAGATTTACATGAAGCGCGATGAGCTGAACCACACCGGCGCGCACAAGATCAACAATGTGCTGGGTCAGATCATCCTGGCCCGCCGGATGGGCAAGACCCGGATCATCGCCGAAACCGGCGCGGGCCAGCATGGGGTGGCCACCGCCACGGTCTGTGCCAAGTTCGGGCTGAAATGCATCGTCTACATGGGCGCCCATGACGTCGAACGTCAGGCCACGAACGTGTTCCGCATGAAGCTTCTGGGGGCCGAGGTGGTTCCGGTGACCTCTGGGCGCGGCACCTTGAAGGATGCCATGAACGACGCGCTGCGCGACTGGGTCACCAATGTGCGCGACACCTTCTATTGCATCGGCACGGTTGCCGGTCCGCATCCCTATCCGGGGATGGTGCGCGATTTCCAATCGATCATCGGCAAGGAAGTGCGCTGGCAGCTGGCCGAGCAAGAGGGCGAAGGCCGCCTGCCCGACACCGTGGTCGCCGCCATTGGTGGCGGGTCGAACGCCATGGGCCTGTTCTACCCCTTCCTTGATGATCCTTCGGTAAACATCATCGGCGTCGAGGCTGGCGGCAAGGGCGTGGATGACCGGATGCAGCATTGCGCCAGCCTGACTGGCGGGCGTCCGGGTGTGTTGCACGGCAACCGGACCTATCTCTTGCAAGACTCCGACGGCCAGATTCTGGAAGGTTTTTCCATCTCGGCGGGTCTGGATTACCCCGGCATCGGGCCGGAACATTCCTGGCTGCATGATGTGGGCCGGGCGCAGTATGTCTCGATCACCGACGCCGAGGCGCTGGAGGCGTTCCAGCTTTGCTGCAAGCTGGAAGGCATCATTCCGGCGCTGGAACCCAGCCATGCCTTGGCCCATGTGATGAAGATCGCCCCCACCCTGCCCAAGGACCACATCATCGTCATGAACATGTGCGGCCGGGGCGACAAGGACATCTTCACGGTGGCAAAGCATCTCGGCTTTGACATGAAGATCTAAGGGCTTCCAAGCAACCCCTTGATATCGCTGATAAACCTTTGTTTATTTGCCTTTGTTTTGCAACAATCACCCCGCAAAAACCGTCGAAAGATGGTATTTTCGGGCCGGCTCTGCCTTCGTTAACCCACCCGGCGAATCGGTTTGGTCTTGCCGAGGGGTGAGGCAACGAGTTGGAGAACTGATTGTGGCAAGTGAACTTCTGGTAAAGCGCCTGATGATGCAGGCAAGTGTGTCGGTTCTCGCAGGTTTGCTTATGTCCTCGGCCGTGATGGCTGAGGACACGACAGACCCTGCGGGAGATGTATCGGTGTCTTCCATCGGAACCGATGGTGAAGACGACGGTTCTGGGGAAATCGACGGTGGCGCGCCCGACGCGCCGAGCGATCCTTCTGATCTTGGTGATCCGCCGGATGACGGCACGGACGGGGGCGCGATCCCCGGCGACGTGGGCACCGATCCTTCGGGCCTTCCCGGTGAGGATGAGGGCGAGGACGGCACTTCTGACGGCTCGACCGATGTCGGATCAGGTGACGATGGCACCGATGACGGCAGCGTGGAAATCACGGTCGAAGTCACCGGTGTTCCGGTCGCCGATTTCTAGACCGATCCTGACGCGCCCTTGGCGGCCGAATCCGGCTCTGCCGACAACCGCGGCGCCCCCATGGGCCAGGCGGGCGGCGGCAATGGCGGGGAAACGGGCAGCTATCAGCGTCTGATCGTCAAGTGATCGTCGACCTCCGGCCCATCCCGACGGGTGGGCCGGAGCCTTTGCTCAAGGCCGCTATCCCCGGCCAGTCAACACAAGATTTTTCCCGCCACCAAGATTTTCCGCCCCCAGGAATTCACCGCCCGGAGATCCGAGATGCTGCGTATCACTGCCATGATCGCCTTGCTTCTTGCAGCCCCTGCCTTTGCGCAGGCCCCTGATCCTGCAGCAGGCCGAACCGCCCCCTGGCAAGAGATTGTCACCACCCTGGTCGAACGCGGCTATCGCATCCTTGAGGATGAACGCACCTGGCTTGGCCGGCAGCGCATCATTGCCGAAAAGGAAGGCACGCGGCGCGAGTTGGTGTTTCACCCCGGCACCGGCGAGATTCTGCGCGACTATTCGGTCAGATTGGCCGACGGCGGATCGGGCCGTGCTGGTGACGGGTTGGGCGCGACACGGATGGAAAGCACCACAAGCCCAGGCGCGGGTGGTGGCCTTGACAGCGCACCGGGGGTCAGCGTGGGCGATCCCGTGGGCGTCACCTCGTCCCCGTCAACCGGGCAGGCGGGCGAATGACCTACGCACCGCCCCCGTTGTCCGGGCTTTTCGCATGACACGTCTTGCCGCCTTTGGCCTTCTTCTTCTGATGCAGGCCCTTTGTGCGCTGGTCTTCGTTCTGGACATCCTGTTGTCGGCGCTTGGGGTCTATCCGGTTCCCTTGTCATGAAGCACGCGCGAGCTTCTGGAGATCGGTGCCGGGATCGGGCTGTTTCTGGGGCTGATCCTGGGCACGATCCTGGTCCTGCGCGCCGTGCGCGACCTGAAGCGGGCCGAGGCCCGGCTGGACCAGGCATCGGCCGCCTTTGTCGATCTGCTGAATGCCCGGTTTGACCAATGGGGCCTGACGGCGGCGGAACGCGATGTGGCGCTTTTCGCGATCAAGGGCTTGTCGGTCCAGGAAATGGCCCGGCTGCGCGAAACCTCGGAAGGCACGATCAAAGCCCAGACCGCCGCGATCTATCGCAAGGCCAATGTGACCGGGCGACCGCAGCTTTTGTCGCTGTTCATCGAGGATCTGATGGGCGCGGATCGCAGCAATCCTGCCGATATCGAATCAGCCGCCTAATTGCGCCTACGCCCGTGGCACCTTATCGGTCCGACCTTCCGTCGCGTTGGGCCCGACCTTTGGCGCATGGCGTCAGACCAAGGTCATAAACTGCGGTTTAGCCGCATGGAACCACAGGTTTACGTCCCCGGCCCTAAACCCCGCGCCGATAGCGCTTTGGTCTCGTCCGCTGCCTTCTGGGTTGGCCGAGGCTGACTGGCCAGGCGGGACACGCCCCGCCCTTCCGCGACAGCCTCCTGCAAGAAACCCGCCAGCAATGGCTTATTCAGGAGATTTGACACTAAGCGCATTTTCGCACTTGCCGCCTTTTCGCTCTTCCCGCCGGGGCAAGCTTCGCAAACATCGACACCAACGGGCTGATCAGCCAGTTTCAGGGCGATGGCTATACCACCATCGAGGTGACCCGTGGCATCACCGAAACCAAGGTCGAGGCGATCCGCAACAATGAAAAGGTGGAAGTCATCTATGACAACGCCACCGGCGCGGTTCTGGAAACCGAATTTGGCACCCCGGATGCCGATGACGACATTCGACCCGGCGTGACCGTCCGCGACCGCAACCGCGATTTTGTCCGCGATGAAGATAACCGGGATGACGACCTGGATGACGACCGCGACGATGATCGTGACGACGACCGGGATGATGACCGGGGTGGTGATGATGACCGGGACGGCGACGACAACGGTGGTGACGACAACGGTGGTGACGATCGGGGCGGTGACGACGACTGACACGCTTGGGCATCTTCGCGCCTTTGCGCAGCCAGACTGTCGGCCCGGTCTTGCCGGGCCGACAGTTCTTTGGAATGATGGAGGCCTGTCTTGAAGCAAGCCCATTTGATGTATCGCAGATCTTTCCTGTTGGCGACCACGGCAGCCGCCGCCTCGGCGGCCTTTCCCGCGCATGCCGATTATGTTGACAGCGTTCGCACCCAGCTTCGTCAGCAGGGCTATCGACAGATCACCGTCAGCTCTACCCTCTTGGGCCGCAGTCGCATTGTTGCAAGGTCGCGCAGTGGCACACGCGAAATCATCATGAACCCCCGCACCGGCGAGATCCTGCGCGATATGTGGTCCTCGGCCCAAGGCAACTCGGGCCCGGCAATCGTTGGAAGCGATGATACCGACGAGCAGGACGATGATCGCGACGATGATCGGGATGATGATCGCGACGACGATGGCGACGATGATGGCGGCAAGGGTCGCGGGCGTGGCGGCGATGATGACGACAACGACCGGGGAGGGGATGACGGAGACGGCGATGGTGATGGCGGCGGCAGCGATGACTGAACTCTGCCGGGCCAGGTCGTCTGCCTGATGCGAAAACAGGCCGTCCTTGTCAGTGTCCTTGTGCTTCAGGTGCTTTCGGCAGTGTTCTTTGTTGCCGATATCGCTTCGTCCTATGTCGGGCTATGGTCAGCGCCGCTCAGCTGGGAAATGCGCGAATACCTTGAGCTTTCGGCCGCCACCGGGCTGACGCTGGGGGTGGTCTTTGGCATCTGGGTGCTGCGCCGCAAGCTGCGCGAACGCAACCTTGCCCAGGAACGCCTGCTCCGCGCCTCGGGGGCTTTCATGAACCTTCTGGACGAGCGTTTTGGCGAATGGGGCTTGACCCCGGCCGAAAAGGATGTGGCGCTGTTTGCAATCAAGGGGCTGGCCACTGCCGAAATCGCCACCTTGCGCGCAACATCCGAAGGCACGGTCAAGGCGCAGACCAATGCCATCCACCGCAAGGCCGGCGTCAGTGGCCGTTCACAGCTATTGTCTCTGTTCATCGAGGACCTGATGCGGGAGGACAACACGGTGCGCTTGCCCAACATTGAAACCCCAGCGGCCTCCAGACTGGTGCCACTGGGATAACCTGAATGGGTCAGCGCCGTTACTGTTGCGGCGCGGTTTCATGCACGACGCGACACTTGCCCGCGCCGGTCTTGCCCACCCAATCTTTGGCCTTCGGCCCAATCTCGGCCACGGTCTGGGCCACATCCGCCTCGCAATACGCGATGGCGGTTCCCTTTGCTTCCGCGCGGGTCGGCCAATCCCAAGATGCCCCCCAGCCACGCCCGGATGCGATGGCAAAGGCACCATAGCCGGTCTTGGACTGGTTCTTCTAGAAAAGCTTGATAAAGCCCTCGCGCGCCGGAACTCCCAGACCGGCGGCGGCGGCATCCTTCACATCAACCTCGGTCGGAACGGTAAAGGCGTAAAGACGGCAGGCCTTAGGATTGGCCCCCTCCGACCGGCTGAACTCGGCATAGCCTGTCTCGGCTGCGGAAATCGCCATTTTCCGGCTGTTGAACCCTTGGACGAAAAAGCCAAGATCGCGCTCGGTGTTGATTGCATAGGCGCCGAAATAGCAGCAGCTGCGCGAGAAGTCACGCCAAGCGCGCTTCTGCTCGGGGCCAAGCTTGTACTCCAGCACCCGCGCGACATTGGTTTTCTTGTCATAGACCTGCACCTCGGCCGCACCGGGAACAGGAAGCGTGATACAAAGGGCCAGCGCAGCGACGGCAAGCGCAAATGGGGAAAGGGAAGGCATGCGTTCGAACTCCTATTGACCGAGAAAGGTAATGACAGGCATGATGATTCATCCACCACAGCAAAAAATCAATTTAAACATGAATTCTTCAACCCAAAATAAGAATATCTCCAGATGGGCCTCATGGCTGATGCTGCCCTATCTGGCGGTGGCTATCAGCTTTCCCTACCTCTCGCTGGAATGGCTGCTGCCAGTGAGCTTTCTTGATCGGGCGCTTTGGCTAGATGATATCTGGGTTCATCCGCAAGCCGTCATTGCCTTTGAAACCCGGCTGGTGTTCTTCCTTGTCTGGTGCCTGCCCTTGGCGACCGGGCTTTATGCCTTTTGGGCCGGGGGGGCGCTTTTGCTCTTGCTGCGCCGGGGCATCGTGTTTGATCCGCGCGTGGCGCGTAAGCTTTGGCAACTGGGAATGGGGCTGGTACTGAACGTCGGGGCAACCATGGTCGCAGGGGCCGTCTCGCCCATGATCCGGGCATGGCACGACCCCGAAGGCCCCCTGGCCCTTCGGTTCTGGTACACGACTGAACTCGGCGGGCTCTTGATCTGCGGGCTGGCCTTTCTGATGATCACGGCCATCCAGCGCGCCTCGAACCAGATCGCCAAGGAAACCGAGGGCTTCATCTGATGCGGATCGAGGTTCGGCTGGACGTCATGCTCGCCCGGCGCAAGATGAAATCGAAAGACCTGGCCGAACTGGTCGGAATCAGCGTGCAGAACCTGAGCCTGCTCAAGACCGGCAACGTCAAGGGCGTGCGTTTTGATACGCTGGCAAGGCTGTGCGAGGTGTTGTCCTGCCAGCCCGGCGATCTGCTGGAGGCGGTGGAAGGCGCGCCAGACCCCGACCCTGACTATCTGTCAGAGTAAAGCCGCAACACCTCCAGCGGCACGACGCTCAGCGTGTCCACATGGGTTGCGGCCAGATGGACCTGGGGCGCCGCACCTTCTTCATGCGCCTGCAGGAAGCGACCGGCGCACAGGCACCACCGATCGCCGGGCTTCAGCCCCGCAAAGCCGTATTCCGGGCGGGGTGTCGACAGGTCATTGCCCAGGTATTTCGACAGGGCCAGAAACTCTGCCGTCATCACCGCGCAGACCGTATGCTGGCCGCGATCCTCGGGGCCGGTATCGCAACAGCCGTTGCGATAAAAGCCGGTCATCGGCGCGGTCGAACAGGACGCGAGCGTGCCCCCCAGAACATTCACGGACGCTTTGCGCATTTACCCCTCCTGGCGGGCACTTCTTCACTGGCCCAGACACCTTCTCAGACATAGTATCGCAAAGGCGCAGGCCAAGATCAGTGAGTGAGGGTGCAAGGTGGACGGGATCATCATTCTGGCAGGTCTCCTTGTCCTTGCCATTCTGGTGTCAATCGTTGTCCTGCTTGTGCAGGTCGCAGGATTGAAGGCGCGCGTGGCGCGGCTTAAAGTGGACATGGCCGCGCGCGGGCGGCAAGATCTGACGGTCGCAGCACCCGGTCCCGGCCCTGAGGGTGCAAAGGCCGAAGGCAGCGAAGCGGATCGCCTTGCCCCACCTGTCGAGCCCGGGTCCGGCACGGATAGCGAGGCCCCGCGCGCGGGCGAAACCGAAGCCGTTCTGGCCGAAGTGGGGCCCTGGGCGCGGGTGGCGGCCCTGAGTGACGCCCGGTCCGAGACGCCTGATGGGACAACGGCTCAGGACCGACCGCTGGTGATGCGGGCCGAACGGCTGGCCGCGCTGGCGGGCGGGCTGCGTGAGAACTGGGTTTACGCGGTTTCGGCCGCCTCACTTGGCCTGGCCGGGATTTTCTTCGTGCAATACGGCATGGAGCGCGGGCTTTTGCCGCCCGGCTTGCGGGTCTTGGCGGCGCTGGCCTTTGGCGCGGCGCTGGTGGGCGCGGGCGAGTGGCTGCGCCGCAGGCATGGGGACGAGGGCACGGGTCACACGGCCTTTCTGCCTTCGGTGTTTTCCGGGGCGGGGATTGTCACGCTGTTCGCCGCCGTTCTGGCCGCGCGCCAGCTTTACGACCTGATCGGGCCGGGCACCGCCTTTGCCGGGCATCTGGCCACGGCGCGCTGGCCGTCGCAATCGGCTGGTTCTCTGGCCCCCTCCTCGTGGCCGTTGGCCTCGTCGGGGCGACGGTTGCGCCTTTTGTGGTGGGCGGCAGTTCGCAAGGCGTCGATTGGCTTTACGCCTATTTCGCCTTGATCGCCGCCCTTGGCCTGGGCGTCGATGCCGTGCGCCGCTGGGCCTGGGTGTCGGTGCTGGCGCTGGTCCTGGGATATGGCGCGGGCTTTGCGCTGCATGTCGGTGGCGTGTCGCATCTGGGCTGGTGCTTGCAGCTTTTGGCGCTGGCCTTGCTGGCCATCACCTTGCCCGAGTTGCGCCTGATCCCGGCCCATGCAGGCCCGGCGACCCTGCCCAGCGTTGCGCTGAAAGGTCGATCCGGCTGGCCACCCTTCCCGGTACGGCTGGCCTTTGGCGCGGTGGCGGTGTCCAGCCTTGGCCTGTTCATGGCAACGATGGGACAGCCTGACAGCGCGCTGTTTGCCATGGGGGCCTTGGCGAGTTTGGCGATTTTGCTGTTGCTTTGGGCTGAAAAGGCCGAGGGGCTAGACGATCTGTCCCTGCTGCCCAACGCCGGGTTGATTGCCGCGATTGCGCTGGCCCCTGGGATCTGGTCGCCGCTGTTTGCAGAGTTTGTCGCCTCTGATCTGGCGCTGCGCGCGCCCGAAAGTGCGCCGTCGTGGGTGGCGCCGTTACTGTTGGTGATGGCGTTGCTGGTATCGCAGTCACATGCCTACCGCGCCTTGCGCCCGGGCCCTTGGGGCGTGGCTTTTGGGCTGGCCGCTGTGTTGGTGGCCCCGGTATCGGCGGCGGTGCTGGAATTGTGGTGGCAGCCTGCACGAGTTCTGGGCCCCTATCTCTGGGGTCTGCACCTGATCGCGCTGGCCGCGTTCATAACCGGGCTGGCCTTGCAATTCGCCAAGGCGGATGCGGGCAACATGCGCCGCGCCGCCCATGCCACGCTGTCGGCACTGTCCTTGATCGCGCTGGCGTTGTTCGTGCTGACCACCCAGACCGCGCTGACCTTGGCGCTCGCCGTGCTGGTGGTGGTGGCGGCTGCGCTGGACCGCCGCTTCCAGCTTCCAGAGATGAGCCTTTTCCTGCAGGCGGGTTCAGCCGTGCTGGGCTATCGCCTGCTGGTCGATCCCGGCCTTGGCTGGGCACTGGTCGCCGATCTCATGCCGGTCTTGCTGGCCTTTGGCGGCAGCCTTGCGGCGCTGATGGTCAGCCTTTGGATCCTGCGCCCGCTGGCGCGTCCGATGGTAATGGCGGTGGCCGAAAGCGCAGCGGCAGGTCTGGCGGCCATTCTGGCCAATGTGCTGTTCACCCGCTGGCTGGATCAGGGGGGCGAGCCGCTTTTCAGCCATTGGGGGCTGACGTTGAACGCGATGCCCTGGCTGATCCTGATGCTGATGCAGATCTACCGCGCGCGGCTGGGCGGGGCGCTGGCGGTCTTGCGCCGCGCCATCGCGGCCTTGGCCGGTCTTTTGGCGGCCTTGGGGATCTTGGGGGTGCTGTTGCTGACCAATCCGTTGCAGTCCTGGGACGCGTCAGTCATCAGCGGCCTGGTGCGCGAGCCGATGATTCTGGACACGCTGTTCATCGCCTATGGGCTTCCCGGCCTAGTGCTGGCCATGGCGGGATGGAAACTGCCTGACCTTGGGCGAAGATCGCGGCTGATCTTCCTTGGCCTTGGGGCGGGCCTTGGGGCGGTTTATGCGGGCCTTGAGATCCGGCGTTTCTGGCAGGGCGACTGGCTGGGCGCGCCGGGCACGCTGCAGGGCGAGCTTTACAGCTATACGGTCGCATGATGCTGGTGGGTGCTGTGCTGTTCTATCAGGCAATCACGCGGCGTTCCGACGGGTTCCGGCGGCTTGCCATGGCGGTGATTGCGCTGGTGATCGCCAAGGTGTTCCTGATCGACGCATCGGGGCTGACAGGGCTGATGCGCGTCGTAAGCTTTGCCGGGCTGGGGCTGTCGCTGGCCGGGCTGGCGTGGTTGAACCGCTGGGCGGGGGTGCGGTCCCAAGGTGGGGGTGATCCACCGCAGCCTTGACAGGCGGGCCGAAAACCCCCATCTGCGCCTTATCCCCACCCATCCGGTCCCGCGTGAGGACAACGGGATGCCGGG
>Ga0194133_10003660_pt1 | contig 21567 bp, 18 predicted proteins | sample TA2KigOf40mmetaG_FD_155448 | JGI IMG/M metagenome (GOLD analysis project Ga0194133, IMG submission 155448) | Freshwater microbial communities from Lake Tanganyika, Tanzania - TA2015055 Kigoma Offshore 40m | ecosystem: Environmental > Aquatic > Freshwater > Lake | place: Tanzania: Lake...
GGGGGAATGTTGAGGGTATTAGCGGTCGCTACAAACATCACATCCGATAAGTCGTACTCGACCTCAACATAGTGATCGACAAAGGTGCTGTTTTGCTCAGGATCGAGCACCTCAAGCAATGCGCTTGCCGGATCTCCACGAAAGTCCATGCCAAGCTTATCGACTTCATCGAGCAAGAATAAGGGGTTTCTCACGCCGACTTTCGTGAGATTTTGCAGGATTTTTCCGGGCATCGAGCCGATGTAAGTGCGCCGATGACCACGAATCTCCGCTTCATCGCGGACGCCGCCAAGCGCCATACGAACAAATTTTCGATTGGTTGCCTTGGCCATCGACTGACCAAGCGAGGTCTTGCCAACGCCTGGGGGCCCAACGAGGCAAAGAATAGGTGCCTTGACCTTATCAACGCGTTGTTGCACCGCGAGATACTCAAGAATGCGCTCCTTAACCTTCTCAAGGCCAAAGTGATCCTGATCGAGGATTTCTTCAGCTTTCGTGAGGTCTGAGCTGACCTTGCTCTTCTTTCGCCAAGGCAATCCAGTAATCGTATCGATATAGTTTCTAACCACGGTTGCTTCGGCTGACATCGGCGACATCAAGCGTAGTTTTTTAAACTCGGCTTCGGCCTTTTTGAGCGCCTCTTTGGGCATCCTGGCCGCCTTGATCTTCTTATCAATCTCCTCCATGTCGGCGCCATCTTCACCCTCGCCGAGCTCTTTTTGTATGGCTTTGACCTGCTCGTTGAGGTAGTACTCGCGCTGAGATTTTTCCATCTGACGCTTGACTCGGCCACGGATACGCTTCTCAACCTGCAAAATGTCGAGTTCGGATTCGATCAAGGCAAGAAGCTTCTCAAGCCTGTCGTGAACAGGAAAGGTCTCCAGGATTTCTTGCTTCTGTTCGATTTTCACCGGCAAATGCACAGCGACCGTGTCTGCCATACGACCTGGTTCATCGATGCTGCCCAAGGAAGCGAGAATCTCGGGAGGAATCTTCTTGTTCAGTTTTACATACTGATCAAACTGGGTCAGGATTGCGCGGCGCAAGGCTTCAATTTCTGGCGAACTTCCAGCCGCAACCTCAACCAGCTTGTAGTCGCAGGTGAAGTGCGGATCATCGCTATGGACTTCGTCGATCTTTGCCCTCTGAACCCCTTCCACAAGCACCTTGACTGTGCCGTCGGGCAATTTGAGCATTTGCAGGATATTCGAAACGCAACCTAAACGATGGATGTCGTCAGCGCTTGGATCGTCTTTAGAAGCGTTGCGCTGGGCAACCAACATGATCGATCGCCCCTGCTCCATGGCACTTTCAAGCGCTTTGATCGATTTGGGTCGCCCAACAAAAAGTGGGATCACCATATGCGGGAAGACCACTACATCACGCAATGGCAACAGAGGAAGTCCTTTTAGGTTTTCTTGGCTCATCTTGGCTTTACTCCATGGGTCAAGGCCGCACGACTGCCGAGAGACTCATTAGCCCTCGGAAAACTTGCGGATCGGTCATAGCCCTAGTTTAATTTGAACCGGCAACCTTGGCGGTTTCAGCGTAGATCAGGAGGGGTTTTGCACCGGCTTCGATTGCATTTTCATCGAGAACAACCTTCGCTACGTGCTGCTGCCCAGGAAGATCGAACATCACATCGAGCAGCGAAGCCTCAAGAATCGAGCGAAGTCCACGTGCACCGGTCTTGCGTTTGATAGCCTTGCGCGCGATCGCATGCAAAGCCTCAGGTCGAATCTCAAGCTCGACGTTTTCCATCGCAAACAGTCGAGCGTATTGCTTAACCAAGGCATTCTTGGGGGTGATCAAAATATCAACAAGAGCCTCTTCGGTCAGTTCGTCGAGTGTGGCAATCACAGGCAATCGACCGACGAGTTCAGGAATCAAACCAAACTTGATCAGGTCTTCAGGTTCTATATCTTGCAATAGTTCGCCAACCTTGCGCTCAGAGGCACTTCGCACGCTCGCGCTAAATCCAATGCCCGATCGCTCCGAACGATCACGGATGACTTTCTCAAGACCATCAAAGGCGCCGCCACAAATAAAGAGAATATGCGTGGTGTCGATTTGTACAAAATCCTGATTGGGATGCTTTCGTCCGCCTTGAGGAGGAACCGCGGCAACCGTACCTTCGATCAACTTCAATAAAGCCTGTTGAACACCCTCGCCTGAAACATCACGGGTGATCGAGGGGTTGTCTGATTTGCGGGAAATCTTGTCGATCTCATCGATATAAACAATGCCGTGCTGCGCCTTTTCAACATCGTAGGCACAGTTTTGCAAAAGCTTTTGGATGATGTTTTCAACATCTTCACCAACATAACCCGCTTCGGTGAGCGTAGTCGCATCAGCTATAACAAAGGGAACGTTGAGTAATCGAGCAAGCGTTTGCGCGAGCAAGGTCTTGCCTGAGCCCGTAGGCCCTATGAGCAAAATATTGCTCTTGGCGAGCTCCACTTCGTCTTTATCACCCTGATGCTTGAGCCGCTTGTAGTGGTTGTATACGGCGACAGCCAGCACCTTTTTTGCGTGTTCTTGCCCAATGACATACTGGTCGAGAATGTCGCGAATTTCGGTTGGGGTAGGCAGACCATCGCCCGAGCCCGAAGTACCTTCGGCCTGCGCTTCATCACGAATAATATCGTTACAAAGGTCGATGCACTCATCGCAAATAAAGACCGAAGGGCCTGCGATAAGTTTGCGAACTTCGTTTTGGCTTTTGCCACAAAACGAACAGTACAGCAGCTTTTCGCTGCTACCCTTTTTTTCACTCATGCCGACGGTGCACCTTCGCTGCGATTACTCAATACCCGATCGATGAGACCATAGCTTACCGCATCGTCAGCAGACATGAAGTTGTCACGATCGGTATCACGCTCAATCCGCTCAATCGCTTGCCCGGTTCGTTCTGACAAAATCCGGTTGAGCCGTTCGCGTAAATACAGAATTTCTCTAGCCTGGATCTCGATGTCTGAGGCTTGTCCATGGGCCCCACCAGAGGGTTGGTGGATCATGATCCTCGCATTGGGCAGCGCAAAACGCTTTCCTTTTGCTCCTGCGGCCAGCAAAAAAGCACCCATGCTCGCTGCAATCCCCATACAGAGCGTCGACACATCGGGCTTGATGAATTGCATGGTGTCAAACATGGCCATACCGGCAGACACCGAACCACCAGGCGAATTGATATAAAAAGAAATATCTTTGTCAGGGTTTTCTGATTCCAGGAACAGTAATTGTGCGACGACGAGATTAGCGGTCACATCCATGACAGGCCCGACCAAGAAAATCACCCGCTCGCGCAAAAGCCTCGAGTAAATATCATAGGCCCGCTCACCCCGTCCGCTTTGCTCGACCACGATTGGGACCATGCCGAGCGCTTGGGTATCGAGCGCAGAGCCATGAGACATGGCCCGAGTTGCCAGATGCGCGTTGACCAGATCCTCAACCAGACTATTTCTTGTCATGTCACGCCGCCTGTTGCATCAGTTCATCGAAGGCTAAGTCTTTGTCGGAGACCTTGGCGTGTTGCAAAACGTAGTCCACCACATTTTGCTCAATCGCTAAAGCTTCGACTTCGGCTAAACGTTGCCGGTCGCTAAAGTAATAGCGAATGACCTCTGCCGGGTTTTCATAGGACGCAGCCGCTTCCTCGACAATCGCCCTAACCTGCTCGGGCTTAGGCTGTAGCTGCTGCTGCTTAACGAGCTCGCTCACGATCAAGCCGATTTGCACCCGTTTCTTCGCCGAATCTTCGAAAGCCTCGCGAGGAATAGGCATTTGCTTCACATCGATGCCACGTTCTGCGAGATCCTGCTTTGCTCGTTCGGCCAAGGCGTCAATTTCGGACTCGATCAAGGCCTTGGGCAGATCAAAGGAAGAAACCTTGGGTAACGCGTCCATGACAGCCGCCTTAACCCGAGCCTTGACTCGCTGTGCCACCTCACGTTCTAAATTCTTTCTAATCTCAGCACGCAATTTCTCGATATCACCGTCGGGAACACCGAGCTGTTGCGCGAAGTCTTGGTTTACATCGGGGAGCACTGGCTCTTCAACTTTATGGATCGTTGCCTCGAAGTTAGCCAGTTTTCCAGCGAGCTGTTCAGCGCCATAGTTTTCGGGGAACTGCACCGGAAATTGCAAGCCAAGCCCTTTGGCTTGCCCGAGCAAGCCCTTTTCAAAATCAGGGAGCATGCGACCTTCACCCAGAACGACGCTGAAACCCTCGGCGCTTCCGCCCTCGAAGGCAACACCGTCTAAGGTTCCACGAAAATCAATGGTGACCTGGTCACCACTCGCTGGGGCCCTGTCGACCTCATGCCAGCTCACACGTTGCTTTCTTAGAACTTCGACGGTTTTCTCGATTTCTGCCTCACCGACCTGCGTGTGGATTCGCTCGACTTCGAGCTCGGCAACCGGTCCAAGACTGACTTCAGGATAGACCTCAAAACTTGCAGAGAACTCCAAGCTCGGGCTGTCAAATTGCAATTCGCCTTGTGGCGCGACGTCGGGCGCACCAGCCACGCGAAGCTGCTGCTCCTGGGCAAGCTTAGAAAAGGCCTCTGAGATAAGGTCAGAAAGAATCTCGCTTCTCGTGCTTCCGCCATACATCGATTCGATCATCTTCATAGGCACTTTGCCGGGCCTAAACCCCTGCATCTTGGCGGTACGTGCTATCTGCTTCAGCTTGGTCACTGCGCGCCGCTCAAGCTCAGCCGTTGACACCGATAAGGCTGCCCGTCGTTGCAGGCCTTCAATCACTTCTATCGTGCTCATAACCCATTCACTTCATGACAAAAATAAGATTCCGAAAAAAACTGCCCAATGCTCTTTTGGGAAGATTACCGCTGGTGCGGCCGAAAGGACTCGAACCTTCACGCCTTTCAGCGCCAGGACCTAAACCTGGTGCGTCTACCAATTCCGCCACGGCCGCTCAATGGGTAGTGTAACTGCCTTCAACAACTCGCCCATAATGAAGCCTCTTTTCCCTGCTTAGAAACTGCCAAAACCTGCCGCCATCCAGTGATTTCACCAACAAGTCCTACCACGCGTGCAAGCCCATCGAAGGGCGCACTGCGCTTTTTTCACGGCGTTGATCATGCGGAGAATTTTCCAGTCGCCTCGGTTTTATTGCCGCGCGATATTCGAAGCAAGGTCATGACGATTTACGGATTGGCCCGCTTTGCGGACGATCTTGCCGACGAGGGATCTTGGACTGTCGGGCAGCGGCTCGCTTTTTTGAAAGAACTCTCAAACATGCTTGCCGGCTCAGAGCCCGGACCATGGTTGAGAGCTGCCGGACTAGCCGACAAAGCGAAAGGGCTATGCGAAGATTGGCATATGCAAGGCCTGGATCAACAAACCCACATTACTTCTGAGATGCAACTCATGCTCGCTGCCTTTACTTGGGACGCGCGTGGCTTTTGGCCCGAAACAGCCGAGCAATTTGACTGCTACTGTCGCGGTTCAGCGGCGAGTGTCGGAAGGATGCTGCTCGCACTGCATCGGGTCGAAGGCGCCTCCTGTTTACAGGCTTCCGATGCGATTTGTACCGCCCTACAACGTCTCAACATGTTGCAGGATTGCGCAATCGACGCCAAACGCGGCCGCATTTATGTCCCTGCATGCGAGCTGCGAGCGATGGGCTATCAGGCCGCCGATTGGTTTCGTTTTTGCGCCGAGGGCCAATTACCCGACAGCATAAGGCAATGGGTACGGCTTTCAGCAAGGACTCAGTCAGAGCAGCTCCGACTAAACCAGCATTTAGCTGCGGCGCTGCCTTTGCGTTTAGCGCTGGAATTAAGGGCCATTATTGCCGCGGCTGCAAGCATCGCGCGGGCGATGAGTCGATCACCTGATCCTGTGATGGATCGCCCTAGCATCGGTAAGGCTTTGAGGGGTACTGGCGCGTTTCGGCTGCTTCGCGATTGGATCTTCGGACTTTCCTCCGATGCCTGAGCCAGCCCATCAGGACCATATCCAAGGAAAGCAAGCATGAGCCCCGATGTCTACTGTCGAGAGAAAGCTGCCGCGAGTGGCTCAAGCTTTTACTACAGCTTTCTTTACTTGAGAGAGCCTATGCGCGCGGCGATGATGGCGCTTTACGCTTTTTGCCGCGAAGTTGACGACGTGGTCGACGAATGTTCAGACGCCGACTTGGCGGCGCGAAAACTGGACTGGTGGGAGGGAGAAATTAACCAGATGGCGCTTGGTAAACCCAGCCATCCGGTGACAATGGCGCTTGCGCCGCACGTGCGAGTACTCGAGCTGCCTGTCGGCAGATTTCACGCTATCTTAGATGGTATGCGAATGGACTTGATGCTTCGGCGTTATCCCGACGAAGCCGCACTTTGGGTGTACTTAGATCGGGTTGCAGGCGCAGTGGGGCAATTGGCCGCGCGGATTTTTCAAGCAAACCCAGGTAGCTGGTCAGAAGCGCTTGATAGCTATGCCATTGCCTTGGGGCGGGGATTGCAATGGATTAACATCATTCGGGATGTGGGTGAAGACGCGCGGCGAGGACGACTTTACCTGCCGCAACAATGGCTTGTTGAGGCGGCTTTGGCTGAGGACAACATCATCGCCTGCCGTGCCGATGTGAATCTTGGGCCGGTCCTTCAACGCGCCGCATTAGCCGCTCGCCAAGCCATGTCCGAGGCCTTTGAACATTTGCCAAGCGCGGCTCGACGGGCACAGCGCCCTGGCTTGATCATGGCTGCGATTTACCATGATTTATTGGTTTGCATTGAGGAAGAACGCTTCCAAGTCATGCACCAACGTGTCTCGATCACGCCTTTACGTAAGCTCTACTTAGCCTGGCGAACTTGGCTTCTAGCCAGGCCTCCCCACTTACCTCTGCCCTGACATCGCTCCTGGGCTATGAATCGTCGAGCAGTCCGAATCGCTGTGATTGGCGCCGGTTGGGCGGGACTCAGTTGCGCGCGTTTGCTACAAGATGCAGGGCTGAGTCCCAAAGTATATGAGGCCACAAAATATGTGGGCGGCCGAGCAAGAGGCCTGCAAATCAGCCTCGGTGGCAAGGTTCACAGCTTAGACAATGGCCAGCATCTAATCGTTGGCGCTTATGCTTGTTTTCGTGAACTTTTCGCACGCTATGGTGATCCACAGCATGCCGTCTTCCGGTCGCCTGATTTCGACATCCGGCAAAGTCTTGGCGAAGGGCCAGCTCAGGTTGGGGGCCAAGCCACGAAGACCGCGCAAAACGAGGGCCCATACAAGCGTATGCGGCTTGCGCAAGCAAAAGCTTTGCAGCAATGGCAGGCAGTCGCACTCGGCGGGCACAGCCAACCAGGCAGGCTGCGTAAGGCGCTTGCCCTTAGCCTCGCTCAACTTGCCTGGCTACAGGGTGCAAAGCGCATCCCTCTTAAGAGTCTATATGAACTCGCAGCCCTGATGCGTTTTGCAAAGTCCGATCCGCCGCGAGCTTCTTGTGCTGTCAACGACTGGCTTGATCCGCTCCAACTCAAGCAAAGTCTTGTTCAGCGATGGATCGCAGCGCTTTGTGAATCCGCCTTGAACTGCCCACGCGAGCAAGCCTGTGCACTGCGACTGAGCACAGTCCTAAACGAGGCGATGGCGAGTGCCGAGCTCGACGCAAGCCACTGGCTGCAACAGCGCTGCGATTTGGGCGAATTGCTTGTAAAGCCGCTGCTTGAGGGTAAAACTGACTCGGGCGAGCGCGATCGCTCGGGTCCACTCGAACTCCATGGTTCAAGCCGGGTGCTCAAGCTTATTTCGACCAATGTCAGGCCAGACGACAGGGGTGGGGACCACAGTGACCCAAGCTCTGGCTGGTGGTTACAAATCGCGGGAAGCGAGCAGCTCGAGGGACCTTTCGACCACATCGTGCTAGCACTCAGCCCCGAGCAAGCGCTTGCGCTTGTGCAAGCCTCCTTATCCTGCGACAACATGCCTTCGCTTGCTTCACTTGCGAAACGATTGAGCGAGCTTCCAAAGCCGCTTGGCATACTCACCCGCTGGATACTGCTACCGAGAAAGACCATGTCCGACAAGCAGCGTAGGCCAGAACTTCTTTTGCGCGAGCAGGGAGCGGCCGCCTGGCTTTTTCCTAGAAGCGGTAGCGATTGCGCGGGGCTTGTCCTTTCAGCTCAGCGAGACGCGAGCGAGGCACGTCGCGAAGCCGACGAAATTCAAGGAAGATTTGGGATACAAGCGGCTGACTTTAAAGACATTTATGAGCGACAAGCCGCCACACCTTCAACTCATGGCATGCATTGGCCAGCTTTCGATCGATTTAAAGCAGCATCGCTTTGGTTGGCGGGAGACTGGGTTGGCGACGGCAGTGGGCAGAGCCTGCCTGCAAGCCTGGAGTCGAGCTTGCGCAGTGCCCGAGCTTGCGCGCACGCCATTACCCATGCGATGACCGAGTGCCCGAGCTTGCGAGCACGCTTTGACCGAGCGCTCGCGCCTTGATCGAGCGCCCGCGAGTAGCCCCGGGTATTCAGCCCGTCCACAAAACGTCAATCGCTTGATCAAGGCGATCAACGCCCACGATTTGCAAACCCTCGATAGCTGCCTTTGGCAGATTCGCTTTGGGGACGATCAAACGTTGGTAGCCCAACTTAGCTGCCTCGCGAATCCGATCCTGACCACGCGGACAAGGCCTAATTTCACCGGCCAAGCCTACTTCACCAAAGACAGCAATATCTTTTTCCAAAGCTTTGTTTTTAAACGATGAAACTATCGCAAATAAACTTGCCAGATCAGCAGCAGGCTCATTAATCCTGACGCCGCCAACCGCATTCAAAAATACATCCTGATCATGGCAGGCAATTCCGGCGTGGCGATGCAAGACTGCCAGGAGCAAGGCAAGACGCTGGGCATCGAGGCCGACCGCCAGCCTGCGCGCTTGCATCCCGGCACTTGCATCGAGCAAGGCCTGGATCTCAACAAGCAGCGGCCGACTCCCCTCTTGAGTAACCAGCACCGCCGATCCGGGAACAGGTTTAAGGTGCTGGGATAGAAAAATCGCCGACGGATTGGCTACCGGACGCAGACCTCGCTCTGTCATTGCAAACACGCCGAGTTCATTGGATGAGCCGAACCGATTCTTGAAGCTTCGAACCAGGCGAAATGACGAGTGGCTATCGCCCTCAAAGTACAACACTGCGTCGACCATATGCTCGAGCACACGCGGTCCCGCAAGACTGCCCTCTTTGGTTACGTGGCCGATCATCACAAGCGTGCTCGCGCCTTGCTTGGCACAGCGCGTGAGTTGGGCGGCACATTCGCGCACCTGAGAAACCGATCCCGGCGCAGCGCTGAGTGCATCGGTGAATAAAGTTTGAATCGAATCAATGACGACAAACAAAGGCTTACGCTCTGAAATCACTTGAATAATTTTTTCAAGTGAAATCTCTGCTAGGAGATCGATCGGAGCACTGCCAAGTCCAAGCCGTTGAGCACGCATGGCAATCTGCGCCAGTGACTCTTCCCCGCTGACATAAAGAACCCGAGACTGCGCCTGAGAAACATGTGCCGCGGTCTGCAACAGCAAGGTCGACTTGCCGATGCCGGGGTCTCCGCCGATCAAGACAACCGCCCCCTGCACAAAGCCTCCACCCAAGACCCGATCAAATTCAAGCGAACCGCTTGAGAAGCGGTCCATATCGACCACTTCGACCGAGGTCATAGTGACCACTTCAGACACAGGTGCAAGCGACTCGTAGCGGTGTGCAGGTGATTTCTCGACCCGAACCTCACTCAATGTGTTCCAGGCTTGGCAACCCGAGCACTGCCCAACCCACTTGGGTACTTGGGTCGCACAGGCCGAACATTCGTAAAGCACTTTGCTTCGGGCTTGTTTCATACACCCTCTTCGTGCACCTGGTTGATAAGCACACGAGGCACTCTTGCGGTGAGGCCACTCAAAAGCTGATAGCCAATCGTCCCCGCAGCGGCTGCGACTTGGTCCACCGGCAAGCTATCACCCCAGAGCTGCGCCGGCGCGCCCACGCCGACGTCCGGATAGTCGGTCACATCGACGCTGAGCATGTCCATCGACACCCTGCCTGCTAGCGGGCAGAGATGACCCGCTATCCAAACCGGCGTGCCGTCAGGCGCCTGCCTCGGATAACCGTCGGCATAGCCGCAAGCAAGCACTGCAATGCGACTGGGGCGCTCGGCAACAAAGCGCCCGCCATAGCCAACCCGATCGCCGGGCTCAAGGCTTTGAATGGCTAAGACTCTTGTTTCAAGCCGCATAACCGGGGCAAGGCCAAGATCGCATGCTTTCGTACCATCAAACGCAGATCCCCCATACAACGCGATCCCCAATCGTAGCCAGTCTGCTCCGAGGGGCTCGGGCAAATCAGGGCGTTGAATGCTTACTCGACCCCCTCTTGTGGGCAACAGACGCTGAGACGCTGCCGAATTTGAAAAACTACAAGGGATTTCTTGGTCGAGGGCTTTTACAGCCCTCAAAAGCCCCACCATCGCTTGCTCGCTTTGCACATCAGCCTCAAGCGCGTCGGCATTGGCAAAGTGAGCAAGCGCGCCGAGGCGAAAGCCCGCATGTCGAAGCCGTTTGAGATGACGCAAACCCTCGGCCACTGAAAATCCTAAGCGATTCATACCACTGTTGAACTTGACCCAAAGCCGCGGGCCGCGCTCCCGCAGTGACGAGGCATAACGACCCGACTCGACCAGTTCGAGCTGCCAAGCTGAGTGCACAACCATATCGATGCCTGCCTCCACACAGGCCAAGACATCAGCCTCTTCAAAAACCCCCTCCATCAAGAGAATAGGCTTGCGCCAACCCCTATCGCGCAGTTCCAGCGCAAGATCGGGCTCGATGAGTGCCAGGCCGTCGGCCTGCCCAAGGGCTTGCAAAGCAGCCTCAAACCCATGCCCGTAGGCATTGGCCTTAACCACCGCCCAGCACCGAACAGAACCAAGTTGTTTACGAAAAAACAGTAAGTTATTTCGCATACTTGAAACATCAATTAACGCGCGAAGCGGTCTAGCCATCGTCATTTCCTGTACTCAAAGCGTGATTGCCATGGTATAACCGCGGCCACATGAACAAAGGCTTTTACACGATTATGGCGGCGCAGTTCTTTTCTTCGCTTGCCGATAACGCGCTTCTCATCTCCGCGATCGCCCTGCTGATTGAAATGACGGCACCCGAGTGGATGAAGCCCATGTTGAAGCTTTTTTTCACGGTCAGCTATGTGGTGCTTGCCCCTTTCGTTGGTGCTTTCGCGGATGCATTGCCAAAAGGCAAAGTGATGTTCTACACCAATGCCATCAAGGTTCTGGGATGCGCAATGATGTTTGCCAGCGTCCACCCCCTGCTCGCCTACGCCGTGGTCGGCTTGGGCGCGGCAGCGTATTCGCCCGCCAAATACGGAATACTTACCGAATTGCTTCCACCCAGCAAACTTGTAGCCGCAAACGGTTGGATTGAAGGGACAACGGTTGGGTCGATCATTCTCGGTACGGTGGTCGGCGGAGCGCTTATTAGTCCTTCGGTTTCGACACTTATCGTTGGACTCGGAATCCCGGGTGTTTATTCGCCCGCCACCGGTGCCATCGTTGTGATCGGCTTTGTGTACTTGTTGGCTGCACTCATCAATTTGCGTATTCCCGACACAGGGGCACGCTATCAAAAGCAGCATACCGATCCGATCGTCCTAGTCCGAGAGTTTTGGCGCTGCAACATGACGCTTTGGAGGGACAAGCTCGGTCAGATCTCGCTGGCGGTGACGACGCTTTTCTGGGGCGCAGGTGCAGTCCTGCAATTTATCGTCTTGGAATGGGCAAAGCAGCAATTAGGTCTTCCACTCAACAGAGCTGCGATTCTGCAAGGTGTTGTTGCCCTGGGCATCGCTGTCGGCGCGATGCTGGCGGCACGATTTATTACCCTGCGCCGTTCGCCGAGGGTTATCCCACTAGGCATCGCCATGGGCGTTTTAGTGCCAAGCATGACCCTGGTGACCTCACTTCCCGCGTCTTATACTTTACTCATCCTGGTAGGCGGTTTGGCTGGCTTTTTTGTGGTGCCTATGAACGCATTGTTGCAACACCGGGGCCATGTATTGATGAGCGCCGGACACTCGATCGCCGTCCAAAACTTTAATGAAAATCTCAATGTGCTGACCATGCTTGGGATTTACGCCCTACTCTTGAAGTTTGAACTGCATATCAACAGCATCATCTTGCTATTTGGTGCCTTCGTAGCCATCACGATGTTATTGGTTCGGCAGCGCTACCTTCGAAATGCTAAGGAGCACGACATGCGCGCATTGATTCTTGATCACGGCAAACATTGACCTGCCGCGAGCAGTTCAGCGAAACGCTGCAAGTCCTCCCAAGCCTTTGCCTTGTCGTCAAGATTGCGCAAGAGATAGGCCGGGTGATAAGTCACTAGCGCTGGAACGTCAAGCGTCTGTGTCGCTCTGCCAATTCGCACGTGCTGGGTCGTACCCCGCAGCGAGGCAATTGATGCCTCCTGGCCCAGCAGGTGTTGAGCAGCAACACGCCCCATAATGAGTAAGGCCTTGGGTCTTAGGCGAAGTAGCTGCGCTTCTAGGTGATGCGCGCAGGCTGATGCTTCCTCGGGACTCGGATTGCGATTGCCCGGCGGCCGGCACTTAAGTACGTTGGCGATAAAGACATCGCGCGATCGCTGCCAGCCCATGGAAAGCAGCATGTGATCGAGCAGCTGCCCCGCCATGCCAACGAAGGCCTCACCTTGAAGATCCTCTTCCGCACCTGGCGCCTCACCAATAATGGCCCAGCGTGCTGACTCGGTCCCTGAGCCAAATACCGTTTGCTTGCGACTTTGCCAAAGCGCACAGGCCTTACAGCTTGCCACCTGATGTCGGAGTTGATCCCAATCGACTGGCTCAACCACCGCCGCCTCAGTTGTCCTAAGCTGCCAGCTCGGACCCAAATCGAGCGCGTCCCAGGCACGAATCTGCTGATCAGACCAGTTCATGGATGCTCGGCTCCCAGACGACAACGCAGCACCCAGGCGTCTTCTCTACCACCACTGCGCGAAGGGTAATAGCTTCTTCGGGTTCCGATTTGCTCAAACCCACAGGCAGCGTAAAGACGGAGCGCTGCGTGATTGCTTGGCCTTACCTCGAGCAAGATGCTATGTGCACCTTCCTCAAAACTGTGTTGCATGATCCAGTCCATCAAAGCACGCCCGAGGCCTCGGCCTTGCTCATCGGCGCTTACTGAGATGTTCAGTAAATGAATTTCATCGACAATCCACATCAGCAAGGCGTAAGCCCTAAGCTTGCCCGGCATTTCGATAGATTCAAGCAGCCAGCCTTCGTGTCCGGCCTTGAGCGAATCCCGAAAATTGCCCTCTGTCCAGGGAAAATCATAAATTCGCCGCTCGATGGCGGCAACCCGATGAAGGTCCAAGAGGCTCATGGGTCGCAAACCCCGGAGACCAGCTTTGCGAATCGGCAGGCTGACCATTACAGCTTGCTAAGCCTCCGTGGCTAGGCTTCGTGATCGACGATAGGCTCGTTGGGCACTGAGATCCATCGCAACCTCATCGCGTACATAAAGTGCCTGAATCGCATCAGCGCTTGAGGGCACCACGCCGTTTTCGATTCTTTTAAGCCCCAAACGGGCCAGTGCTCCAAGCAAACTTGACGGTTCAGGAACGATCCAGTGAAGGCTTCGCTTTTTAAGGCGTGGTGTGTGTTGCCCATCAGCTTCAGCCTCGCACATGGCAAGCCGCTCATGGGACGCGGCGTCGCTTGCAATAAGGACTAATGCATCCCCTTGCTCGCCGGCTGAAAGCTGCCGCAATAGCGCTAGAACTTGCGCCAGACTTAAGGCTCTGACTGAGTCGCAATCCGATGAAGCTAACGACTCGAGCGACTCAAACACAGCCACATAATAAGCACCAAGCCGCGCATCTCGAATGCTCACAAATCGCGTTTGTGTCCGATCCCTTGGCAATGCTGGGCTGAGCATCTGCGAGCCCTCGCTCGAGGTTGAAGCTGTCAAACGCTCCCAGGCCGACCAAGCCATCACACTTGCACTATCGATTGCCAAAATGGGGATACCCCAACCCATTGACAAACCCTGTGCCAGGCCAATACCTGCCCTGAGCCCGGTAAATTGACCTGGCCCTCTGTCGAGTACGATGAGCTCAAGAGCCTCGGGTCGTCCTTTGAAGTGTTGCCCAAGGGCAGCTAGTAAGCCTTCACCCGTTTTGAGGACCACTTCAGCGTAAATCCATAGACTTTGGCCATGGGCATCAAAGCGGCCCATTGCTGCGGGCGTTGCGGAACTCGATATAGCCAATAAGGAGCCCGAGTAAGCAGCTGAATCGTCTTTCATTGCCTACATTGTAGGGCTTGCAAACAACCATTTAAGCGTAAAGTCTCTCAGATCATGACAAGCAGTTTGTTCGGGCGGACCTTTCTTTTAATCGCTGGGCTTTTGGTGGCGAGCCTGCTCGGGGCTTGGCTTGTGATGAACCAGCGCCTCGGGCCCACACCCGAACAATCGGTTGCGTGGGAGGTTGCTTCGCTTGCGAATGTTACTAAAGTATCCCTTGAAACAGCGGACCCAGAGAGCCGCAAAGAGCTGCTGAGTTTGCTTGACCGGCGCGAGGGGCTTCGGCTGATCCCCAGATCGAATAGCGACCACATCGTCGCCTTTGACCGCAGCGATACCGAGCGGAATCTCACACGTTTTTTGAAGCTCGAGATGGGTGATCGAACCCAAATCATGGGCTCGGTCAACGGGCTCGAGGGCCTTTGGGTCAGCATTACCATTCGTCGGCAAGCTTATTGGCTCGGCGTGCAACAAGAGCGTCTCGAGCGCAGTCTGGATCCGCCATGGGAATGGGCCGCAGCAATCGTCCTGCTCTTATCGCTCCTGGGTGCCGTACTTATCTCTCAACAAATCAATCGCCCTTTGCGATCGCTGGCTCGTGCCATTACGGGCATGGAGTCTCATCGCCCTTCGCCCCAGCTCCCCGAAAATTTACCGGGTGAGTTTGGCGAGGTGAATCGGCGGTTTAATCACATGACCAAAGCACTTGAACAACTTGAACATGATCGGCAGCTTGCGCTTGCCGGCATATCTCACGACATACGTACGCCCCTCACCCGACTCCGTATGGAAATCGAACTCGCGTCAATTGGCCCGGAAGTCAGAGCCAATCTGGTCGATGATATTGAACGAATCGACAGCGTGGTACGCCAATTTATTGACTACGCGCGTGCGGCTGCACTCCAGGGCAGCGATACCGACGATGCTGCGCCAGCCGTACGTGAGGCCGTCGAACGGTGGCAGGACGACGGACTGCGTATTTCCCTGGATTGTCCTGCCCAATTACCTTGGCTCGGCCGAAGGGTCGACGTAGACCGCCTTCTTGATAATTTGCTATCCAACATCGCACGCTATGCAAGATCTCATGGTGAGAAGGACGGTAACCTTAGGTTACGTAGTCTGGACGGCACGCTTTCGCTCGAGCTTGAAGACTTCGGGGAAGGCGTGCCAGAGCATGAGCTTTCACGCTTGATTGAACCCTTTGCACGCTTAGAAGCTTATCGCAGCGATCGTGAGGGGACTGGCCTCGGACTAGCCATCGTCAATCGAATCGTATTGCGTCATCAGGGCTCGCTCGAGCTACATCGTGCCAGGAGCGGTGGACTAGCAGTCAGACTGCAGCTTCCCTCAGCAAAGGTGATCGGAGCGACAGCATAGAGCGATGATTATTTTCAATCGAAGAGATTTGAAAATTCAATTGGCGTCGGATTTAGAAGTTTGCTGATAATTCGCCTGCTTTCAAGTTGGTTTGTTTTTTGAATCAATTTGAAGGAGTTTTTATCAAAAGCCTAAGTCACTTTGCTTTGGAGATTCAAATGGCAAGTCTTAACGGTTCCAAAACCCACCAAAATTTGAAGGACGCGTTTGCTGGCGAAAGCCAAGCTAACCGTCGTTATTTGTACTTCGCGAACAAGGCCGACGTTGAGGGTCTGCCCGAAGTAGCCACGCTGTTCCGTTCGACGGCAGAAGGTGAGACGGGGCATGCTCACGGTCACCTCGACTACCTGGCGCATGTTGGCGACCCCGCAACCGGACTCCCCATTGGTTCGTCTTCTGACAACCTGAAGGCATCGGTTGCTGGTGAGACCCACGAGTACACCGACATGTACCCTGGCATGGCAAAAACCGCTCGCGACGAAGGCTTTGACGAAATCGCCGATTGGTTTGAAACGCTTGCCAAGGCAGAGCGTTCGCACGCCAACAAGTTCCAGAAAGCCCTGGACACATTGGCCGCAAGCGCCTAAGCGCATTGCAGTGGATGCGACAGGCCTGGCCTGTTGCATCCCTATTACGTTACAAAACCAATACCCTCCCCCAAAAAATAGAGACCGACCATGCGTGAAGGATCCCTCGAAGCCCCCACACGCCACCCGATCGATTGGCAAAGCGAAGCTTTTTATGACGAAAAAGCCTGCTTCGACGAGATGGAGCGCATCTTCGACATTTGCCACGGCTGCCGCCGCTGCGTGAGCTTATGCCAGTCGTTTCCTACGCTTTTTGACCTGGTCGATGAATCAGAGACCATGGAAGTTGACGGCGTGAGCCGCAACGACTACATGAAAGTCGTTGATCAGTGTTATTTGTGCGACCTTTGCTATCTCACCAAATGTCCCTACGTACCGCCGCATGAATGGAATTTGGACTTTCCCCATGTGATGTTGCGTGCAAAAGCGATCGCCTTTAAAAAAGGAACGTCCACCCAATTCAGAGACGTGCAGCTTGCATCGACCGATCGAAACGGCAAACTTGCAGGGATTCCGGTCGTCGTACAGGCAGTTAATGCGCTAGCAAAGAATGACTCAGCAAGAAAACTTGGCGAGTCGATGCTCGGCGTCCATCGTGAAGCTTGGGTACCTGAATTTGCACCCAAATCATTTCGAAGCCAGGCGCAAACCCAGCGTGCAGTCTCGACAAGCGTTAAAAACGGTGCGCGCACGCCTGGCAAAGTTGCGATCTTCTCCACGTGTTATGTCAATTACAACGAACCAGGTATTGGTCAGGATTTGATCAAGATTTTAGATCACAACCAAATTCCCTGGATACTTGCAGAGAAAGAGGCCTGCTGCGGGATGCCGAAGCTTGAACTTGGCGATCTCGATGGTGTTGCAGAACTCAAAGCCAAAAACATGCCTGTTCTTTCCAAACTCGCCCGCGAAGGTTACGCCATCCTTGCTGCGATCCCCTCTTGCGGTCTGATGTTCAAGCAAGAACTCCCCTTGATGTTTCCGAACTGCCCCGATACGCAGGCTGTGAAAGCGGCCATGTTCGACCCCTTTGAGTACTTCACCGAGCGCAGCAAAGACGGTCTTCTTGATACAGGTTTTAAGGTGGGCTTAGGGCATGTTTCCTACCATATTGCCTGCCATTTGCGTGTGCAGAACATGGGCCAGAGGACCAAGGATTTGTTATCTCAGGTTCCTGAAACAAAGGTTCATACGGTCGAGCGCTGTTCGGGGCATGCAGGCACATGGGGTGTGAAAAAGGAATTTTTCGATAACGCTATGAAAATCGGAAAGCCGGTGTTCAAGCAAATGAGTGAACATCCGGCGGGCAAACCTGATTGGATTGCCTCCGATTGCCAGCTTGCCGGTCACCATATTGCTCAAGGTATGGAACGCAATAAGTTAAACGAAGCCAATATGGCTCACCCCCTCACTCTTTTACGGATGGCATACGGAATCTAACGATGGACACTCAAATGAAACAGCCAAAGATCACCCGCGATTCGCTGATGACGCTAGAAACTTACGCCAAAGCACGCCCTGATTTTCGCAAACGTGTGATTGAGCACAAGAAGTCGAGAACCCTCTCTCTGGGAGATCACGTCACGCTCATCTTTGAAGATGAATTGACGATTCGTTATCAAATACAAGAGATGTTACGTATTGAGAAGATCTTCGAAGAGGAGGGAATCCTGCACGAGCTCGAGTCCTACACACCGCTTGTGCCCGATGGCAGCAACTTCAAAGCGACGATGATGATCGAGTACGATGACCCTGCAGAACGCAAGATAGCCCTTGCTAAGTTGATTGGTGTGGAAGATAAAGTCTGGGTTCAGGTTGAAGGATCACCGAAGGTCTACGCGATTGCTGATGAAGATCTCGAGCGTGAAAACGATGAAAAAACTTCATCGGTACACTTTTTGCGTTTTGAGCTGAGCAAAGATATGTGTGAAGCCTTGAAATACGGCGTGACTCTATCGGTGGGCATCGATCACGAAAACTACAAGGTAGCAATCAGTCCGCTTCCTGCTAGTAGCCGCAACGCACTAGTTGCTGACCTTAGCTGATTGGCTTTCGGCCAGCCTGATAAGGCTCGAACCATTGCTCAATAGCAATCCGATCCGCTTCGGTATCCTGTGATGGGTACCAAAGCGGGCCGAGTCGAATCACGCGGTTCGGCCAGTCAAAAGCTAGTAGCAAGATAGGTATATTTGCCGCATGAGCGATGCGCAAAAATCCAGTGCGAAATCGTTCGACTTTTTTTCTTGTTCCTTCAGGCGCGATACAAAGCCAGATTTTCTCGCTTTGTGCGATGTGATCAACCACCTGGTCGACAACATCGCCTGCCTGTGAGCGATCTACGCTTAGGCCTCCAAACCAGCGCATGATGGGGCCGGCAAGACCACGAAATAAGGATTCCTTCGCCATGAAGCGAATCCGCAAATTCAGTGCAAAAACCGTTGACATGGCAACCGGGAAATCCCAGTTAGTACTGTGAGGGGCACCTGCCACTATCAACTTAGGGAAATTTGGAAACTCACCTTCGACCCGCCAACCCAAGACTCGCAGACCGATCCTACCTGCCATACGCATCAAGCCGCCACCGCGTCGCGGTGCAAGCACTGGGATTAAAGGAAGTGTCATGCCAAAGCTCTCAGGACACGCTATTTGCGATCATTGCGACTGCGCGGGCCGAAATCCCCTCACCTCGCCCCTCAAAACCAAGCAACTCCTGGGTCTTAGCTTTGAAGTTCACAGCCTGCCTTTCAATACGAAGACAGCAAGCGAGCGAATCGATGATGGCATCCCGATAAGGCAGTAACTTGGGCCGCTGCGCCACAACGGTACAGTCAATGTTTTGGATCGACCAAGCGTGTTGCTGAATCGCATCCACCGTTTTTGAAAGAAGCACACGACTATCAACACCACGCCATTTGGGGTCGTGATCGGGAAAGTGGGTGCCTATATCGCCCAAACCGGCGGCTCCGAGCAAGGCGTCTGTGATGGCGTGCAAGAGTACATCGGCATCGGAGTGCCCAAGCAAGCCAAGTGGATAGTCAATCCTCACACCCCCAATCATGAGTGCACGTCCAGGGACAAGCGCATGGACGTCGTAGCCCTCGCCCACGCGCAACAAAGGGTTCGCTGTCTGATTCAAGCGCAAGGCCAACTCATGGACATCATCCGCATAGGTTAACTTGATATTGCCCGGTTCACCTTTGACCAGCACAACAGGGTCACCGAGTTTCTCAATCGCAGCCGCCTCGTCGGTAACCTCAGGAAAACGCTCAAGGGCTAGCACGAGGCGATCTGCCGGGAAAAGTTGTGGGGTTTGCGCAAGCCAGAGCCGCTCGCGGGGGATCGTTTGCTCGATCAGGGGATCATTGGGCTCCGACCGCGCACGTTTTACGGTATCGACCACTGGCAAACCCAAGATTCCGCCATGCCCCTGGCGCAAGCAACGGCTGATAAGCCTTTCTATCGCAGCCCTTGAGATCAGGGGTCGCGCTGCATCATGAACCATGACCCAATTTGCGCCCGATTCTTTGGCAAGTTTAAGGCCTGCAAGAACCGAGTCACGACGCTGGGCCCCGCCAATTCGAGCGATCCTCAATCGCTGGTGACATGCCGCAAAGCGCTGTTCAAGAAGGCTTTGGCCCTCCTGGTCTGCGGGCGCCAGCACAACCCAAACCATGCCCAATAGCTCGACTGCAAGCAAGGCACTAACCGTGCGCACGATAACGGCCTCACCGCCTAGCTCGTAATATTGCTTGGCCTTGGAAGCTGAGCCTGCACCTGGATCAAAGCGCTGACCAAAACCGGCCGCTGGTATGACGGCATGGATGCTTACCCGAGTTCGACGATGGACTACGTGTGGCGGATCACCGCCCTCTGAACGAAGGTCTACGTGTGGCGGATCACCGCCCTCTGGAAGAGCCAAAGGGCTTGAATCATTTGTGTCGGGTGACAGCGGAGGGTCTTGAGGGATTTTGTTCATCATGCTTAGACTAAAATTCTCTCATGTCTTGGTCCGAACTCGCCTTACGTCTGCCGACACCCGGTCAGACGTTGCAAGGCCCACCCACATGGGGCTCGTCCGATGCATTTTGGCTTGCCCAATCTGCGATGACTCACCCAGAGAGGCCCACGCTCGTCCTGACCGCATTACCAGGCGATGCTGAGCGACTCAGCGAGGAAATCAGCTGGTTGAATCCAGCGCTAAGAATCCAGCATTTTCCCGACTGGGAGACGCTACCGTATGACCAGTTCTCTCCCCATCAGGATCTGATTAGCGACCGCCTCAAGGCGCTCTGGCGGATGCAACGCGGCGACATTGATCTAATCATTGCACCGGTCAGTACCGCTGCGATGTCGATTGCGCCTCGGTCGATGATTGCTGGCCGCAGCTTTGTGTTTAAACGCGGCGACCGACTTGGTTCGATTAAGCTCGCTGCCCAACTTAGTGAGGCCAGTTACGAGCATGTATCCCAAGTGATCAAGCCAGGCGAGTACTCTATCCGTGGCGGCCTCATTGACTTGTTTCCGATGGGCCATCCCTTGCCTTTGCGAATCGACCTGATCGATGAAGATATCGACAGCATCAAGACCTTCGATCCTGACACCCAGCGCAGTCTTTACCCGACCGAGTCTGTCGATATTTTGCCAGGCCGTGAGTTTCCGCTTGATGAGGAAGCACGCCATCGATTTCGAGCCCGCTGGCGCGAACGCTTTGAAGGCGACCCGAGTCGTTGTAGCGTTTATAAAGATATCGGTCTGGGACTTTCCCCAGGTGGTATCGAGTGGTACTTGCCTTTATTTTTTGAACAATGCCATAGTCTTTTAGATTATTTGCCCGAAGACGCACTCGTTGTCTTACACGGCGATGCACAAGATGCCTTGCAACGCTATCGCCTCGATATGCAGCAACGATATGATTTTTTGAGTAAAGATATCGAGCGCCCCTGCCTCTCGCCAGCCGAGTTAATGCTATCGAACGAGGCATTTTTTAATGCTTGCCGGGCCAAGGGCCGACTAAGCCTTCCTCGTGATCCCACTGCCAGCTGTCCAGGCCTGCCGAGTGTGGCTGTTGATCGCAAGCGCCAAAGACCTTATGCAGCGCTCGAATACTTCGTATCAGGCAGTGAGGTTCCCGTACTTGTGCTTGCCGAATCACCGGGCCGCCGTGAAACGCTCTTGCAGGCGCTTGCTGAGCAAGGCATCCATTGGGAGAGCATCGAAGGCTGGCCTGACCAATGGAACTGGTCGCATGCAA
>Ga0194133_10003661_pt1 | contig 21561 bp, 9 predicted proteins | sample TA2KigOf40mmetaG_FD_155448 | JGI IMG/M metagenome (GOLD analysis project Ga0194133, IMG submission 155448) | Freshwater microbial communities from Lake Tanganyika, Tanzania - TA2015055 Kigoma Offshore 40m | ecosystem: Environmental > Aquatic > Freshwater > Lake | place: Tanzania: Lake Tanganyika...
GTGGAAAAAAACTATTCCCTGTAGAGATATAAGATAGTTGAAAAGCCAAAGTAAAAACTGCAGTTTCCTCAAATGATTTTCTTGGTATAAGAGTTCAGTTTGGTTAAAAGCAAGTTAAACTCTAGACTTTATTTTATAATATAAACATACATAGTTGAATGTAAAGCCATTCTTTATAAATTGCCCAATTTTTGTAAATGATAATCATTGTCTTTTATTGGACCTAATTTTGGTGGAAAGGGAAGGAAATAATCAGGTCATTTGTTACTAACTCAACTCACTTGCTGTGGAAAAAGAAAAAGCTACCATTAAAGCCATTTTTTTTCAGGGATTTAATTGCTCAAAAAAAAATTGCATTTATTTTGTTTTCCCGTCGTTATTCCTCATTTAAAATGCAGACAACTAAACTGAACCATTTTTTTACTTTTGTTTTAGTCAGTAAGTGTGTGATCGATAATTTAAATTTGTTACCCAAAAGCAAATATTTTGCTTTTAATTGGTGTTAATTAGCATGAATGTATCAAAATGTAAACTAATAAAGAGTGCGTTTGCTTCATAACATTTTTCTTGACAAATTTAAGGGTGCTTTCTTGTCGTTCAAAACAAACTATGGTACCCAATTTGGCTCTATTTTCCGCCATAAAATCAAAGAAGTGACCTTATTTCAGTATTATCTAGATGAATGTGGAGATTTAATTTGCTCTAGACATTTGTTTGCTCGGTGGGAATTTTTTCCAGTTGTTAGCAAATGAAAACATTTCGATATAAATGATATCCCTATTTCAAATATACTTTTAGTATTTTAAAATTGAGGCAATTAATAAAGGTCGGTTTAAAGGCAAACGAAAGAAATTCTTTGTTACATAGCATAAGTTTTTCTTCTTGTCAATTTATGTTTATTTATTCGTCTAGACTGATGAGTTGTGACAATTAGTTCATCGAATTAGCCATTATTTTTCTATAGAAGCTGTCAACACTACAATAATTTTTTTCGCTCGACTGGAAAAAGAAATTATTTCATTAAGCTTGAGCATTTTGTAGATGTTTGGTTGGTGATTCCGATATTGTGATATTGTTCATATCTGGAGAGAAAAGACCGAAAATTTCCATTAATTTCCTTGGGGTGTGACGACAATTTGGGTTGGCATGGTGAGTATTCGATAAAAGGAAAAATGATATTTCTACTCTACTACAATATGTAATTTGGGAATTGCAAGAGATTTTTTTTTACCCAAAGACCTTGCTTTGTAGATGAAGTTTGAGTTTTTTGTGACTACAAGAAAATGTTTCAAGTTATACTGAGTTTTCAAGTTGGGAAAAAGTTGTCTGGAACAGAAAGTTAAAAAAAGTTGTGGAAGATAATTGTCTGTTTTACGTCAGTAAAGTGAGTAAGTTTAATAGCTGTGCTTGATACACAAAAAAAATAAATCAGGGTGAGCTTCAAATGTAAAGAGCCTCTTTCACAATAATTGCAATTATGTCTGGTCTCATATAGATGAGGGTTTTTTTACTTTAGTGTCTTGCAAAATTGATCATGACAGACACTTTTATGTGACTAGGAATCATTTATTTTTATTTTTTGTGGTAACCCAGATTCAAAGGTTGCCCGGGACCGGGGTTCGAAACCCGACCCTCAGATCCTCAACCAGATGCCATGACCATTAGGCCACCGAAAGGTTTTTGAGACATTATGCCATAAGATTTATAACCATCCAATCTCTTTTCTTTTCTGAAATCAGGATTATTGACAATGAAGTACAAACTAAACTTGCTGTGATCTTTTAAGATCATTATTACATTGTGTATGTATTTTTACCATTTTAAGTAGGATGAGCCTTTAAGTGCATAGAAAAAAAATTCATCATCAACTCTATGAAAGTAGCAAACCCAGTTTATCTCAAAAAAAATATTTTTTAGAAATTTTTTTACATATTTTTCCGATATCTGATGTAAAATTCTCACATGTGTGAAGTCAAAATTACTTAAAACGTTCAAAGTTTTGCCCTAAGCTTAAAGTAAAATGGATTTTTAACAAAAAGATTTGAAAGAAATGATTCAAGTTGAAACTAAGATATGAACAATAAGTTTAATCCTATGAAAACATTTCAGTAGAATTGCAATACTTGTTTGAAACTTTCCTGATTAGCAAAAAAAGTTTCCACACTGAAAACTTTAGGACCTTGGAGAGTTCTACAGAGCCAACTTATATTGTGCCATTGAAACAAGGTTGATTTTGATTGGTCTGGTTGTGGGGAAAATGTACAAATTCAATTTGAAAAGAAAGCCATTTCCACTCAGCTAAAAAATAAAAAATTTGAAATCCGATTTGAAACTAAATTTTGATTCTTTCCTTGTCTGCGGAGTGTCATTAAACCAGGAAAGCTAATCATACCACAATGAAGACGATTATCCCTGAAAGTTTTCTTCCCGTGACTTTGCATACGAAATCTAGCAATCTTGGCAGAATATTTTTCCCTTACTTCATTTTGAATTTAGCAGGTTTTATCACCTTTGAAGAAAGAAAAGAAAAAAAGTAAGTTTCTCATCACATCCTGATGTTAACCAAAGCTTTCACTTTTCGATGCTTTTTGGTCTCTTAAAGAGAAAAAATGCCACCAAGTGTCTGTTTAAAAGAGCATGTTGGTCAGAGAACCTTAAAACTATTTGATTTTCCCTTTCCATTTTGTTCGTCCAGACTCGACCAATAAAGAAAAAAGGTCTAAAGTCAGTTCGTTTACACAATTACAAAGCACACATACTAAGGAAGATTGCTTTGGTAAATATGAAACTCTCTGTGCCTGGACGAAAACGATCTGGCATTGTTTGCTCTACTTTGATGACGTTCCTTCTATAAAGAATGTTTACAGTTTTACCCTGAACTGAAGAGGCCAAAATAGATTCCCAAAGTTTTTGCAAAGAAATCAACTCTTACTTTAAAAATCGGTCTTTTTAAACATTATTATCCAATGAGTATTTATCCAGAGTTAATCCTTCCTTTAAAGAGTTATCCCAAACTTTTCTCAAGACGAATTATTTACTTTTTTTGTTCTGAATTAATCATGGCTACGCCTTAAACTTCTCATTTTTTATTCTTTTTTTTTACTCAAAGAGTTTGGATGAGTAAACCTTTAGCAGCAGTTAAACATTGAATTGGAAAACCAACTTCGCTCTTCTTTTATATAGAGAGAATCAAACAATTTAATATGAAAATACATTTTTGCCTCAAATTGCATTTTTCTGAATATATCTAAATTTTGATTTTCTAATGTCGAGGTAGAAATTAATTCTATCTTGTTAATTTAATCATAGTAATCTAATGACTGGACTTAATCATATTTTGATGATAATGAAAGTACAGCTTTTGTATTTTTCCCAACAATTTTTTTTCTTTTTTGACATTTTGTCTTTTAGAAGACTTCTTCAATTCTAAAAATGTTAAGATGTAAATCAATTTATGGAAAGATTGATTTTTGAACACTTGTGAAACTAATATTGAATGAAACGTTAAAAGTAATAGAAGATAGTAAGCCTTTTTAAAGTTCAGTAAAGATCAAAACGAAGGTCGACTTGAGGTTTTCTGTAATCACTATGACCTGTCAAATCGTTTTTATGCCACGTGCAAAAAGTTGAACCAAAAAGGAAATTGAAAAAGCAGAAAGTCCCTAAAAAGTAAAGTGAAAAGGCGTCTTATCGAGCCATTTTACAGCCATTTCATAATCTCATTTTTCACTTTGGGAAACGACCTTCACGCTGCGATGAGAGTTGGGATAGATAGTTTCAGATTGAGAAGGGAACTGATAGAAAGGGGGAAATGAGTTGGGGAATAGGAACAGAGGGGTTTTAAACGAAAAAAAATAGTTGGTTGTCGTCCACTTTGCGTTCTGTATTGTGAATACATTCTCGTTTTACGACTCAAACGTTGTCCTAATCGATGTTAGAGTTACAAACTAGGCAAACACACAACACAAACTATAGCACATCATCCCTCGTGTGCTAATAAACATTTGCCACAAAGTAGACAAAGACAAAGTCCTTTTTTGTTAGAAAATATGCAGGTTGCTGGCTGGGATTTTTTTATCCAAACCACTTTTGTTCTCCTTGGATCTATTTTTTCTTTCTATAAAAGTTGTGGGAAGTCGTTGATTGATTTACTTGAGTGTTCTCTGTTGAAGAAGAGGCATATTTTTCCCCATCAGTTTCATTTGGTTTGTTTATGCATTTCCGTCACACAGCCAAGGCTAATTTTCGTCCAATGCACTTGCTTATATATTTCAATCTTGGAAATGGAAAATAAAATAGAATCTTTGATAATAAATTGCAGTTATAAAACAAATAGAAAGATTGTTATATACATACATCACTAATATTTTATATTTGTTGTGAAAATGCAGAAAAGCTGTCATGTTTTGATTTCTAAACATGGATTTTCTGAGCTAAAGGTATCTTAAAGAAATAAATGGTTGTTGTACTAAAAATGTGATGAACTCTGGGACAATCTAAAGAATCTTTAGTTTTGACAATTCCTGCTGGAATACTCTAAGATGAAAGTTTTGAGATGGAAACTTTTATTTCTCCCGAGAGTGTCTCCATCTTTATGAAGGGTTATTTTATTTTGACTTTTTAAATGTAACCGAAAAAATAAATCTTAGCAACATTTCATCTTATTTTATGTACTTTTTTAGTCCAAATCTTTTAAAATTAAATTAAAATTCAAAAACCTTAACTTTTGACTGAAATTGTAGATTGATCTAATCAGGATAAAAGGTTTTCTCGTATTGAAGTCGTTGAAAGTTTTGTGCTTTGGAATTTGTGTCCGACTTTTTTATCCTCAGTCTTCAGTCAGTGAGTGTTGGCACTCAATACTAATTACACAGACTTTTTTCCTCTTCAAGAAGAATGATTTTTGCATCTTGACTTATTTTTTTCTTTTCGCTATGTACAAAGGAAAAGTAAAGCTTATTCTCACGCTGATTGACAATCATTTTCAGTGTGAAATAAAAAATAGATCTTCTGTTATATCAATACAGGAGAGGAAGATATTGAAAAGATATGAAAAAACCTTCACCTCATAAAGATATTTTTGTCGAATAAATATAGTCCCTTTTTATCGAGCCATGTCACAAATGTCTTCATAAATCTGACCTGAATCAGATAAACTTTTTCAAACTTCAACTTTTTTTTCTTCTCTGCTCCGTCTCGAAATCTTCCTTTATTGAAATGGTTAAAAAAGTTAACATAATCAAAATCGGTAAATCCATGTTTCAACTTTACACTACAAAAAAACAGTATGGTTTTCTATGGAATTTGTTTTTTCCTTTCACTGCTTTAATTCATCATGGATAAAGCTGTTTTGATAATTAATGGTTTTGCTCAAGTTTGGCCTTGGCAACTTCACAAAACCTGTCTTTCATACCTTTTTTCTTTCTCAAAGAGATGCATTCGTCTAATCCAACCTTTTCGAAACAAAGAATTGGCAAATAAATCTTCGATGCACCAAAAAGGGACATTCGTTGCAAAAAATCCAAATTGATAATATTTCGTATCTCTATTTGTTCAACTCTTAAAACTCAGTCCATTTTCAGTGATAAATTTTCGTGACTGAGTTTTCGAAGAAAAGGACTTTCTTCAACGGATGGTTAAGTAAGAAAGGCAGAACAAACGACAAACATCCACTGAAATGAGACATATTTAAAGCCTGTGACTGAACTCTTGAATACAAAGCAAAAGTGAGGGAAATATCACAGAACCATTCCAAAAGCTTGATATTTATTTGAACTTTCTTTCGAATAAATTGGATGATCTCCAAAATTCTCAGGCCAACAAATTTCTCCCATTAAAAAAACAATAGTGACCATGAAGTTGTTTTATCCACGATTGGATTTGCAATTTATTCTGCAACAATGGAAAATGCTCCAAAGCCCAACTGAGCAATTTATTTTCATGTTGTTGAAATATTCTTGCCCTGACTTTCGGGTGTCCAAATTAATGCTTTTTCGTATAGATGGTGGAAGACATTATCACAGTTGTACTGATTAATCATTAAATCAAGCCTTTTGCAACAAACAATTAATCAGGGTTTCAAACACAAAAGTATTTACATCGAGGAGAAGGAAGAGGAGACAATAGAAATACAGAGACAAAAATTTGCCATACTCTTTTTTTTGTAAATATATGCATCTCCATTTCTCATCAGTCTCTCTCTCTTTCAAAGATATTTTTCATTAACATGAGTCTACTTTTGTACCATGAACTCAATGAAAAATGAAAAATGAACATCTCATCGACATAAATTTCAGCATCTAAATTAAATGATAGTGTTTCACATCATTGCTTGACAGTGTGAAATAGGCAACGTTGTCTGCTTTTGAGAAATGGTTAATGATTCCTTTGAGAAACAAATTGAATTTATTATCATCAGAGCAATTATTTATACTCATCTCTTGTTCCATTTTAGGTAAGATATTATTCAGAGTCTTAATGAAATCTTACAAATGTCGCATAGAATGGAAAAGGTAAATGGAAAGGTTGGATTTGAATGAGTAAAGACTATCTACTTGATTGTTCAAGATTTCATCTGTTTCAAAACCTGGCACAATATTCAAAGATATTGCCTTGATTTTTGAATTCTAGCTATTGAATTCATTTTCCATTGAGTAAAAGTCTAGACAAAGAAAAGTGAGTTGCAATGCACAATTCAACAACTAATGCTTAAAACACAAATGCAATATATTACCCCTCAACCCAAATAATTTCATGACTTGAGACTTTTTTATTTTATTTGTCTGGGCTGGATATTTTGGTGAAAAGAAAATGATTCGTCATAAAAATTTACGATGATTTTCTTTAGACAACCATTTTTGAGGAAACAAATAAATATATTTTAATGTGACAATGTAATGCAGAATTGTAAAATTTACATATTTGAACTTCTCTAACAACTTTCATTCCTTAAATTTAAGTTGAATAATTTTTCACTCTTCTCTTCATGGACCTGGAGTTTGAGAAGGAAGGACAAGTTATTGTTTTAAAACAAATTGGTCCAAAACTTTACTCAGGTTAGTTTGTTTTGGGCCAGTTATGTAAAATGCGGCCCAATCGGTTGGTTCCCTTTGCCACTGTCTCTTTCCTAAACCGTTTGTTTGCAAGAAAAAGTTTGAATGTTGGTTCCTTTATGAAAAAAGTTTTTAAGATTGAATTTGCTCTTCTTGTTTTGAAAGTCGATCTTCACAGCTCCTCAACACTCTTAACACAAAAATGTGGAAAAAGTGTTTCTAAATTTAACGTCACAATCTATTTTGGACCAACAAAATAAAAGAGTCCAACTTGTCGCAAAAGTTCTGGAAGTCCAAGAAACAAACAAAAACAACACTATATAGGATGAATTTCAAACAGTAATTGGTTTGGAAAAGAAACTTTTTGGTAGAGGCAACATTTCATTTGTATCGTAAAATTTTCAAGGGAATTAATCAAATAATAAAATAAGTTATTCTTTCAAAGATTTCAAAAGTACCAGAAAAATTGTTGTTCTTAAAGTATTTTTTCCCCATCAAAATGATGAGCAGTAATTTTTTTATTGATAAAATTCTGATTTGGTGTAGACTTAAAGCTATCAATTGAGATTTTAAGCCATGGCTATCGATCAACAAAAACTTATTTTTTGTTAGGATCTCAACTATTTTCCAATTTTCTGTTGTTTCTTTGTTTTCTAGGGCAAAGGGGGCTACTTTAAAAAGAAATTTGGCAAAGACAAGACCATTAAAACGAAATGTCTTCCGCAGAATCTTCAAATAAGTGACCAGCATTTCTATAAAAAATGAGAGAAATGGTTATGGTTTTTGAGCTATAATGCATGATCCTAGCTCGCTCGTGATGGCTTTTCATAAGAGAAGTTTTGATTTATATACTTGCTGTCAAGTTTCAGACTTTAATTGTTTTGATCTTAAATTACATTTAATGAGTGCAAATTAACGGTTTTGCATGAGAGCAACTTAATTAGCTCCAACTTCAAAACTCTACATTTTGTAATAATTGAATTAAAATTGAGAACAATTTTTGTGTCAAAAGTTAGGTCTCAAAAAAAGTCTTGATGAAAAAAATGACCTTAAATTGTAGACAAAAATATTGCTCGGCTGTTTTCTTAAAGAATATAAACAAAATTATTGATCAGAAAATGCACTTTTATTGATGAAAATTTTTAAAAGAACTTTTGAAAATCTGCATCTTAAATATCTCAAAGCTTTCAGAAGTTTTGAAACTCTATTAGGAATTATATTTCAATTGAAAAAAGTTATACTTTAAAATCAACTCTTTTAAAAAAGCAGAAGCCTCATTTATCTGTTAATTCAATTAACTTTTTTTTCAGCCTGCAGCTTTAATTTTCAGAAAATAATTTATACCAGGAAAGTTTTTTTTTGGAAAAATTTCATTTAAAAATGTGGTGTGGAATTTACTAAATTATAGAGGCAAAATCGAGATTTTTTCCACAGAGGAAATTTAATTTGGTTCTGAAAGAAGATCCTAGCTTTTAATACGTTCGAAATTTGCTTCCATGAAAACTTTGAGCAAATAAAATGCCTTAGTGAGTCCAGTGAAAAGAAAGCTTGTTTGTTTGTAGATAAAGAACAAAAAAAATATTTTCATTTGGAAAATGCTATTTTCAGTTCTATTTATTTGAAAATTCCTGCTTCAGAGTATTGTTTGGATTATCAAAGTGGTTTTTTTCGAGGTTGTCTGATTAAAAGCGTATAAACCTAGAAACCAGAATCGATTTTATTAGGCAAAATTTTTTGATTTTAAATTCTATATGCGTAAGTTTTTCATTTAATTAAGTACAGCTAGAGCTTTCAGCATTCCTTGTTGGCTTTTCTTCCCTGGTTTTATTATGCTTTGCTGAAATTGACTGCCAGTCAAAAGCTTTTCTTAGCTTGTAACCTGAAATTCAATAGAGATCTTTATCAGATTTTCACAAAAGTTACTTCTTCCCTCTTGGAAAGTAATAGCCAAACTGATCTGGTGATGAGGCAAGATCAAACAGGGACAGGCATCAGGGAGATAGACAAGTCGTGGTAGCCAAGGAAACTTCTGCCCCCTTGTTGGATAAAAAAATGTTATAATTGCTCAATCACCTTCCTCAATTAAAGCAAACTTTTTCCACTTCATATGTGTGAACTTTCAGCTAGTTTATTCAAACAGATGGAAGATGGGCAGTCATCTTGAAAGTCCTTTTCTTTAGAGATGCACACACTTTGTTGTATTGGCAGTCGCTTTTACAACTAGAATCGGAAGGCTGCATCGGGGTCGAAGGGAACAACTTTTGCTATTTTCGTGCTTTTTGGTCCATTGAAAAGTGATGTAGAGATGTTCAGCTTATCCCAAACAAAGCACTTTTAACTGGGAATAACATTAAAGAAAATGCAACGATTTAAGGTGCAAAATTGATCCGGTTTGGATATTAAAAAGATGAATTAAATGAAAAATCAATGTGGAGGAAGCAGCTTATAAGAAGCAAATTGTTTCTTTCAGAATGTTGAATTAAATTTATTTATTCATTGTTATATGATGCAATTACTAGGTGAATGAGCTGATAGGAATTAAGCTTTATCTTACAATTTAAATGAAACTGAAAGTCACTTTTTTGGAAAGATAATCCCTTAAAGTTCTTAACCCAGGAGCCTTAAAAATTGGCAAAACTGTCTAGAGAAGGTTTGTATTGAAGTTTTGACAAAGACCCCTCAGCAAACTGCCTCAAGTGTTTTCAAATATAGGCTCTATAACATCTTGAAACGAATCAACATTAGCAAATAACATGTCTAAAAGCAGAGTTACCTTCAGTAAAATTTTATTATTTGTATGGTAGAAGTAGATTGCGATGGAATTGATTTTGTAATCGAAAATTGCCTTATGTTGTTACCTTTTAATTTTCAAATGCAGCCTCTTCTTCTAGTTATGGATTTGGCCAATAAGTTAGGCAGTAAAGTGTTTTGGTCTGAAGAGAGTCAAAGTCAAACAGAGAGTGTCTGAAATCCTAGTGATGATTCCAATCAGGAAAAGAAAATAATGAAGGTTATTGAATGACTGGAAAACCCTCCACCTATTAAGAGCTCTTGAAAAGCAATCATTTCTATGATTTACTCTATGTGATACAGCTTGGAAATTAATTTAATCTAAACATTTTGTCAAATACACTATTTTTCACAAATGAATCCCATCACTCATCACAACCTCAGCCCCAGAGACCATTTTTGGACTTTTGAAAACTTAATATTTTGAATTTGAAAGTTGAAAATTTGTTAAATGATTTGTATCAAGATCTTTTATTGATCAAAATTAGCTACTTGAAAATGTGCGTGACCGCATCATCCATTAGAATATATGTTGGGACATTTACATTTAAACTGAGCAAATCGTATTTCTTCCCATAGAATCACAAACTTTGCAGCCGACGTGGTCGATTTGATTCGAATAGTTGCATTGAATAAGTTTTATTGCTCGCAACGAGCAACATTTGTCTCTGAAGCAAAGATAAATCCCTTTCACAGTACAGCAACCTTCCTTATGATTATTCAAAATCATCTTCTTTAAATGATATAACTGGACCGTTGAAGAAAAACCTATCTTCATCCAACTTTCTTTCTCAATGATACCCAACAGTGTTTTAAAGCAATCTGTGATTCCAAAGAGGCTTGAGATTCATATCTAAAGTGTGATGTCAGAAAAGGATCCTGATAGTAAAGACAAAAAAAGAAATGGTGATTTTTTCGTAGAAAATTTGAATATTTCGAAAAACCGAGCAATTGTGAAAACCTTCAATATTTTTTACAATTTATCTTAGTTATTTTCTCATTTAACGATAAGACAGCTTTTTTGAGTTCCACATCTGCATCATATAGTATCTTCATGTATAATAAATGGAACAATCAAAGGAATGCTAAGAGCTTCAACTTAACCTTTTAACTTTTTTAAGGTTCGTTAGAGGCTGAATTTCAAAGGCTTTTTTACTTTCTAGGTCTGTGCCCTAATGAGGCTATATGGAAATAACTTTGCTAATAAGATTTTCAAAGAAACCAGTCCTCTTGATCACATAATCGTTTTTAAATCTCGCCATTGTGTTTTTCAAACTAAACTATATATAGGGGAAAAACTTCAGAATGAAGAAAAAGGGGACTTAATTTCGAACTGATTGACAACTCACACGACACATAATAAAATGTAGTCGAATAACTTATGTCCAAATGCTTCTCTTGAGAAAAGAAATTGGAAAAAGGAATCATTTTTCCCTTTGACATATCGACATTTCTTGTAACATAAATGAATAAAGCAAAAGAAAAACTCAGATGAGAACAAAGAAAAAAGAAGGGGGGATGGGTGTTTAGAAAGTTATTAAAACACTGAGGTTTATTTTGAGGATAGGGACCGTGGCTGTTCTAAAAGTGTCCTTTTTGCTCCCATGTAGTTTTGAGATTTATCTTTCTACCAATACTCCTTTTGAGGCTTAACTGTAAAACTTATGGTCTCTTTATATGATCATCTGCGCAAAAAAACCAAACAGTTCTAGTGACGTCATTTGTGACGTAAACCTTAAGGCCATTTTGGAAGCAGTTTTTTTTCTTTCCTTGGATTAAGAATGAATGGCAGAAGTGTTTTTGCAGAGCTAAAAGAAAACTCATTGGCATGACTTAATTTGCATTGCCGGCTCATTTGAAACATAATAAAGTCATCAGATAGGAAATGACCTCAACTACCTAATTATTATGACTATAATAAAGACAGGAAAAATTAAAAAGTGCAATACAGATAAATTTTTCATTGCTAATTTTTTTTACATTAAATTCTAAATTTAAAACTTGAAAAAGTTTTTCAAAAAGTCGTTGAATGAGGATGATTTTTATTGTTTTCACAAGGTAAAAAGCATAATTTTCCATCACATTGAGATCAACTTTCACAACTCAGAGTCCTGAACGTGATTGGATATTCAATCACATATCTGTTCGGTTGTATCATTTTCTTTCTTGCTCAGAATCGTGAATTTCTTCTTCTGAAATGGATGAAGAATTTTTTTCTTCACTTATTATATCAGTGAAAGAGGAAAAGGATAATCATGACTTTCAAAATCAGAAGTACTTATATCTTTATAAAGGTAAGATGAAAAAAATCTGACTTTCTTAAAAGGAACTTCTGGACCCCTTGCTGATGCCAACCAAGCACCCTTTTCACAACTTTTGTATCGGTGAAAAAAGTTGTCAATGTACAACTTTTGTGGGAAAAACGAGCACATTTCACAGATTTTCAGTAACCTTATAGGAAAGTAAAAAAGAGAAAATCTGGCTGTCCAAAAGGAGTTGCAGATTTTGACTAATGGCTCTAATTGAAACTACAAATCTTCCAATCTCACTTTGCTTTTGCACAAATGCATGCAGAAGCTTGCTGCTTTGTCTTCATAATTTACTGGCAGGGTGAAAAGATACAGAGTTTAACTTTTTCAGTCAGAAATATATCTATTAAGTTTGTTTGCTTATGAAACTTAACAATCGACTGTTTTTTAAGCACTTAAAAATATTCTAGGCATGAATATCTTACAACTTACTTTCTTTCGTGAAATAAAAATCTACCTTTTGTTGTGAAATTTTCAAGCGTTTTCATGCAAATCGCGTGAGAGAAGATACAAGGATTATTGCCACTTCTTTTTTTTCTCCATGTCTTTCTTGTTAAGTAAACAGGAACACGAAAAGCTGTTCATTTGATCAAAGAGACATGATTTTCTTTTACTACTAAACTTTGTCTCTTTTCTTCCTGCTTCCTGCCTTCTTTACTTTTACCCTCCAAGACCAATTATCTAATGACTGGCTTAAATAATCTTGGCAGTGCTGGTCCTGATGTACTGTATAATTAGTTTGTTTGAGAAAAAAAAAGTACTTTTTAACATACACACATTTATACAAAACAAGGATTCAAGAGTTGGAGCTTGAATGAACCAGTTAATCTTTTGAATCAAATCATTGCGAACTCCTACACTAAGCGACGGAAACCTGGATTCATCTATTCGTATGATTCCTCTAAAACCAAAGTTGGCAAACAAATGACCAAAAACTGGTTAGGTCATGCGATCAATGAAATAACATCACCGTGGAGTGATCGGAACTTATCGAAGGCCTCAATTAGAGTGCTTCTAAAGAAGACTATGGGACCTGAAACTTAGAGAAGACAAACTCAAGAGTGATTTAGTGAAACATATATTACTTAGTTTATGTGAAGCTTTTGTTTAATTTTGTTTTTTGTTTTATTTTTCATTTGTATTTTGATCGCTTGTTCTAATGTTTACCCCCTCCCTTATGGGAGGGGGCACAACTCTTATAAAGATTAATGTCATTTTGTCTTAATCGCCTGAGTTAAATAAAAGAATGAGAATGAGAAAGCTTAACAAAGATGAGAAATCTGCATGCTGAGTGCATTTTTAGAATGACATGGGGTCTTAAGTTAAAAAAAAAATCAGACGATTTTTGACTGTCAGATCTTACCTCAAGGCCTTTTTTTGACAATGCTCCCTCATAGCCCTGCAGGCAAAACTTGTGTTGAACTTTTACTATCACAAAAGGGGAGTAAAAAGAAAGTAAAATGATGTCTTCGCTATTGCATTTCAAAAAACCTACCAAATAGTTTTTTGTGAAACTTAACACCATCGATTTATTTCCTTACATTTCTTCTCCAGACTTGTAAGAAGGTGCTCAAGAGATGCAATTTGAGTTGAATGCGAAAGGAAAAGAAATTGTATCCAGGGCCACGGAATAATTTTTCTCTCATCTCATTATTTTAGAGTTAAGGGAGCACCCATGTGTTGGTAAGTTTTTCAGCCATCCACTTTACCTTTTTCTTTAATCCTCTGATACTTTCGTTCATAATTAAACAGTCCTTCAAAAACTTTTTCAAACTAAACCACTTCAACTTTGAATTTTGAAGTAAATCAAACCATCTAAAGTTTAAAATGCTTTTGCAAAGCCTGGTGTCTATTTAAATGTACTCAGTCCTAGCAGCGAAATAATTTGGATGACTTCACTTTTGCAAACTGTCATCTATAGAATATCATTGTGAAATTCATTTGCATGAGAGGCGAGCAAGTTGAGATTGCGGGGGATGCTTTTGACTGCGATTTACAAACAGACATATAATGGTCTAAATACTTGAAAGTATGGAAATGACTATCAAGCAAACGGTTATGGATCACTTCTTGGTTGTTTTTAGAACATATCAACCTAAGAATCTTCGAAAAAAAGAAATAATTGCAAAATTATGGAAATTCAGATCTCAAAATTGTTCAATTTTAAAATAATTGTAAACGAATCAACAATGGCAGAAGATGGAATTGGCAAAGGTTCATGGAAAAAGGCATATATTTGTTTGTTTCATTCACTTTTAGTTTTTATGAGTTTTTTTTCCCTCCTGGCCAAAATTGAGATTTATACAAGTTGTTTGTTGGCGAAGAAAGTATGTTTAATCTAAATGCTAGCTTCCCTATATAAACTAATTGGGTTGTTTATATGCCAAGAGTGACTTAATCTGACGAACAAACGCACAAATAAAGCCAAGAATTGGAATATGTAACCTTTCGAGTTTTAAAATCAACATCTGGCAAGGTGATCCATGTCGAAATAATACTTTCCAATTTCACAGTATTTGTTCTGGCACAGATCCAGAAGTTAATTTTGAATGTAGTAAAAGCAGCAGAACCACATACCTCTTACCTTCCAATATTAAAAGCAGTGGGAAAAGTCTACTTTTTGCCAAAACTACAAGCTGTTTTTATTCCACTTTTTTCTTAGTGAGGTGGGAGTATAAACAGCACAATTCATAGTGATAATTAAGTTACACATCCACACACACACTGATGAGTTGATTCTAAGACTCACACACTGGCGTTAAAGCCATTTGGTTGGAATTCTTCATCTTTTTTATGACGACAATTAAGTTGAAAAGAGGTTTTTTTATCGTTCGATGGGGGAAAAATATTTAAACTTTTGGCCAAATGGTTCCATTTTTCTGATTTCATCTCAAAATACAAGCAATTTATGGGAAATCTTGTAGGAGTTTGCTCAACTGCCGACCATTTATTGGCTCACATTTGAATGAAATGCAATCAAAAAACTTCTCATGATTAAACTTTTCACTCTTTTTGGGGGAAATCTATTTTTTAACTCATGCTGTTGTCAAACATAAACTAAACTGGCTCTCAAAATGCATGTTTTTAAGGCAAATAAAGAAAAAAATTCAATTAGAAAACTTAACTATGCAAATAAAAGACTTCAAAACTTTGAAGGTTTCATACATAAAGAAATCTCTGGAAAGTGCGTTCCCAATTAACAAATAACTTGACTTTATCAAAAAAATCCATGTTATTTTGACTTATTGACGGGTGCTGGAAGTTTAAAGGTTTCTTCACTGCCAAATCAATACTTGATCTTAGTTTATTTTAAAAATTATTTTTAAAAACAGAGCCGATAAGAATGATCTATTCTAAATCGCAAAAGACAGTTATGGTCAATCAAACATCAAGGATAAGTGATAAAATTAGATTTTCAGGTTTTAGTCTTCTTGATGTGGTCAAAACTTAACAATAAGATGAACAAACGAGAGATCTAACTACGTTTCGCATCAAGAACAAATGAATTTTCAAGCTGGTCTTTCAACTGCCCTCTTTAAATAACTTGTTTGGCAACTTTCTGAACCCAAAATTATCTTTATCATTAAAAAACCCAGCAAAAAATGTAAGTTTTATTTTAAATTTCCAATAGGATTTTTAAATTTTATATGCTTAATTTTAATCAAATAATTGATTCATGTTGAATTTTTGTGTAACTAAATTGTTGATTGATTGACCATGATAACAAACATATTTTGTCCATTATCAGAGCTGCATTTCTCCAACCAATTTGAATGCTTCAATACTTTATATGTCTCATTCAATGAACGATTTTGTTTGCAGCTTACATAGCAAGATCTTTCATTAGAAATACTTCTTTTTGTTGGAATCCAGCTGGGTCACCATTACTACACTACAAAAATGCTGCCTCAACATTTTCAATTAAAAGGAGGGGCTGATAACAATTTGCTTGATAATTGACATTTATTTTAAGTGGACAGAACAATTGCTTTGGAGTTCTTGAGAGAATAATCCGACCAAATTGGGAATAAGAATAAATAAATGTATTTTGTGATTTATAAATATATTTTTTACCTCAACTATGAGGAAATTAATATGAATGAAGCATATATTTTACACTTGTGATTAATTTTTATTCTACCAATATTTTTATGATGTTATGAAACTACGCCTTCACTTAAAATTTCAGGCAGACAAAGATTTTATTTTGGTAAAAATTGTCCACAACATCTAAAAATAAAATCTTTTATTGTATTACTTTTGATCAAATTAAATTCTGTTGTATTAGTTTTTGCAAAGCTTCTGTTTACATTACAGATTATTGGCTAAAAACTGGAAAAAGTTTACATCATCATCCCATATGAAAGTGGATTTTTTTACAACCGTTATCTTTCCGCGGCAATTTTAATTTGACAAAGTTTATCAGCAACGCAATTTCTCTTATATGGTTATCAACATCCTCTGTAACTATTTCAAATGTGAAGGGGGGAAAGTTTAATGAGTTGCTGACAATAAATAAATGTAGTGGAGCTGAATGTATAAGTACTAAGACATGCTCTTCAAGTTTCATTAGATATGCAGGAAACAAAAAAAGACCTTATTTACAATTAAAGCTTCAAAATCAAACCAACCCTTTTCAAGGATAATGGGGTGGACATAGATGGACAGGTTCGTTCAACTAATGAAAGGACTTGAAACATTAATTGAGTGTCTTTTTCTAGGTTGAAGTGATTAATTTTCAAGTTAAGATCTATTTTGCAAGTCATGGCCAAAAGCCCAAAGAAGTTTTCATTTAGGCTTTTTTAGAATATAGTAACACTCCTATTTGTCAAAGTATAATCTAAAAACTATCATTTTTGTTGTAAAAATGTATTTTACCCATATTAATTTCCTATTCATAAGAGCTAGGCAAATTATTGAATTATCAAAGTATGCTCCATTTCTGAATCGTGGGAAATTTTTTGATACATTTAAATTTGAGGTGATAGTCTGGGATTGTGTTTAGAATACCCCTAAATGGATGAAACTTTTTCCAGTCAATTAGTGCCCAATAAATGTATTTTGATTGTATTTCAGAAAAATTGGGGTTGTGTGAACTTTGCTTGGACTAGAAAACATCTTCAAAAAAGATAAATACCAGCTTGGATTATGATTTGAGATTTAATCTTTTCGAAAGAAAAACAGGTTTTCAATAAATAATGATATTTTCACTAGATTGTTGAAGAGGGTGCCTCACAAGATGTGTGGTACTTCTTTTTGGAAACTTTTCCTTCTCAATTAAATGTTATTTGAGTTTCACTCGAATAACCCAATTCCAATTTTCACCTTAGATATATTATTTCCAAGGTTGTCAAACCATCAAACCTTACAAAAAGTCATCAACTTTTTCAGTGTTTGAGCAAACTTGATTCTACATCTAAAATTCGATTTCAATGTGATTGCAGTTAAATTTATTCTACTCTAAATTGTGAATAATGTTACCAGAGTTTGGCTTTGTTTTGTTTCTATAACAAGAATTTCTTCATCCTCAAAATGCTGCATAAAGCCTAAATGAAAAATTTGGCACACTTTTTTGAAATGAGAAAAAATTCCTTCAATCAAAGCTAAATTTATTTTCCTGTTGTTTGTCATAATCTTCTAATCCGTTTGAGATTGCATTCAGGAAGTCTAGATAAAAAAGGATTGATTGGACGATATGACTTAGGGCTGAAACCTACAGCCTTCAGGACAAATTTAAGTGCAAATGAAAATAGAATTGAGAGATAGACCAATTGTTAAAAAAGGCCCAGACATATTCCCACTACATTAATAAACTTTTGACATATTTTTGTCTAAGGCTAGGTTTTTACTAGGATACAAAAAAAACAATTTTCAGAAACTGAGTGTCCATTTTATCGACAAAGTTTTCCAATTCACGTCTTGAAGTTTTGGAACCGTCACTTCTAGCTCTGTTTTACTCGTCCCGATATATTGACTTTGAGAGTTTGGCAACTCTTTTTCTCATATCTACATATGCATTTTTAAGCTCATGAAACCAACCAGAGAATTTCAAATAATTTTGGTTTTCTTTTTTGGCAAATTAAAAATTTACTTGACAAGCTATTCTTTGATTTAAACGTATTTTTGAAATGTCTGTAATTCAGATGATAAGCTGTTTTTTCTTGGTGGTCCTGTCATCTGGATGGGGATCAAAGTATTTCAAAACCCAGTGCTATTAACCTTTGACCTTGAATTAAAGATTATTCGTTGGCAGGAATCAGCATTTCAAGTCTAAAAATGAAAAGAAAAAGAGTAAACAATTGTTTGTCTTTGGTGTTTCTTCAATTGGCTGAAATTAAGGAAGCAAAAACCAAACCTTTGGCATGGTCGAACCTTTAATTGACTTCAAAGGTTGCCCCTTTTTTTCTTGTAAGAGATGATTGTCTCAAAGTTAAGAAAGGCGGCTTTTGATAAGTGCTGAATGCTCTTATAAAATTCAGTCATGATGGCCCATCATAATAAGTTCTGTGCAATTGTCATCTTTTCTGCCCTCATTCTTCACAATATAACCTCCAATTAAAGACAATAAACCTCCATATTAATTTAAATGACAAGAAGAAGATAGCTTGTGTTAAGAACAGATCATTCTAACACTAAATAAAGTGAATTAGAATAGTGTTGACTTCACAACAATACACTTGACTGAAAGTTGTCTCTTATTTAGTCACTTGATTTTTTCAATAGACATGAATGAATTAGTATATATTATGTAGAGAGAATTCTAATCAAGTATCTGCAAAGCAGTCAATCCTGACTGGGTTAATCATCTCATATAGAAATGATTAATTAATAGGCAAATCCAGTTGTCAAATTTTCCCCAGTCTGGGGATTCATATTTAAGAATGATTTATTCTTAAAATAATTTTTTTTCTCACTCTTTCACTGGCCAATTTGACTTGCACTTTATAGTCATTGAAACTATTGAATTATTGACCATGTGATGAAACTATTGGACAGAGTATTGAACTTGGAACGTGTAGAGTAAAATCCACCTTTTTTTCTCAAGACAGCCCTGCATGCAGTCTTTTTTATTTTGATTCATTGAATGAGCAAATCAAGGGTTAATCGCAATTGGATAAGAAACAATAGTTAGGGTCTCAAGCCGACACATACCATTATCCTTCTTGAGATTATGAATGAATGCTTTTGCTCCACCCTTTTCCTTTTATAAATTGAATTGTGAGCAAGCCCTTAGACTCATATATAATGCCCACAACTCTAATTATATCCACACCAATGAAGCTTTGTACGCCAGAGAGGACAACTAGATGTGCTCTTGAACCATTTTGAATGTAGAATATTAAGAAGTCAGTCAGACCATTTGTGAGAAAACTGTTTTCACTGTCATGGTGTTTTAGCACTCAATATATCTCATCAATGTAAGGGTAGAAGCATATTCTGACTGACCTATTCACAAATAGAGATGGAAATTGTAACCTAATGGGAGTATTCATTCCTATAATTTGCTTATAACGAAGTCAAAAATAAATCCAATAAAATGCAAAATGATTGGTGATTGGCATTCCTTTTGATTTCTAGTCTTGAAGAAAATCCATTTTTCTTTATGTGAAAAGGAGCAAAGATGTCAACAGTCAAAAACTTAAGTTTGACACTATTGACTTGATTATTAATGTTCGTTCGTGGCTGAAAGAAAAAACATCTCGACGTCACCACTTGACCGAACACATAGGAAAAAACGTGGATAAAGAAAATCTTTGTAAATAAAGAGTTGGAAAAAGTCTGACAAATTGCTTTCAATTAAAGCAAGAGCTTATCATTAACGGCCTCTTGTTCTTGCTAATATTGCCCAATTTTCACAGTCCGGCTCATTTCAGACGATGAAAAAGTTTTCAGCGGCGGAATTGTAGTATCCAGAGAAATTGGTAACTTGCTACATGCTACTAAAGAGTAACTTTATGGCATTTAATTTGAGATGGGACAAGCAATTCACTAATTGGGACCACTAATCTTTTCAAAGTTAGAAAATACCAAAGAAAAACAGATATTAAAAGATCCAGACTTAGGCCATTTTAAGGTGCTTTTTGAATCACAGTTAATTATTCTCACAACCTGGCTTTTTACAGACCTGGGTGAAAGATTGCCGGTAAAATTGAAGAAACCAAACATCTTAGATTCTCTTCTGCTTGTTTACAAAAACCGAAAATTAAGACCTTTTTCAATTTTAAGCATTTGGCAAAGCATGAATAATATTAATATCTGATGCAGTTTCGACTCAGGTGGTGTAGATTATCACCTAATACATCAAATTCAATTCGAGATTGAATTTTGACTTAGTTGGCTTGAATGATTTATTTTTAATAATAATAATCTTGTGCAGTATAGATTCAGACGATGTAGATGCTTGACCAACACCTTTATAAGAGTCCCGCCATTGGGTTGAAAAATTGCTTGCATGGACGGCTGGGGATTGAACCTACCACCATAGATCTTAGTTCTCAGTCAAGTGCTTATGACCTCTCAGCCATGGCAACCCCTTTTTGCCAACTGAGGTGAAACTTTGCGTTCACTAGTCTGAACCCCTAGCACCCAAGGTCTAAATTTCTCTGCTCAACTAATTCAAAGAACAGCAATTAAGAGATCTGGATTATTTGCCTTAATTAATCATTTCTACGTATGAGATGATTATCTCAGTCAGGATTGATTAATGCGCAGAAAACTTGAATGGTATAATCTCTTACTCATTTATTCACATTTATCAATAGAATCAAGTGACTGTAAGAGACAACTTTAAATTAAAAGCAATCTGTTGATGAGTCAACTCTAATCGAATACACTTGATTAAGTGTTAGAAGAATCAGTTCTTGATTTAAGTTATATTCTTCCTCTGATTTTTCAATCAACCAGAAATGTGTTGACTATCTAAAGTGTGATTTGCAATTCCATTTTTGATCTTGTACTTTTCAGGAATTTTATCACAGAAAGCCTGCAGGCTGAGAAAAATCATCTCTCGCAATGATTAATCCATAGTTTGCTCAGATCTGAAAAGCTTTTATGATTATTAGTAAACAAGTTTGTCTATTTACCTTTTATCAAAAAAGATAAAAGAAAAATTATCATCAAACGAGAGGTAAAAATTCCTCTTACTTGTGATTATAAGTGGGAATTGTCACATACAAAACAAGACCTTTCATACTTTTGCTGAAGCCAGTGTATTTTATTGCTATCTTGAAACACAATTCAGCAAAAAAGTGTCTGTGAAAAAACTGAATCGCAGGTAAAATAGGTATTCAAATAAATACTTGAATGTCAAAAATATTTCTGTTAACAAAACTTCTCTTTTTCATTTTAATAGTCTCCTCAAAAGAAAATTTGTTCCTGGCAGGTCAAACACTATTATTGTGAACAAAATT
>Ga0194133_10003664_pt1 | contig 21560 bp, 14 predicted proteins | sample TA2KigOf40mmetaG_FD_155448 | JGI IMG/M metagenome (GOLD analysis project Ga0194133, IMG submission 155448) | Freshwater microbial communities from Lake Tanganyika, Tanzania - TA2015055 Kigoma Offshore 40m | ecosystem: Environmental > Aquatic > Freshwater > Lake | place: Tanzania: Lake...
GGAAGCTCGTGCGGCGAGGGGTTTCGACCGGATTGCCGACGCAGGCGCTGCACCGTGGCCACGTCTGGACGTGGGACTTCATCGCGGACGCGACCGTGAGGGGCGGGGCGTTGCGGATCCTGACGATCCTGGACGAGTACACGCGTGAGTGCCACGTGCTGAGGGCCGACCGAGCCCTGAGAGCCAGGGACGTCCTTGAATGGCTCCAGAAGGCGATCCAGGAGCACGGCGCCCCGGCCTACCTGAGGAGTGACAACGGCCCGGAGTTCATAGCCAAGATCGTCCAGGGATGGCTCAAGGAAAACGGAGTCCGGACCCTGTACATCGAACCGGGAAGCCCGTGGCAGAACGGCTTCGTGGAAAGCTTCCACGGACGCTTCCGGGACGACTACCTAGGCTTTCGCCCCGCCCTCAGTTCAGTTCGGTGAGCTCAAGGCCGACCCGCGCCTCAGAACTTCGCCGGCCGGAGGAGCTCCGTGGGTTCGACCTCCAGGGCCTCGGCGAACCGGACGAGCTCGCGGTCGGTCACGCACCGCACCTGGGACTCCACCTTGGCCAGCGTCTCGCGGCTGATGTCCCAGCCGGCGAGTTGGAGCCGCGCAGCGAACTCCGCCTGGGTCAACCCCTCAGCCTCCCTCAGCGAGCGGAGCCTTGGTCCGATCATGTTTTGCTCGGTCGACATTTGTTCCGAAAACAGAACTTGACCATGCCCACTGCCCCAATTGTTGTGGTTCTGTTTTCAGAACAATCCCCATGCAACTTCTTGACCGCTGCCTTGAGGTGCTGGCTTCGGCCCTTCGCCACCCGCTCGCCCTTGGTATCGCCACAGCCGGTGTGCTGGTGCCCCGGGCGACGTCCCAGACCCTCAATGGCACCTTCCAGTGCCAGTCGATCGTCATCAACTACGCCACCGGCCCCAGCAGCCTCGCAGTGGGCTTCACAACGCCCGCCGTTGTCGCTGGGAGAAATCCTCAACTGCCGCTCAACGGGGAGTTCGAGTACTACCCGGGCAACCTGAACCTCTACCAGTCCTACTGGGTGATGTATCAGGGCAACCAACTCTTCGACCTGGGTCTGGTCGGCATCGGCGGCTCCAGCCTGCTGCCGGATTCGGATGCCAACGGGATCCCGAACTTCGCGGAGCGGGGCTTGCCTGCGAATGTTGTCGCGAGCCTGGTTGCCGTCTCCTCGGTGGACGGTGGCTCCGCCGGAGGAACCATCACCCTCAATCGCACAGCAGGTCAGACCAGCGGCAGCGCGGTGACCCGCTTCACCTCCGGCGCCGTGTTCAACGGGACTTGGAACATCCCGCTGATGGACGTGACAGGCACCTACAACCCGGGGGCGCGGACCCTGCAACTCAGGGCCACCTCGTCGGTCTTCGCACCGGGCAACTTCACCGGCACCTACCAGGTGAACTCGGACGACAGCGTGACCATGTCCAACATCCTCCTGCAGTTGGATTCGGGGAATCGATTGACGGCGACCCCGGTCACCTTCACGCGCTTCGGCAGGACCTATCGGGCCATTGTCGAGTTCGTCGACGGCAACCTGAGCACCGGCTACCCCGACTTCCGGAGATGGACCTTGCAACTGACCGACCCGGCCGACAACGACGGGGACGGTGTGCCCAATCTGTCGGATTCAACGCCGTCCGGTTCGCCCCCGACCGTGATCACCCAGCCCGTCGGAGTCACCCGCACGGTCGGGCAGTCGGTGACCTTTTCAGTTGCCGCATCGGGCTCCGGCCCGCTGGGGTACCAGTGGTATCTGAACGGCAGCCCGATCGCCGGGGCCAACACGACGACGCTGGTGTTGCCCAGCGTGAGGGCGACCGATGCCGGCACCTACACCGCTGGCGTGCGCAATGCGGCGGGGGAAGTCCTGAGCAACCCTGCGGTCCTGACGGTCAATCCGGCGCCCATCGCCCCGGTCATCACGGCGCAGCCGCAGCCGGTGACGGTGTCGGCGGGACAGACCGCCCAGTTCAGCGTGACGACGACGGGAACGGCGCCGCTGAGCTACCAGTGGCAGCGCAACGGGGTGAACATCGCCGGCGCGACGGCGGCGAACTGGTCGGTGGTCAATGCCCAGAGCGCCAACGCAGGCAGCTACCGGGTGATCGTGAGCAATTCGGCCGGGAGCGTCACCAGCACCGCGGCCACCCTGACCGTCACCCCGGCTGTTCCACCACCCGTCGTCCTGACCCAACCGGCGGCTGCCACCCGCACGGTCGGCCAATCGGTCACCTTCACGATTGCTGCGTCGGGCTCCGGCCCCCTTGCCTACCAGTGGTACCTCGACGGCATCCCGATCGCGGGCGCGAACGCGCCGTCCTACACGTTGGCGGCCGTGGCACTGACCGATGCCGGGGCCTATACAGCCGGAGTACGCAACACGGCCGGGGAGGTGTTGAGCAACCCGGCCTTGCTCGTCGTCAACCCGGCACCGATCCCGAAGCTGAACCTTCGCCTCGAAGCCAACGGGCGACTGACCTTCACGTGGACCGGCGCGGCGCGCCTGGCTTGGTCGCCGACGCTGACCGGGTCCTTCAGCCCGGTGCCCAACGCCGCCAGCGGCTATCAGGCGCTCCCGGGCGGAGACCAGGGGTTCTACCGGCTGGTGCCTTGATCGGAGGTGGCGGAGTCCGCTCCGACCGGTCAGCGTCGAGCAAACCCATGTCCGAAGACCTTTTCTCCGGGATCCGTTTCTGCCCGGCTGTCGGCACCTTCAAAAGAACGCCGGAGGAATTCATCGCCGAAGGCCACCTCGGGGTTGAGCTATGTCCCGGAGGACTCTGGTCCCGGCCGGTCGAGGCGGCAGCGTATTGGCGATGGCTGCGGGACCAGCAACCGGCTCCATGCCCCAGCCTTGATGAACTGCTGGCGTGGCTGATGAGGTTTCTCGGCCTGGTCGACCGTCCGACCGAGGCGCCGCGGTTCTTCGGCCTCGGTTTCGTTCAAGGGGCCGAGACGGCCCTGGCCCACCAACCGCTGCCGGAAGGCGTGCTGGATCCCGTCCCGGACGCCCTCGTGTCCCTCGGGCAGGCGCAGGTCGGGACGCTGGAGTTGGTCACCGGCACCGCCGCCTTGAGCCGGCTTCGGAACTGGGTCAGCCAATGGCTGACGAGCGATTTCATGGAAACCCCGTCGATGGTCTGGCGGCTCGGGCTTGCCATGGGGCATGAAGCCACCCGGACGCATCCGTTGGTTTGCGGCATGGTGACGGCCGAGATCGCAGCAGCCCGGTTTGAACAACGCTTCGCGGGTCGAGTGGTGGTCGCCACTGCGACCCGAAGCGGCGATACGCTGTGGCAGGCCTTCATCCGGAGCACTTACGGCACCGGGGTCGAGGCGGAGGTGCTGGCAACCTCGCAGGCCACGACTCTGGAACGGCTACGCCGCGGACAAGGAACGCTGCGGTCGTTCCTGGTCGACGCGAGAACCAGCGGTTGGAGCGTTGCGCAGACCGCGTCACCCAAGGCCGACGCCCTGCGGCGCGAGATCGGCCACGATGCGATTGGCTCCCTCAGGAGGTTCTACGTCGCCAACTCGGGCCCGCTGACCTCGTGCGCACCGGACGACCGGCTCCTGGAGACCCTTCGCCAATGGCTCTTCCGCACCCACCCCGGGCTCTTCGGAGCCGGCGACCCGGGTGCCGAGCACGTGGCGCTCCGGCATGCCTACGACTTCCTCTGGTGGCGGGGCTTCTTGGAGGGCGGGCCGTGATGGATCGGCAGAGGCCAATCATGAACGGGACCACCGTGAACCTGTCGAAACGGATGCGACCTGTGGATTCGTGGTCGCCGACCGGCCATCGGGCGGCGGATCCCCCAGGGACTGCCCGTCTCCCCGTGCCTACCCCAGCCAATGTCCGATCCCTTCGTGCATCCTCCCCAGGCAACCACATGAACACCCCGGAATTCAGCACGGTCCGCCCGTCCTCGGAAGTCGAGGAGGCTGCCTTCGACCAGGCCATCACCCTCGCCAAGGGCCTCTACGCCCACCAGGTCGAGGGCATCGCGTTTCTGCTGGCCCGACGAGGCTCGCGACTTCACGCCTTGGCTCGCTCAGGAGGAGAACCTCCGTCGTCTTTCGGACGCCCTGAACCTGGAGCTGGAACTCGACCGGGTGGAAGTGGCGGTCGGCCCTTACTCCGCCGACATTGTCGCAACGGACGCCTCCTCAAACACCAAGGCCGTCATCGAGAACCAGCTCGAAAAGACCAACCATGACCACCTGGGAAAAGTCCTCACCTACGCCTCCGGGCTCGAAGCCCAAATCCTCATCTGGATCGCCAAGAAGTTCACCGAGGAGCACCGGCAAACCTTCGACTACCTCAACGAATGTACCTCGGGTCGCCTCCGCCTGTGTGGCGTCGAAGTGGAGGTCCTCCGCATCGGGGACTCCATCCCAGCACCGCACTTTCGGCTCGTCTCCAGTCCGAACGAAACGATTCAAACTTGCCCGTTGCCTGCCGGTCGCATCTTGGCTCCTATGACAGACAAATTCCCCGATTCCGCAATGCCGCCTTTCCCCATCCCTTCCCTGCGCCGCCAGGCCTTCACTCTCATCGAACTTCTGGTCGTCATCGCCATCATTGCGATTCTGGCCGGCATGCTTTTGCCCGCCTTGTCCCGCGCCAAAACGAAGGCGCAACAAATCAAGTGTCTCGGGAATCTGCGGCAGCTTGGACTCGCGAATTTCATGTATGCGAATGATCACGGCAAGACCATCCCCTACGAGTTCAAGGATCCTCTTTGGCTGAAATCGTTGAGTGAGAATTACTCCCAAGTTGACAGCATCCGCTTGTGCCCGACCGCGCCTTACAACAAAAAATATGGCGATCTCGGCACGGTGTTCAGCGCTTGGGTATGGGGAAACGTGGTCAACCCGGCGACGCGTGAGCCCAAGTGGTCGGGAAGCTACGCGCTCAACGGCTGGATGTATGCCGGGGACTGGCCCGATGGCGTCAATGGGTATCCAAAGGTGCAAAACGCGTTCCGCCTTGAAGCTGACATTGCCAGCCCCGCGCGTACTCCAGTTTTTTTCGACGCTGTTACCCCCGACGCGTGGCCCAGATCAGCGGACAGGCCCGCCCGCGATCTTTTTGCCGGCGATGCGGCCGGCAGCCCGGGCATGTCGCGAATCACGATTGCTAGGCACGGTTCTCGGCCCAACCCCGTCCCCCGAAAACACTCCCCTGGCGTGACACTGCCAAGTTCGGTGAACATGGTATTTGCGGATGGGCACGGAGAACTCGCGCCGTTGGAACAGCTTTGGAAATTTGCTTGGCACAAAGACTACCAGCCGCCGGACAAGCGGCCCGATTAGGCTGAACTCGATGTCATCGTTTTTGAATTATGCCCAAGAGTTTTGAATTGGTTCGTATGTCTTTTCTCCAAGCAGTCCCGTTCGAGGCCGCTTCGTTCCTCAGGATCGGCCTCATCCTTATTGAATCCCTCGTTGTCTGTTTGCTGATTCCCCCCGCGGCGTGTGGTGCTCAATTTGCGGTGCCTCTGTTCGACGGACGAACCTTCAAGGGCTGGGAAGGCGACACGAACGGAACGTGGCGGATCGAGGCGGGCGCCATCACCGCCGGCTCGCCCGATCCAGCGACACCACGAAACGAATTCCTGGCGACCACGCGCGAGTTCGTCAATTTCGAGCTTCGTTTGAAATTCAAAATTGAAGGGACCACCGCCCTCAACGCGGGCGTGCAATTTCGCAGCAAACGCATTCCCAACCACCATGAAGTCAGCGGCTATCAGGCCGACATCGGCACGGCGGTCGATGGCCATCTCTACGATGAAAGCCGGCGCAACCGGATGCTGGCCACACCCACCCAGCGCGCCGTGGAGCGGGCCTTGAGCGCGGTCGGCTCCGATGGCTGGCATGAATATCGAATCAGCGCGATCAACCAGCGAATTCTCATGTGGCTGAACGGTGTCCAAATGATCGAATACGCGGAGACGGACTCCACCATTCCCACCGGCGGAATGATCGCGCTGCAAATCCATGGGGGAATGAAGGGCAAGGTGGCCTACAAGGACATCCTCATTGAGGAGTTCCCCTCGGCACCCGCAGCGGCACGGCTCGGACCGCTGGATTCTACGCTCGCGCCGCCCGGCCCTTTCCCCGGACGACGCTTCGGTCTGGAGACTAATGACGTGGTGGTGTTCACCGGCCAGACGGACATTGTCCGGCTGCGACACGAGCCCGCCGTGGAGACCCTGTTGGCGATGCATTTTGCCAGCGCCCAACCAAGGTTCCGCAACATGGCATGGGAAGGCGACACGGTTTACGAGCAATGGAGGGATCTGAATTTCGGCTCCTGGTCCGAACAACTCAGCGCCGCCCGCGCCACCGTCATTGTCGCGCAATTTGGCCAAATGGAATCCCTCGACGGCATGTCGAAGCTGAACGACTTCACCGCCGCTTACGAAACCCTCCTGGACCAGTTCACGAGTCGCACACGCCGTGTGGTCCTTCTCTCGCCGCGCCCGTTCGAGTCGCCGCAATCCATCCACATGCCGGATCTCACAACGAACAACAACACGGTGCGCGCTTACGCTGACGCGGTGCGGCAATTGGCCGATCGCCGAGGCTTCCTGTTCGTGGACTTGTTCACGCCGCTGACGGGCGGGAACGAGAGGCTGACGGTCAATGGAATCCACCTCACACCGCCAGCGCACAGCACGATTGCGGCGCTCATTGCCCGCTTACTTGGAGTGGAGACTCCGGGCCTGGGCTCGCTGAAGGACCTCGGCGACGCGATTCGTGAAAAGAACCGGCTCTGGTTTGACAACTGGCGCCCCATGAACTGGTCCTTCGCGTTTGGCGATCGCACGGAGCAGCCCTTCGGAAAGGCGGGAGGCGGTCGCCCGGCCTTGCGCATCGAGCTCGAAGAATTCCAATCGATCCTGGCCGCAGCCGATGCCCGCGTGCAGGGACTGGCCAAAGCGGCCCAAGAAGGTCGGCAACTCACTCAGGCCCAGACCAACACGGTCGCACCTGGCTCGCGGACCGACGTCAGAATCGCCGAGAGCCCGGCGGCCGAACACTCTCCCGAAGCTGAACTGCGATCATTCACAGTCGCGGATGGGTTCGCGGTGAACCTGTTTGCGTCGGAAGCGGACGGGATCATCAAGCCGCTGCAGATGCGTTGGGATGATTCCGGCCGCCTTTGGGTCTTATGCACGCCGACCTATCCCCATATCGAGCCAGGCGCAAAGCCGGGCGATTACATTCTGGTGTGCGAAGACACCGATGGAGACGGACGCGCCGACAAGGTCACCCGCTTCGCTGAACACTTGCTCGTCCCGATGGGCATCGAATTTGGAGATGGCGGGGTGTATGTGGCTGAGGGATCGGAACTCGTTCATTTGCGCGACACCGATGGTGATGGCAAAGCCGACGTGCGCACGGTCGTTCTTTCGGGTTTCGGTACCGCGGACGCGCATCAAATGATCAATGGTTTGGAGCGCGGACCCGGCGGGGAATTTTGGTTTACTCAAGGGCACCATGTTTTCTCACGCGTGGAAACCACCCACGGTGTCGCGCGATTGGAAAAAGCCGGTGTCTGGCGCTACCGCCCGCGCACGGGACGACTCGACGGTTTCTTCAACCTTTCGACCGCCGGATTGAATTGTCAGGGCGTCACCCACGACGATTGGGGGCAGACCTTCCACAATTCCGGCGCTTACAGCGGCGGTTTTTACACCTCGGCCGGGGCCATCCCCACCCTGCGGCCATTGCGCTACTGGGCGATGGCCGTCCCTGACCGACGCAATACCGGCGTCGAAATCATTGGCACGAAACACCTGCCGAACGACTTGCAGGGCTGCGTGGTCTGGGGTGGGTTCATGGGCAATACCGTGCAGTTGCACCGGCTCGATGGTGAAGGCGCCGGCTTTACCGCCGCCGTCTTGCCCGACCTGCTGACCTCGTCCCGCCGGGAGTTTCGTCCGGTCAACGTCAGGATCGGTCCCGACGGCGCGGTTTACGTGTGTGACTGGTACAACCCGATCATCGGCCATTATCAGGCCAGCTATCGTGACCCAGCCCGCGACAAGACTCGTGGCCGCATCTGGCGCATCCACGCCAAGGACCGTCCGTTGGTCAGGCCCGCGGTTCTGGCAGGGCGGACATCCGCGGAACTGTTGGAATTGCTTCGCTCTCCCGAGCGCCTCACGCGTCATCAAGCCAGGACGCGTCTGTTCGACAAACCGACTCAGGAAGTCATGGCCGCCGTCGATGCGTGGGTTGCAGCCCTGGCGCCCACCGATCCCCAGTTTGAACAACTCCTGGTCCATGCCATTGGCATCTGCGAAGGCCATGAAACCCTCCGCCCGGCACTTCTCAACCGCCTGCTGAGGGCGGAAGATTTCCGGGCACGCGCCTACGCCACCCGAGTGATCGGCCATTGGGGAACGCGATTGGCCGATCCGTTGTCGCTACTCCGAAGGCAGATTCAAGACCCGCATCCGCGAGTTCGCCTCGAAGCGATTGTGGCTTGCAGCTACATCCCGTCGACCGAGGCCGCGGCAGTCGCCACGCAAGCGTTGGATAAACCGCGCGACCGATTCATCGACTATGCCCTTGCTCAGACCGTCAACGCGCTGGGGCCGTATTGGTATCCGGCCCTGGCCGGGGGGTCACTGCCATTCGCCGCAAACCCGGAACATCTCCGATTTGCCCTCGAATCCGAGGGCACGAAGGAGACCGCCGGGTTGGTCCGGAAGCTGGCGGACAGACCTGGCCTCGAGGCGCAGTTTCGCGAGCGCATCCTCGGGCTCCTAGCCGCGGTGGGGTCCGGGGCGGATTTGCGCTACGCGCTCGACGCCGCGCCGCGCAGCCAGGTGGTGCTGCAAGAATTGGTCAAGGCGGCTTCCGTTCATCATCGCAAGCCCGCTGGCGATCTCACGGCGCCGGTTCGACAATTGATCGCCGATGCCAGTCCCGCCCTGCGAGCCCTCGGTCTGGGACTCGCCGGCGCTTGGGGAATTACCGAGGCATCGGACGCAATCCGTGCGGAACTGGCGCGAGTGGACAACGACGAACGGATGCTGGTCGCCGCACTCGGCGCGTCGCCCGCTCTCTTGGGTCCGGAAACAATCCGTCGTGCGCGGCCCCTGGCCGCGTCCACCGCTACCCTCCCCGTGCGAACGGCATCCATCGCCGCGATGGCCGCCGTGGAGCTGACCGCCGCCGCGCGAGCCGTGACCGAGCTGCTTGGTGACGTGAAGACTGAGGCCGACATGAATCACCTGCTGGCCCCGATACTGAACCGCAAGGACGGCGCGGCCGCACTGACGCAAGCATGGCAAACGAACCCGCCCGCCGCTGATGCCGCCCGGCTGCTCCGACGCGCCTTGAACAACAGCGGGCGACACGACGTCGCTCTCATGGACGTGCTTCACCACGTCGTCGGAATCGAAAATGAACTGCCGGCATACGATCCCACTTTTGTGAGATCTCTCGCGGAGGCAGCCATGAAACAGGGTGATGCGAAGCGAGGAAGGGCCGTCTTCTTGTCGAATCTGACCAGTTGTGGCGCCTGCCACAAACTCGATGGCCAGGGAGGAGAAACGGGCCCCGATCTCACACTGGTCGGCGCCGGACGGAGCCCCGAGCTCTTGATCGAATCCCTCCTCTGGCCCAATCGCCAGATTCGGGAAGGTTACCTGGCCACCACGATTACGACGAAGGCAGGCGGGCAATTCACCGGCTACAAGTTCCGCGAAACCCCGGACGAATGGCAACTGCGCGACCCCGCCGTGAGCGAAATCCACCGCATCGCCAAAGCTGACGTGGAGCAAATAAAAGACACCGGCAGTTTGATGCCGGAAGGTCTCACCGCGGGCCTGACTCGCGATGAACTGCACGATCTGATCCGATTTCTTGCCGATCAGGGGCGGAGCAGCACCTCCCGCTAATCACCGACCCTCCGGATGCCTATCCCACGCCCAGGGATGAGCAAGCGAGGGCTTGAGCGGTTTTCATGCACTTGGGGGATCGGCGGCACGTCACGGACAAACCGGTGCTCGCGGAGTGCGCGTTGGATCTGCGCAGGTCTGCGAGGGAACAAGCAGGAAACGAAGTGACGTGACCTCGCAAAACGGATCCAGAGGGAATGAGAGTCTGGGCGACCAAGAAAGGGACCAGACCATGAAAGGAAAGCGACACACGCCGCGTCCGTTCCCTCATCCCGGACTGGCTTCTGGTTCAAGCAAACGCTTCCTCCATAATTACCGGTGTATTAGGATAGTTGGCAGGAGATCTTTCTTTGGAGGTAGGAATGTGCAAATTCTCACGTTAATCGTGCTCGCTATTGGAGTGCTCGGCATCTTGATTTCATTGCCACTCTTGGGGTTGGCGGCTCTCGGGTACCACGGTGCCCTCGCGGATGTGGGCCCTGCCGAGAATCGCAACATGGGTATTCAATTGCTATCTTTGGGACTCCCGCCCTTGGTCGGTGGTGTGGTGGTGTGCGTGCTCGGTGTCCTCGCGTCTGCTTTGAATCGCCGTCGCACGGCCGCCGAACCAAGCGCTGCACCAAATGGCGGCCCCGCCGCGCAGCTCGGCAATTCGGGCGCCACGGGGGGGCCGCCATCGGTGAGCTGAATCGTTCGGCAACAGAAGCCCCGGGCCAGAGCCGTTAGGCCCCGACGCGCCGTTGCTGAGTCCGTGACCTGACAAGAGAGATCCAATACGCTGCTAGGTGGCAGGCAGGGGGATGGTGAAGGGAGCCCAGAGGGCGACCGGAACCATCCCCCCGCCTGATGCGGTCACAACACCCACCCGCGACATGACCAACGACCATCCATCCGACACGCCCGAATCGGGCCCGAAGAAACGCCGCTTCCTCAGCGCTGAGAAGAAATTCCAGATCTATCTGGAGGCGCAGTCCACCGACAAACCCGTTGGCGAGCTCCTGCGCCGAGAAGGCCTCTTCTCGACCGATCTGGCCCGCATCCGCCAGCAGGTGAAGGAGGGCGCATTGGTGCGGCTCAGCGCCAAACCCGGAAGGAAGGCCGAGATGGTGCCCTCGGCTGAATGCGATGCCCTCAAGCAGGAGCTGTTGGAAAAGGAACGAGCCCTCGCCGACATGGCGGTCGAACTGACCATACTGCGAAAAAAAACCAATGGGGTTTCGTCGGGGCGATAGCCGCCTTTTCGGCTCGGACGCTGGATGGGTTTAGAAGACACAGGCTTAATTACCACCGGGCGAGATGAATCCCACCATATCGACGCAAGCCTAGATTCGAGCCGAGAGACCTCACATCAAGGTGGATTCATCTGGGTATGGGGAGGAGGAGATGGCCCCGGGAATGGGCGGGTTTGCGGTTCTTTGTGGGTTGGCGGCATGCCGAATCGAGCTGATTCAACGGCTGGCCCAGGTGCAGGCACGTCCAACCCAAGCCTTGCCAAGGTTCAAGCTGCCAGAATGATTTCCACGGTGCATCGGTTCTGGGTCATGCTGTCGTTGATTCTGGCTGCTTTCTGGGTGCCAGCAACGTCACATGCTTTCCTCGCGAGTCTTGGCGTGATCCAAAAGCGCCATTCAGCTCATGTCGAGGCTCACTATCATGGTTTAGGAGAGTCGCACGGACACGACGGCGACAACCACGACTTTGCGGACGGCATTTGTCGGACGGAAGCCAGTCGAGTCCGCGTCCCCAGCGTTTCACGTTCCTGCCTTCATGCCGCTTTTTTGACGGCAGGTGAGGGACTTGCGGACACGTCGATCAATGGCCTCGATTGGACCGGGCCATCCCCGCCCGGCGCTCCGCCACCAGAAGTCTCCCGAGTCTGGCAATTTTCTCTCCAAGCGGCGCTTCCTGTCCGCGCGCCTCCATCGCTTCTCTGACCGTCCATTGCGGACGGTCCGCCCCCAGATTGAAAAGGTGACTTTTCGTCACCCTCCCGATACCTATTTCCGCGGGTCTGCCCGTCTCCGTTCCGGGTGGCAGCCCGCTCTCAGCGGGCAGTGCGAGCGGCAACAATTTGCGACCTTCCCCTGACTGAAATGAAAAGCTACTTGGTTTCCCGTTCAATCGTTACTTCTTGGGGTGCCTTGGCGGCACTGGCGTTACTGAATGGCTGTAAAGACGACCCATCTCAGGGTGATCGCCCCTCTGCCCACAGCCATGGGGACCATGCACCACCGCATGGCGGAACCCCGGTTATCGTGGGTGAGGATCGTTTCCACCTCGAACTCGTCCTCGATGCCTCTGCCGCGAGGATGCAGGCGTATGTGTTGGACGGACACCTTGATGGCTATGTTCCGGTGGCCGAGACCAACCTCCTGCTGGTCGCGAAAGTCGACGGCAAAGCGGAGAGAGTCTTGTTCCACCGTGCGGTCGATCCCGCATCGGGAACACTTCCAACAAAATCCTCAGTCTTCGAAGGGAATGCCGGGTGGCTGGGAACGATCCGGACGTTCGAGGGAAGTTTCCCAACGCTCACGCTGAACGGCACGACGTTCAGCAACATCTCGTTCTCATTTCCAAAGGGCTCGAAGCACGTCCACTGACTCAAAGACATCATGAGACCTCACTCCATCTCCCTGGCTCTGCTTTCGGCGACCTTCCTGAGCAGCACAGGCTGTCGCAGGCCGACCGTTGGTCACGGCCATGACCACGGGGACGAGTCCAAAACAGCACAAATCTCCATCTGGACCGAGCACCATGAAGTGTTTGCCGAACACCGCGCCCCAGTGGCCAACAAGGCGACGACATTCGTCACGCACGTGACCGATTTGCACACGCTAGAGCCGCGCCGCGAAGGAATGGTCAAGTTTGTGCTGCGACAAGGCGAGACGGTTGCCGAGCATCCGCAGGCCGCACCGGCTCGGGCAGGGATCTACCTGCCAAGAATCACCTTTCCGAAGGAGGGGGACTGGCAGGTGACGTTGTTGATTCCTACGGAGGGCAGCAATGCGCCGGTGGAACTGGGCACGATCAAGGTCTATGCGGATGACCATGCAGCGGAACGTGCGGAGATTGCTGGTGGACCGGAAGGCGTAAGCTTCCTCAAGGAACAGCAATGGAAGGTCCGCTCCAAAGCCGAGCCGGCAACCAGACGCCTTCTCGTCGAACGTCTCAGATTTCCAGCCCGGGTGCGGGCCAAGCCGGGTCTCAGCGCCACCGTCACTGCCCCGGTCTCGGGCCAATTGGTGGCTGCAGTCGCCGGCCGCCTGCCACAACCAGGTCAACGGGTGGAGGTGGGACAGTTGCTCGCCTTGCTCAAACCTAACTTCTCGGAAGCGGGCGCGAAGGTGACTCAGGTCCAAGCCGAATTCACAACCGCCAAAGCCGGACTCGACCAGGCCGAGTCCGCCTTCAATCGCACGAGGAAGCTCGCTGCCGAACAAGCGAAGTCCGCGCGGGAGTTTCAGGAAGCGGAGGCCGCCTATCAATCCGCGAAAGCCCGCTATTCCGCTGCCACCCGCCTGCTCGCAACGTTCAAGCAGGTGGACGGATCCCCATCGCTGGATGAGACCCTCTTGATGGAGCTGCGAGCACCCATCGCGGGTGTCCTCAACTCGATGGCGGCCGGGCCCGGCGAAGTCGTCGCGGCGGACAAACCGATGTTCACCATCCTAAACCCAGAAACCGTTTGGATTGAAGCGAACATCCCCGAATCCGGCCTCGCCCGACTGAGCAAGGCCAAGGACGCCTCAGTCGAACTGCCCTCTGAACCCGGACGCTTCAGCCTCATTACCGGTGACGGTCATGGCAAACTGCTGTCGGTCGGGCTTGAAGTTGACGGCGCCACGCGCACCGTGCCGCTCCTTTACGAAACGACCAACCGCAACGGCCAATTTCGAGTAGGACAAGACCTAACGCTCCATGTCGAAACGGCACGCGTCGAGGATTCGGTGGCGCTTCCCGAGAGCGCACTTGTCGAGGAAGGAGGCGAACTGATCGTGTTCTTGCAGGTCGGCGGCGAAACCTTTGAGAAGCGCGAGATCAAAATGGGCGTCCGCGACTCGGGATTCGTGCAGATCCTTGAAGGCATTAAGGAAGGGGAGCGGGTGGTCACAAAGGGGGCCTATGCCATCCGTCTTTCATCGATGTCGGGTGTCATGCCCGCGCACGGCCACGCTCATTAAAGCAGGCATATGGACAGGCTCATTCAATGGGCGTTGGGCAACCGCGCCTTGGTCATTGTCGCCGCGCTGCTCCTCACCGCTTTGGGCATCCACACGGCCTCGCGAATGCCGGTGGACGTGTTCCCCGATCTGACGGCCCCTGCCGTCACGGTCATCACCGAAGCGCATGGCATGTCACCGACGGAGGTGGAGACGCAAATCACGTTTCCCATCGAGGCGGCGGTCAACGGCGCGTCTGGGGTGCGGCGCGTCCGCTCGGCGACGGCGGTCGGTATTTCCGTGGTGTGGGTTGAATTTGAGTGGGGAACGGACATCCGCAATGCGCGCCAAACCGTCAGCGAGAAAATTAGCGGCCTAGTCGCCGACCTGCCGCCCGAGAGCGGACGCCCAACGCTCGCACCGCAGTCTTCCATCATGGGAGAGATTCTCTTCCTATCGCTCTCTTCCGAGCAGCATTCACCCTTTGAACTTCGCAGCTATGCAGAAGTCTCCCTTCGCCGCCGCCTGCTGGCAGTGCCTGGCGTCTCGCAAGTGACGCCGATTGGCGGGGGCGACAAGCAGTTTCAGGTGGTCTTGAATCCCGCTGCATTGCAGTCCCACAACATCACGTTGAACCAGGTCGTCGGCACGTTGGAAGCAGGGAACGAAAACGTCTCCGCTGGGATCATCAATGAACGGGGTGCGGAATGGCTTGTCACGGGTGTGGGTCGCATCCGCTCCCTCGAAGACATCGGCGCCACCGTCGTGGCAGCGCAAAGAGGTGTGCCGACGCTGATACGCGATCTTGGCGAGGTGATCATCGGCCAGGCGCAGAAACGCGGCGAAGGTTCGGCAATGGGCAAACCCGCCGTCATTCTCGGCATCCAGAAGCAGCCCGGCGCGAACACACTTGAACTCACCACGCGCCTCGATGCCGTCCTCGCCGATGTCACCGCTAGCCTCCCGCCGGGAATGACGCTCAAGTCGAACATCTTCCGGCAGGCAGATTTCATCTCCGTATCCGTACGCAATGTTCAGACAGCCCTCCTCGAAGGCATCGTGCTCGTCACGATCATTGTGCTCCTGTTCCTTGCGGATGTCCGGGCCACCCTCATCACGCTTACGGCGATTCCACTGTCCCTCGTCATCGCGGTACTCGCCCTGGATTGGTTCGGGGCCTCCATCAACACGATGACCCTAGGCGGCATGGCCATCGCCATCGGTGCATTGGTGGATGACGCGGTGATTGACGTGGAAAACGTGGTCAGACGTTTACGAGAGAATCACCATCGCCCCCTCGAGCATCGTCGTCCCACCCTGCGGGTGGTATTCGATGCGAGCGTCGAGATCCGGAGTTCCATTGTCTTCGCAACGCTCATCATCGCTTTGGTGTTCATTCCGGTCTTCTTCCTCGGCGGCGTGGAAGGTCGGTTGTTGCAACCGCTCGGTGTCGCCTACCTCGTGGCACTTTCGGCTTCACTGATGGTCGCCGTCACCGTGACGCCGGTCCTCTGCTATCTCCTTCTGCCGAAGAGCAAAGGGCTCCTCGCAGAGCATGAACCTAGGTTCGTGCAGTGGCTCAAGGGCGGATACGCGCCGATCCTACGGTCCGCTCTCACCCACCCATGGCGCTTCACCTTGCCAGCAGTGGTGCCGCTCGGCATCGCCTTGGTGGCGACCACGCAGATGGGTCGCGCATTCCTGCCGGAGTTCAACGAAGGTTCGCTTACCATCAGCGCCGTGACGCTACCCGGCACCTCACTCGAGGAATCCGATGGGTTGGGTCGAGTGGTGGAACAGACGTTGTTGGGTTTCCCGGAAGTTGTCTCCGTCGCACGCCGTACCGGGCGGGCGGAACTGGACGAACACGCCCAAGGCGTAGAGGCCTCCGAGCTGGAGGTGTCCATTGTGCTACAGGACCGTAACAAGAGAGAGTTTCTAAAGGCCTTGCGAGCCGCCTTTGCGCAGGTGCCGGGCATGAACATCACCATTGGTCAGCCGATTTCCCACCGCATTGATCACATGCTCTCCGGCACGCGGGCAAACATCGCGGTGAAAATCTTCGGCGGTGAACTCCACCAGCTCCGCACGCTGGCCGAGAAGGTGAGGCAGTCTATGCAAGGGGTAGCAGGCGTTGTGGATTTATCCATTGAAACGCAGACCGAAGTGCCGGTTTTGAAGGTCAAGTTCGAGCGTGAGTCGATTGCACGTCATGCGCTGACCATCCGCGATGTGGCCCGGACAGTGGAAGCCGCCCTGCGAGGAGTGAAGGCAACGCGTGTCCTCGAAGGTCAGGCCTCCTACGACATGGTGGTGCGTCTGGCCAATGCAGAAAGCTGGCAACTCGACACGCTCGGTGATTTGCTTGTCGATACACCCGCCGGGGCGCGCGTGCCGCTGCGCTCGCTCGCTCGAATCCAGCGTGATACCGGCCCAAATCAGATTCTACGCGAGCAGGTCGAGCGCAAGATCGTTGTGCAATGCAACGTTGATGGCCGCGACGTGACCAGCGTGGTGAACGATATCCAGAAGCTCGCGAATCCAATTCTTGCCGGCGCCCGCGGCTACCGGGTGGAATACGCGGGGCAGTTCGAGAGCGCGGCGGAGGCCAGGCGGACGCTCACGTCCGTGAGTCTCGGCGTCGTAATCGGCATTGGAATCCTGCTGCACATCGCCTTCCGTTCCATCCGCGACGCCGCGATCATCATGCTCAACCTTCCGCTGGCGCTCATCGGGGGCGTGGCTGGAGTCTTCGTTGGGGGCGGCGTCCTGAGCGTCGCGTCTCTCATCGGTTTCATCACAGTGGTGGGGATCGCGACGCGAAACGGCATCATGCTCGTTTCGCACATCCGATATTTGCAGGAACACGAGGGCATCACCGATTTCCGTGAGGCCGTGCAGCGTGGAGCGATGGAACGCCTCGTGCCGATCCTGATGACCGCGCTCGCCGCTGGATTGGCGCTCATCCCGCTCGCGCTGGGTGGCGAGAGGCCCGGGAACGAAGTTCAAACTCCAATGGCCATCGTCATCCTGTTCGGTCTGCTGACCTCGATGGTGCTGAACATGGTCATCGTTCCGGCGCTTTACCTTGCCCTGGGACGGCCCTCGAACCTCCAACCCAAAACCTGAGATGACCCATTGCGTCATCAAGGTCCCGAGCAGCGCCGCTTTGGTCGTGGCCAGTTCCCTGGCGTCAAGGCGAGGCTTCCTCGTGGGCAGACTCCTCGCGTCGCTGCGGTTGGTGTTGTTCTTCGGGCTTTTTTGGTTCTACCTCGAATCCAAGGACTCCGAAAAGTTGGCGGTCCTCTCCGTCAGCACCCTCAGGCTCCTGCTTTTGCAAACCCGTTCTTGAGTCTGCTGCCACCCCTAATCCTGACATGACAACTCTGATTCTCCTGACCTTGGTTGGTGTCTTTTGCGGCGCACCTGGCGTCTGCGCTGCCATCAGCCAAATCGAGCTGCTCACCCTCGACCAAGCACTGGAAATGGCAGAGCGGCGGCATCCACAGCTTGCGGAAACACGGGCTCTGGTCGACGCAGCGTCCGGTCGTGCCCAGCAGGCGGGTACGTTCCCAAATCCCGAAGCCATCCTCTGGGCACAGCAAATCCCCTTTCAAAGCTATCCCGTTCCCGATCGCCAGTATCTGGCGGGCTTCGGACAGACAATTCCGCTGGGAAACCGTCTCTCCAAGGCTCGGGAGGCGGAACTGCTTGAGCGCGAAGTCCGTCTCCGAGGCCTGGACAGTGTTCGACGTCAGCTGCGGAAAAGGGTGCATGGCAGCTTTGCCACCGCGCTGTATCAGGAGAGCGCATTCCAAGCCCAAACCTACATCACGTCGGGATTGGGTATGCTGGTCACCGTCACAAAGGCACGTTTGGATGCCGGAGACGTCATCCCCCTGGACATTGCCCGCTCAGAAATGGAACTGGCGCGCGCCGAAGTCGAGTTGAGGCGGAGCGAGTCGCTTCGGAAGCAGGGCCTCATTGCACTCGCCGCCGCCGTGGGTGACCCCGATCTGGAGGTGAAATCGGTTGAAGGCAGCCTCGAGGTCGCCTTCGAGGTCCCAACCATAAATTCACTTGCCGCCAACCTCTTCACCCAACCGGAACTGCAAGCGGCCGAGGCAGGGGTACGCGCCAGCACTGCCCGAGTCGACCTTGCCAAGGCCGAACGGATTCCCGACGTGAGGGTGGAAGCCCTTTATCACCGTCTTGAAGTCAGTGGACAGAACACTTTCGACCTCGGGCTCAGCATTCCGCTCCCTCTATTCAATCGAAGCCAAGGGAGGCTGCGAGAGGCGCGTTCCGAGGCCCTCGCGGCCGAGGCTCGAGTGCGCCAAATGGCCAATGAGTTGAGCTTCAGGCTACGTGAGTCCTACGTCGCACTGACCACGGCCTTGGACAACCTGCAGGCCTTTAAGACCCAGATCCTACCAAAGGCCAAAACGGTTTTGGAATCAGCTGAGCTGCGGTATGCCTCCGGGGACAGTGCCCTGACCGACGTCTTGCCAATCCGACGGGACTGGGCTGGCGTCCATCTGAGTTATCTGGAGACTCTACGTGAGGTCATGCAGTCGTGGGCGGAAGTGTCCAGTTTCTTGGGCCAGACCGAAAAGCGCTAGCCTGCCTCGGAAATTTCAACTGCCTGCATGAAAGCCATGGAAAAAATTCTGCAGGCAGCAGGCAGACCCGATCGACCATCGGCGTGGATTGGGTTGATAGGCGGGTGTCGAACGCGCCGGCTACGTCTTGGCTCGCGAAGCCATCGAAGTGACAGGACCGCAAAAACTGCGAATTTGCTGAGGAAAAGAGTGGAGCGGGTGAAGGGAATCGAACCCTCGTCTAAGTTCAGGATGTCCAAGGATGTGTTTTTGCTGGGTTTTTTCACCATCACACCTCGCTGGACACGCCCGGATGTTAGCACTAGCGTTAGCACTGACATGGCCAGCATCCACCGAAGACCCAGGTCTCCTTTCTGGCATGGGGCCTTCCGTCAGGGTGGCAAACTCGTGCTGCGATCCACCGGATCGGCCGACCGAGCCGTCGCACGGCGCATCGCCGACGAGTGGGAGCAGATCGCCCGCCAGGCCGAGGCCGGCACCCACATCGAACAGCAGACCCGGGAGGTCATCGTCGGCATCCTGAAGCGGGCCAACGTCGAGTCGCACAGCATCAAGACCCCGGCGCTCAAGTCATTCCTGGACGGCTGGCTGGCCTCGAAGCTCTCGGCCTTGGCCAAGGGCTCGGCCTGGAGCTACCAGAAGGCCGTGGATGGTTTCCTGACCTGGGCCGGCAAGAAGGCCTCGATGCCGATAGCCGCCATCCAGCCGCAGGATGCCCGTGCCTACATCGCCAGCCTCCAGAGCGCCAACTACGCCAGCAAGACCGTCTCGGTGTACGGCAAGGTGCTGCGCTCGGCCTTCAAGCAGGCGATCACCGACGGGCTGATCCCCAGCAACCCGTTCGCCGCCGCCATCCCGAAGGTGGCCAAGGGTGCCGTGAAGGCTCACCGCCGCGGGGTGTTCACGCCGGCGGAGCTGCGGATCCTCTTGGAGGCTGCCAAAGGCCGCTCGGAGGATTGGCACACGGCGGTGCTGGTGGGCATCTACACCGGGGCACGGTTGCGGGACTGCTGTCGCCTCGAGTGGGAGGACATCGACCTGGCTGAAGCCACGCTGAGCCTTCACCAGCTCAAGACCGGCTCCCGCATCCAGATTCCGATCCACCCCGCCCTGCTCGAACACCTGGAGGCCTTGGCCTCAAGGGCCGGTGATCGGCCCGCTGCCTTCCTGACCCCGAGCCTCGCCGAGGCGGAGACCGGCGGCGCCCACGGGCTATCCCGGCAGTTCGCAGCGATCATGCGGGAGGCTGGAGTTTCCGCCGGCAAGACCAGCTCGGGCACCCGGCGCCAGCAGAACGAGCGAGGGTTCCATTCCCTGCGTCACACCTTCATCTCCGCCTTGGCGGCCGCGGACATCCCGGCCGAGCTCCGGATGAAGCTCAGCGGCCACGCCGACCTCAAGAGCCACACCGGCTACACCCACACCGAGACCCGCCAATTGGCCGAGGCGTTGAGGCGGATGAAGGTTTAGCCATCGCGTCTCTTTATCGATCACGATCACCATTTCTACGGGCAGAAGTACCTGCACGGCAGATCGCTTCCCCGACTTGGCGCTGATCGTGTTCCCCCAAGGCAACCCCTCGGCGTCGCCGGACACGGTGAGCGCTCGTCAAACACAGCCAGCCAATCTCGTTTGCGGGCTTCAAGCCCACGGTGATAGCGTCCGCTCATGAGATTCCCGGGCTGGATTTCGAGGGCTGCGACCGTGATGGCCTTTTTCTGCGGTCTTCTCAACGCCGGTGAGCCGGCCACCGCGGTCGCGACCGTCATCACAGGCCTCGTCACCGGTCTCTCGGCCACCTCCGGCGGATCGGGATCCTTGAGTGCACCGGATGCGAGGCCTGCCGCCCCACCGTTGCCGCTCAGGTTGACGATGGACCCAGGGCCCAGCCTGAAGGTAAGCGGAGCCTCAGGGCTCAAGGTGCGTGTCGATTGGTCTGGGGAAATCTCTGGGCCGTGGACGCCTTGGAGCAACGTCGTCGTGGGAGCCAGTGGCTTCGCGCTTGTGGGACTGAGCGGGGAAGGAGATCGGCGGTTTTACCGCGCCGGAACGGTATCGGATCCGAGGCCTACGGGTCCGACAGACTTTGTTTGGATCGAACCAGGCGCATTCGTCATGGGGACCTCGCTGAGTGAACCAGATCGGCAATACGATGAAGTCCAGCATACCGTGATTCTGAGCCGTGGATTCTGGCTTTCGAACCATGAAGTGACCCAAGGCGAATACTTGGCGGTGATGGGTAAGAACCCCTCATTCTACACGGGCAATACGAACCGCCCCGTGGAGAGCGTTCATTGGAATGAGGCGGTCGAGTATTGCAAGAAGCTGACGGAAAAAGATCGTGCGGCTGGGCGCATCACGGCATCGCAAGAGTACCGATTGCCCACAGAAGCCGAATGGGAGTATGCGGCTCGTGCTGGGACCACCGGCCAGCGGCATGGGGAGTTAGACCAGATTGGCTGGTGGGCTGGCAATTCCATGTCCAAAACCAACCCCGTGAAGACCAAAGCAGCCAATGCCTGGGGGTTGTACGACATGATTGGAAACGTGATGGAGTGGTGTGCGGACTGGCGTGAGGAGTATCCGACCGGCACCGCGGTTGATCCGATGGGGCCTGAATTGGGGCATGGTTCGGGCGGTGCTCGTGTTATCCGTGGAGGATCATGGTCAAGTGCATCTGGGCAGGCGCGCTCAGCCTACCGGATGAGTTTCCGCCCTTATTGGCGAACCGATTTCCTCGGTTTTCGAACAGCTTTGAGCGCAGGACCCACTACTGAGCTCGTCGCGCCGTCCATCACTGCTTCTCCGCAAGGGGTGACGGTGAGGTCCGGGCAGACGGCG
>Ga0194133_10003665_pt1 | contig 21541 bp, 21 predicted proteins | sample TA2KigOf40mmetaG_FD_155448 | JGI IMG/M metagenome (GOLD analysis project Ga0194133, IMG submission 155448) | Freshwater microbial communities from Lake Tanganyika, Tanzania - TA2015055 Kigoma Offshore 40m | ecosystem: Environmental > Aquatic > Freshwater > Lake | place: Tanzania: Lake...
GTGGCAACTATTTCTGGAAATACAGTAACTATTGTTGGTGCCGGAACAACGACAATAACCGCTATTCAGGGTACAACAACTACCTATAATTCTTCGCAAACAACGACAACATTTCAAGTAAATAAAGGAACTCCAACATTTGATTCATTTTTAATTTCTACAAAAACATATGGAGACGCTTCTTTTAACATTACAGATCCTTCATCAAATAGTGACGGTTCATTTAATTATACAAGTTCTGATATAAATGTAGCAACTATTTCAGGAAAAACAATAACTATTGTTGGTGCTGGAACAACTACAATAACAGCTACACAAGCAGCATCAGCAAATTATAATTCTTCACAAACGACCACTTCGTTTACGGTAAATAAAGGAATCCCGACATTTGGTTCATTTTTGATTGCTGCAAAAATATACGGAGCTGTTCCTTTTAACATTACAAATCCTTCATCAAATAGCGACGGTTCATTTAATTATACAAGTTCTGATACGAGTGTAGCGACTATTTCTGGAAATACAGTAACTATTGTTGGTGTTGGAACAACTACAATAACAGCTACACAAGCAGAAACCGCAAATTTTAATTCTTCCCAAACAACCACTTCATTTACAGTAAATAAAAGCACTCCAATAATTGGAACTTTTTCTCTTACGGCAAAAACATATCTTGATCCTTCATTTAATATTACGAATCCTTCATCAGTTAGCGATGGAACATTTACTTATACAAGTTCTAATACAGGAGTGGCAACTATTTCTGGAAATACTGTAACTATTGTTGGGGCAGGAACAAGCACCATAACCGCTACACAAGCAGCAACAGCAAATTTTAATTCTGCTACAAAAACAACTACTCTTACTGTTAATAAAGCAAATCCCACATACGGAACATTTTCTTTGCCAACAAAAACATATGGTGATTCTCCCTTTAACGTACCATTCCCTACATCAAATAGTAATGGGTTATTTACTGGATTTACACAGAATCCTTTATTTTTAGGATTCTTTTCAGGAAATACGTATTATATTACTAATGCTGGAACAACTACAATAACCGTTAATCAAGCCTCAACTGCGAATTTTAATTCGTCGTCAACATCAGCTTCTTTTACAGTAAACAAAGCAAATCCAACATTAGGTGAGTTTTCAATAGCAGCAAAGACATTCGGAAATAGTCCATTTACTGTTACAGATCCTACATCAAATAGTGATGGAACATTTAATTATATAAGTTCTAATACGGGTGTAGCGACTATTTCCGGAAAAACTGTAACTATTGTTGGTGCAGGAACAACCACAATAATAGCTACACAAGCTTCAACATCAAATTACAATTCGGCACAAACAACGCCTACATTTCAGGTAAATAAAGCAACTCCAATATTTGGAAGATTTTTCATTGAAGACAAGTTTTTTAATGATGGTAATTTTACAATAACTCCACCAACTAGTACTAGTGACGGACCATTTGTATACACAAGTTCTAATACGCAAATAGTTGATATTAGTGGAGATATCGCGGTTTTAACAGGTTTAGGGTCTTGCACAATAACCGCTACGCAACAAGAAACATCAAATTATTTATCTAATCAAACCTCATCAACATTTAATTTATTTCCAACTAATAACCCAGTATTTGATAGTTTCATTATTCCAAATAAAAACTACGGTAATAGTCCATTTGTAATTCCACCACCTAACGCAGATTATGTGGGTACATATACTTACACTAGCTCAAACACAAATATAGCTACCATTTCGGGAAATACAATAACCATTGTTGGTGCTGGAAAATGTACAATAACAGCTAGCAAACCAGGAATTTTTCCAATAAACGGAATATTTACTGTAAATAAAATAAATCCCACAATAAGTAATTTAAATAACATAACTAAAAATTCAAACCAAACAACTTTTCAGATTAATGACCCATCCTCCAATAGTAATGGAACATTTGAATATACTAGTTTAAATCCAAGTGTCGCAACAATTAGCGGAAATACGGTAACTATCATTAAAGACGGGTTAACTGTAATTAAAATAACTCAGTTAGAAAGCAATAATTATTTCTCTGACACAATTTTTACGAATTTATATGTAAGTAAACCAAGTCCCAATATAAATAATTTAAGCTTGCCATCACAAGTTCAATATGGAGACATTTTTTACGTTACGGACTTATCTTCAAACAGTGATGGTTTATTTAACTTAAATAGTTCAAACAATAATGTTGCCATAACATACAATAATGTAATTGTCTTTGTTGGTGTAGGAACTACAACTATAACAGCAACTCAAATTGAAACAAGTAACTATACACAAGGACAAACCACAAAACAAATAGAATGTCTAAAAGCTACTCCAATATATGATCAATATCTAATCCCATCAAAAACATATGGAGATGTTCCATTTTACATTAAAGAACCGTCATCAAGTAGTAATGCACCATTTACATATACAAGTTCCAATACATCCGTAATTGATATTTGCGGAAATTACGTTACAATTTTAGGCATAGGAAGTTCTACCATAACAGTTACACAGCCTGAAACAAATTTATTTTTGTCAGGCACCATAACTGCCACAATTACTGTCCAAAAACAAATGCCTACTTTTGGTCCTTTTACAATTCCGCAAAAAACTGCTTCAGACCCTTCTTTTATAATTGTTCCACCTACTTCAAACAGCACTGGCAATTTTACTTTTCAAAGTAACGATACAGTTGTTGCAAGTATTTCAGGTAATGTTATGACAATTAATAGTGGCAATAAAATAGTTAAAATAACAGCAACACAACTTGAAACATCATTATATCAATCAAAAAGTGTAGATTTATACATGTTTATATCCGGTTAAGGCTAATCCTTAAGTAACATTAAAATTAAATATTAATAATTTTATTTAATTTTAATGATTATTTTATTAAATTAATATATTATATATTAAATGATTAAACAATTAATTCACTCTACTCAAGAAAGATTTTTTGATATATTTATTTTTATATCATATATATTAATAATTTTATCGTTATTTAAATTATCAAAATCCGCACCAAAATATCTTGAATTATTGGATTACTACGTAAGAATATATGTTTGCTTATTTTTAATATGGAGATTTAATCCATTAAGAAGAACAATTGAGTTTACTGAACTTGACAGAAAAATAGCATTTAATGCTGGTTTATTCATATTAACTACAACCTTTATTAAAAATTACATTAATGATGTTAAAAACAAAGTATCATCTGTTATTATTAATGTAGAGAATGTTTAAATGTTTTATTTTTTTTGTTCGTTCTGTTTTTTATTGTTTTGTTTTTTGTTGATTTACTGAAAAAACTTTGTAGGTGTGTTATTATATGTTTTCCTAATACTTTATCCACTTCATATTCAGCTTCTTTTTTTTCAACTACTAAGTATTTAAAAAGCTTTATATTTTCGTTCATTAAATTTTTAAATTCGACTTCATCATCGCCTATTATTTTTTTTCCTATATTTGATTTAACAATCCTGCTTATCATATCATCAAATTTAAGGTCATAATAATATGGTTTTATGTTAATATAATATATATTATCATGAGCCATTTCCGGATAAAAACTATCATCCATAAAGCAAATCTCAGCATCAATCGGTATTTTTGTGCACTTTATTAAATCTTTATGTGATTTATTTTGAGAGGTTCTACATATTTCTACACGTTTGCCATTTATTTTAAACGCAGCAATTATTTGGTCTACTATTTTGTAGTTTATTTTTCCTTCAAAATAACTAATAATATGACGAGCCCATTCTCTCGGACCACTGTTATTAGTATATATCATCATTTTATGACAACAATTAGATTTTTTTTTGGTCTTTAAATAAGTTAATATATTTACTATATTTGGTCTTAAAAATTCTGGAAATAAATCAAGTGTCTCATCAAAATCAGTTTGAGTTAACTTAGTTTTATTTTTAGCTCTTAAATAATTACTTAGACTATCCCAAAAAATACCATATTGAGTAAAGTATCCTAATGTTTCATCTAAATCAAATACTACAATTTTCATAGTTAATATATGTTGAGAAAGATGTATTTAAAAAAATCTTTATTAAATACCGATAAATATTAAATAACATAATTATTTTATTTGTTATTTATATACTAGACTATGTCTGAACTTTCTATTAATGATCATAAACGAATTTTAGAATTTTATAAAGAAACAATACCTAAATCAAAGAGACTATTAAAAATAAGAGCAGAAAAATTATTAGCCAATAAATTATGCAGATGTATTAAAAAAATAGATAAGGTAAATGAAGCTCGCTCAATAGGTATTTGTACCAAAACAGTCATTAATAATAAAGGGTTTAAACGCGGTAAGTTCACATGTAAAAAAAATGAAAAAATTAATCTTTATAAAAATAAAAAGATGTTAACTAAAAAAAATAGGAAATAGAAAATAATTATATCAATTTATAATAATATGCCATATGATATAATTATTATAGGTAGTGGAATGGGAGGATTATATAGTGCTCTAAAGTTACAAAAATTTGCACCAGATACTTCCTTTCTAATTTTAGAAAAATATAAAAAAAATTGGATCGGAGGAAGAACAAGTAATGAAATGTTTTATGGAACTCAAATTGTTACTGGAGCAGGAATAGGAAGAAAAAGCAAAGATAAATTACTCCATAAATTATTAATACATTTTAATTTAAATACCTATGAATATACGGTTAATCCACATAAGTCTAAATTAATTCATTCTCTCGACATTAATAAAGTTATGAATCATTTAAAAAGGGAATATAAGGCTTTCGAAGACAAAGAACTTACTTTTAAACAGTTTGCTACAAAAGTTCTTGGAGAGAAAGAATACAAAAATTTTATAATAAATGCTGGTTATACTGATTATGAAAATGAAGATGCGTTTGAAACATTATATTATTATGGAATGGAAGACAATGCTTGTTGTTGGAAAGCATTTCACGTTCCATGGAGAAATCTTGTTCTAAAATTATATCAAGATATAGGTCAACAACATTTTAAATTCTCAAATAAAGTTGTTAATATAACTAAAATACAAGAAAAACCATGCAGATTTTTAATTAAAACTGAAAATGGTTTGCAATATTTATGTAATAAAGTAATAGTAGCATCCACTATAGATACGGTAAGAAAATTATTGCCAAATTATTCGATTTACGACGACATTCAAGGTCAACCTTTTCTACGATTATATGCAAAATTTACTAAAAGCTCTATACCGATTTTAAAAAAGTTTGTTAAAGGATTTACATTTTTACCCGGACCTTTGCAGAGAATTATTCCAATGGACCCTGATAACGGTGTCTATATGATTGCTTATAATGATAATAATAATACTATTGCTCTTAAAGACCATCTTCAAAACACCAAATCAAATAGAAATTTATATGAAATACTTTTAGAAAAATCATTAGGTATGTCTGAAGGATGTTTACATATTATTGCTATTAAAGATTATTATTGGCCTATTGGAACTCATTATTACAAACCATTAAATAAAGAGTTATATAGTTCGAGAGAAGAATTTATATATAAAGCTCAACATCCTGAAGCAGGAATTTTAGTTGTTGGTGAATGTGTTTCAAGAAACCAAGGTTGGACTATTGGAGCTTTAGAAAGCGTAGAAGCGGCGGTAACTAAAGAATGGGTTAAAAAAGAATGTTAGCCAAATAATAGGAGTGATAACCTATGCTGGCAAATGCTAACATTAATAATATTTCAAAAAACTTTCTGCTTGTTTTCTCTCTATTATATCCAATATAAACTACTAGAGGTCCTACAATAAAGACATGAATTAAGTTTACCCAATAACTTTTACCGGAATTTACGTAACCATAAATTTTTATTAAATGATATACTATTATTATAATTCCTAAAAAGAATAAAAATGGAAATAGCGGTTTATAAATGCTTTCTCTATTAATGCCTACATAAAGAAAGAGTGCTCCAACTATAAATATATGAAATAAATGAACAAATGTGCGTAATTCCATTATATAAAATAATTATATTATTTTCTATTGTTATTTTATTATTTTCTATTGTTATTTTATTATGGGAAGTTTTAATTATGAAAATACTGAAACTAAAATGATAGGTGGAAAAAAAATAGTGCGTAAAGTTAGTATTAAGAAAGGTAGGGGGTATAAAAGTATTACAAAATATCACAAGGGTAAAAAAATTTATAGTGTTAAGAAACCAATTCATAGTCATCATATAGAATTAATTAAGGGACGTAAATTTATAGCTGGATTGTTTAATGATTGTAAACATTCTAATAAGACAAGCTGTAAACATTGTAATAAAACAAAGAAAAGAAGAGGTGGTGGTAAAGATAATGATATAGAAATGGGACCTTCTCCAAGACAAAAATATATGGGTCCTATTCCACCAGACCCAATGAGATTTGATGCTCTTCAGGAAAAACTTCGTAAACATTATACCAATAAACCGTCTACACCTGAAGAAGTAGCCAGGTTTTTTGACCAAGGAAAACCAGAAGAAAGACATAAAAGAGAAATAATGGACATGGCAGGCGAAGACACATTAGGCGATCCTTTTTTAAATGAAGATTTGGAAATTTTTTCAAGAAAAGGTTAAAAAACATTAAAACATTAAAACATTAAAACATTAAAACATTAAAACATTAAAACATTAAAACATTAAAACATTAAAACATTAATAAAATAATATAAAAGATTTATGATATCTTATATATTATTATGGACTTATTGGATTTCACAAAAGAAGATATTGAATTATTCACATCAAAAGTTACCATTTCGGTAAAAAAAAGAAATGGTAGACAATTTATAACGAATGTGATTGGAATGGCTGAAGACTTAGACCTACCTAAAATTTTGTCATATTTGAAAAAAAAACATAATTGTAATGGTTCCATAACAACCGATAAGGAACACGGAGAAATTATGTCATTTAGTGGAGTTCAAGCAGAAAATATATTTAACTTTTTTGTTGATCAAGAAATATATAATAAAGGAGATATTATTATTAGAGGAGTTTAAATATATTGATTTTTATAAATAAAATTTAAAATATATAAATAAGTTAGAGGAGGGGATCATAAGGGGAAACATTAGGTTCCCCTATATTAACACGTTATCATCTCATAATGAAACGCATCAAAATCATCCACAAATAATTCATTTAATTTTCTGACAGTTTTTTGTTCTAAAATTAAATTCTGTGCTCCATTTTCATTCGAAACATTTACCTTAACTATTGGATGTATTATATTTTTAAACCCTAAATGTAGCAAAATGGTCCGTAAATCTTCCTCTAAATTTTCAAATCTTCCAATAATATCTACACCACATAACGCATTTATATCTTCTATTTGTTTTTTTTGACTCATAAAAATATGGCCATATTCAATATCTGATACATTATTCATAATATCTGGTCTATTAATATAATCAAAAAACTCTATATTTAATTTCAATACAGTATTGAAATGTTTCCACCCAGACAAAGCTCTATCGTAAGGATTTCGAATGAAACAAAATTTTTTATATGTGTTCCATTTTGTTTCATCCATATTCATTTCATTATTTAAAAAACTACTTGTTTTACAATACATTAACAAACCTAATATTTTATTGAAAAACGAGTTATCATATGTTTTATTTCCAGTTAAAATTGTTCTAAAATACTTACTTTTACATACCAAATTATGATCTGGGCGTCTACGGGTTATTAACCCTAAATAACTTGTAAAACCGTAATACCTTTCTAAGGTTGGACCAATATATGAACCACCTGTTTTTGGTATATGAATAAATATAGCTTTCTTATTATGATTAATGTATATCATTATTTATATTAAGATTTATAGTTTTATATTGTTATAACCAATAATTTTATTGAAAAAACTATTGTTTTTTATATAATGAATTATATGGTATTTGGGTTTAATAATTATTATATTTGGTGAATAATTATTACGAGAATACATTTTATATTACTATTATTTTATTTTATTTTTAATATAATTTTTATACTTTTAACATTTTACATTTTTTATATATTTTATATTTACATTTACATTTTTATAAAATTTATTTTGATAAATGGTCTAAAGCTGATAATAATACCAATTCTTGGTCAGTTAACTTTTGAAATATTAGATTTTTGTCCATTGATATACGAAAATGACGTCCTGGAAATCCAAAATTTTTACAGACACAAAAAATACCATCATCTGTAATTTTCATTTCACAAAATAAAGCACCTTTTGTTAAATGTATATTTGTTGGGTCTTCTATAGGTATCCATCTTAAAAAAGTTCCGTATTTTAAATCATTCATTTCATCTACATATTTGTAGTCTTTTAGTTTATTAAATATATCTATTGTATCTTTCTTAGAGAGATGTAATTCTTTTAATATATTTAAATTCATTTCTTTTATTTTTTTGGTAGTAAAATTAAATAGTGTTTCGTTTGATTCATCATCCAGCGCTTTTAATAATTTATTCACGTCCATTATACTTATTAATTTAAATAAATAATTTTTAAATCAATATATATTATTTAAACATATTTTTGGCTCCACCTTTTCTAAAGGTGGATAAAGGTGGATTACCATGATCCAAACGCACCACCTCCTAAAACTGAATTAGCTGCCATAGGTTCAAAAGGGGTCATACCTTCAGTCATTCCTGGTGTAGCAGCACCTACTAATGGATTATTATCTTGTCTGTACATAGCATCATAGTTTGGCATTTGTTGTGTTGGCATTGACGATTGGTCAGCACCATAATTTGGCAATGAGCTAATAGCTGTTCCATCTGTCATAGGTTGCGTTGGTAACATTTGTTGTCCAGAAATGGGTTGAGATACCTTTACAGCTCCACCTTTATCATTTTTCTTCTTATTTGCTGGCTTACCATCCCACAATTCAACTACACGATCTACAAGTATAGCTACTTTCTCTCCAAGTTTTGTTTGAAGACTCATAGTAATCATTAAAATTGCTAAAATTATATATACAATATGGAAATCAGGATATTTTGCTCCACTATAGGTAGGTATAAATGTAATTACTCTATGAATAAGTAGCAAACCCATAAACATAACAATAATTTGAATTAATATTTCTGCTGAAACTTCTAAACTACTTTTCTTATCATCTGACTCTGGAACATATTTTTGCATAGCTTTATTTAAAATAACAATTGGAATAATAGCTATAACAGCATATTGAAGAATATTCAATATTTCGGATTTTGAGTCATCGTCAAAATTAAAAACGTGTTTAAAGAAACTTTTTGATTCATCAGTGCTATCCATATCTATAGGGTATATTTAGAAATAAAAATAAAATAAATTTAGTTTATGTTTACTATAATAAATATATTAAAGATTACTCTAAATATTTATTATTAATTATGGACCATATGGTTGAACAATCAAGTTTAACAGACGAATTATATGAAAAACGACCAACTGAATCAGGTATACCTGTTTTAAGAAGGTTAAAAAGATTAACTCCTGAAGAAAATGAAGAGAGACAAAAACAAATTAGAGAAAATAAGGAATATATAAACAAAATTTATGGCACTGGTAATGTATCCGACAGAATTTTTTCTAATGTTAAAAAGTATCAATACGAAGAATATCAATACCTTAATTTACTCGAAAATATTCTAGAAAATGGTGTATGGGAAGAAGGTAGAAACGGTAAAACTAAGAGCATATTTGGTGCTTCTATGCGCTTCTCTTTGGCAGACGGAAAAATCCCAATTTTAACCACTAAGAAAACTGCTTGGAAGACTTGTTTAAAAGAGCTATTATGGTTTATTCGTGGTGAAACGGATAATAAATTATTGAAGGCACAGGGTGTTCATATTTGGGATGCTAATTCGACAAGAGAGTTCCTAGATAGTAGAGGATTAAAACATTATCCAGAGGATATTTTGGGCCCTATTTACGGATATAATTGGCGACATTTTGGAGCTAGTTATAATTGCTTTAGTGGCAAACGCTTATTAGATGATGATCCAAATGACGTCCATAAGGAAACTAAAGCATTTAAAGGTGTAGATCAGCTTCAACAAATTATTGATGCTCTTAAAGACCCAAAACAAAGAAATAGTCGTCGCTTGGTAATGACAGCATGGAATCCAGCTCAGCTAGACCAAATGGCTCTCCCTCCATGTCATATTTTTTGTCAATTTAGCGTGAAAAATGGTGACGAATTATCGTGCGCTATGTATCAAAGAAGTAATGATGTTTTTTTAGGAGATTGTTTCAATATAGCGTCATATAGTTTTCTTACTCATTTACTAGCGAAACATTGTGGATTAAAAGCACACGAATTTATACATTTTATGGGAGATTGTCATCTTTACGAAAACGCAATTGAAGCAGCAAAATTACAAATTTCTAGGGAACCTTTTGAATTTCCAACAGTCTCAATTAAGAATATTAGAGAGAATATTAATGATTACCAAGTGGAGGATTTTGATATACACAATTACCAGCATCATCCACAGATAAAGGTTGAGATGGTGGCATAGAAATGCTTTTATACCATTTATCAACAATTTCATAATCATCTTTATTTTTAGTATCACTTACATATATGCTGTCAATTGAACTGTGTATTGAACCAACACCAAATAAAACAAACCCTCCAACACGTTCAGATACCAAACTAATGTAATATGAACTATCTATCTTATCGACAGTTTTAAACCTTTTTACATTTACTACGAAGTGAAACACCAATTTTTTTTATAAAAAAATTGATTCATTTTTACAATGTGTAATTAAAACTAATAGAAATATACCAAAATGACAACCGAGATTGAAACATATTTGAATTCTTTACCTGAAGATATATTAATCATTGATATTAGCTTTAAAAGTTTAAAATCTTTGCCAGATTTAACTAGATTTAAAAATCTAAAAGAATTATATTGTTCTAATAATGAATTAACTTTGTTACCAACTTTACCGCAAAATCTAGAAGTATTAGGTTGTTCTAATAATCAATTAACTTCGTTGCCAACTTTACCGCAGAAACTAAAAGAATTATATTGTTCTAATAATCAATTGACTTCTTTGCCAACTTTACCGCAAAATTTAGAAGAATTATATTGTGATAATAATTATTTTATAATAATAATCAATTGACTTCGTTGCCAACTTTACCGCAAAAATTAAAAATATTACAAACCCCAATTAAGAAAAAGTATTAAGTAATTGGAAATAATAAATAATCGGCGTTTGAAATGTAAAAAGGTGTAATATATTTTATATTAATAAGTTGGTTTGTGAGCTTAATAAATCTGGACATTATTATAAATATATAAATATACTCAATATTTTTAAGTATATTTATAATATCATTTACTTATAATTTTTACGTGTTTTTCTATTTTTTCCTCTTTTTTTGTTGGTTATTTTATTCTTTCTTTTTTTATTGGTTGTCCTATTTCTAGGACGCCTTATTCCGCCTTTATAACCCTTAGGCATATTAGGACGCACATAGCTATTGAACCACTCTCTTATATTTGGTGTTTTGGATATTTTACTTTCAATATAATCAACTCTATTATCGTGTTCCAATAGTGCTGGTTGTTCGGGAACCATTTCACCTTCTATTTCAGTTCTACTATTAATAGCTCTTTTATCTGATGTAGTTGAACGCTGTGGCCAAGCTACATTATAATTATCGTTATCATTATCATTATAAATTACATTATTACTTATAAGATCAATATTGCTTTCTGGATTTGGCATATCGTCAGGATTTGTTTCTCCATCTATTTCATATCTACTATTAATATTATTTGTGTTATTTTTTGGTCTTGAAAAATCTGTTTTTGTTGGGTTTTGAAATTCTTGTAAAAATTTTCTTCCTGGTGCGCTTTTTTTTTCTATCATTTCATTGTTCTTTTCAGTTTCTATTTCAACTAACCAACGTGGTGAATACTTTGAGATCATTTCTGGATTATTTATAAATTTATTTAAAGGAGTATCAAAGAAAAAAAATCCAAAAGATACATTTCTTGGAATTATTTTTGGTCTCGTCCAAGTTGATAAAGAATCATTATTAAAACTGTAAGCTTGACTAAACATATAACTCATATCTACTACATTTGAAATATCCCAATTAGCTAAAGAACCGTTAAATTTTAGTGCATATGTAAACATACTACTAATATTTTTAACATTTGAAATGTCCCATCTAACAATGCCATCTTCAACATGTGTATTTAAATTTTGATTAAATCTTTCCGTTTGAGCAAACATTCTGCACATATCTTCTACCTTTGAAGTAACCCAGCTATTAAGAGGTTGATTAAATTTAGTTAAGCCACTAAACATTTCTCGCATATTTACTACATTTGAAACATCCCAACCATTTAATGGTTCATTAAACCAAAAACAGCCGTCAAATAACCGACTCATATTAGTTACTTCACTGACATCCCACTCTTCAATACTTTTTCCCCTCAAATCAACCGGTAATTCTTCCAAATCCCAATTATTATGCTTTATTCTACAATATGTTTGAACTAATTTTTTTATATTTTTATCTGTTATTTTTGTTTTTACTGAATAATCAACTGATTTTTTTAATTTTCCCAAAAATTTTGACATATATATAATTAAATATAAAATATAAAATATAAAATATAAAATTTTGTCTCTAAATAATTATTCATTTGTGCGTAAGTTATTTAGAAACAAATTGTAATATATTTATATTATGAGTTCAAGATCACTCGCTGCCGCAAGAGCCAGACGCGCTGGAGATAATGTTCCTCCAGTATCTGGAAATAGACCTGTAACCTCTATCGGTTCACAAGCTGCTTTCGCCCAACAAATGCCTCAAGGAATGGGATATAATATGCCACCTCCTCCTAACAATGTAAGAACAGCAAGAGCTATGGCACCTCCACAACAACAACAACAATATCAACAACAACAACAAATGAGACAACCACCTCAACAATATCAACAATTTTACGAACAACAAAATCAACAGCAGCAACCCTCAAATGGACTACCATTTCAAAAGTTAAGTATTTCTGACGCAATTGGTCTTATTACTTTGCGTCTCGGTCGTGTCGAACAATGGATTATTGAGACTGACCACGAAGAAGAAATGAATCAAGGTAATGAAACGTCTGGTATCCCTGATAACCATAAGGTAATTGATAATTCCGTTTTAACTTCTATCATTAATCGTCTTGACTCGTTAGAAAAGAACGGTTTAAATAATGAAAATAATGTTTCAAGTGAAGAGATAAATGGACTTAAAAATGAAATTAACTCATTAACCGAGCAATTTAAGAGAATGGGTGAAGATGTCACAAAACACACTCTCGAATTATCTAAGTGCACTGAACAAGTATTTAGATTTAATAGGGAGCTTACCGAAACAAAGGATATTCTTAAATCATTTATGGTGAAATATGATATGTTTGCTCAAGAAACTACTCAAAACTTTTCTGATTATGAGTTGGCGTTAAGTGATTTAGAGAAACGCTTACTCGTAGAGCAAGACCAACAAAATATATCTGGATTAGATAACCAGGAACTTCTAGGAACGAATATTAATGATATCAATGATATCAATGATATTGACGGAGACAGTAATATAATTATGTCGGTAGACCTTAAGAATATGATTAAGCAAGAATTGGCCAATAGTTAGGAAAGTATATTAACTATGTAAAAACATATTAAAAATAATACATTATTATGTTTAATATGGAATTCAGTATAGCCGATAAAAAGAAAAAGGATGTGTTTGTTTCTATTTTTAGTTTGTTAAAAAGCTCATCCTCACAAATTAATATGGTTCTAACCGAAAATAACTTACATATTCAAGGAATGGATAAATCACATATTTGTTTGTTTGATTTAAATTTGATGTCTGGTTGGTTTGAGACATATAACGTTACCAAGACCCATATGTTATGTTTTGATACCAGCATTTTTTATTCAATGATTAGTATTAAAAGTGATGAGCAAAGTTTATATCTCAGTTTGGAAACTGATAACAGCGATTCTATGTCTATTAAACTGATAAATGAAGAAGCTCCTGATAGCAAGAAAAAAGAATTTAATAAATATTTTACTATTCCTTTAATTGACTATGAATATGAAGAAATGGGCATTCCAGACACTGAATATGATGCCGAGTTTTCTTTAAAATCAAAAGAAGTGTCTGATATGTTATCTCAACTCGGAAATTTCGGCGACGACGTAAATGTTGAATGTTCTGAAGATTGTGTTGATTTTAAGACTTCTAAAAACTCAGTGGATATGCGTGTAAATGTTAAGGTGGATGATATGATAAGTTATGCGGTTGTCGAAGACGAAAAGGTAAATTTAACATATAGCCTTATTTATATCAATAAACTATGTATAACAAATAAATTAACAAGTGAAATTGAGTTTAGTATGAGTAATGAATATCCAATGAAAATAAACTATAATTTAGGAAAAGATAGTTCACTTGTTTTCTATATCGCACCGAAGGTTTCCGATTAAATCTGTTTTTAAATATTAACTTGTTACGTTCTACTTTGTAAATATTATTATTATTTTTAATTAAGATGAAAATAATAATAGGATTTTTTATATTTTGTTTAGTTTTATTTTTATATTTACATATTCAGTTCCATCTTAAAACAGGCGAAGACTTGGAAATGTATGAAGTTGATCAACCATCTAAGGATAAATTAGAAGAAATATGTGATTTAAGACAACCCGTTTTATTCGATTTTGACTGTGAAAAAATTATGGAAACATCAAATAAAACCTATATAGCTAACAATTATCACGCATTTGAGGTCAAAATTAGAAATATTACAGACCAGGATAATAATTCAGAATTGTATGTCCCATTACCACTCCATTCTGCTGTCAAATTATTTGACGAAGATAAGACCGGCACATATTTGTCAGAGGGTAACACCGAATTTTTAGAAGAAACTGGTGTGTCAAAAAATATGAAATATAACGACGAATTCTTAAGACCATATATGGTGTCAAATTGTAACTATGACATAATATTTGGTAGCCACAATGTTTGTACTCCATTTAGATATGAAATTAACTACCGTAATTTTTTCCTATTGACACAGGGAAGTGCGCAAATAAAGTTAGCACCTCCACATAGCGGTAAATACTTATATCCTATTTACGACTACGAAAATTTTGAATTTCGTTCACCCGTTAATCCATGGCACCCTCAACCGAGATTTACTGCTGATTTTGATAAGATTAAATGTCTTGAATTTACGCTATTACCCGGTAAAACTTTATACATTCCTGCTTATTGGTGGTATACCATTAAATTTAACGAAAACAGTAGTATATCTTGTTTCAGTTATAGAACATATATGAATAATTTGGCTATATCACCTTACATTTGTTTACACGCTTTACAGATCCAAAATGTTAAGAGGGATGTCGTTAAAAAAGTTGACATCAAAGAGTTAAATAGGAATGCTGTTAATAATGGTAATAATAATAATAATAATGTTAATAATAATAATGTTAATAATAATGAAAATAATGTAAATAATAATAATAGTGATAATAATAAAAGCCAATTAAATAACCAATTAAATAGCCAATTTAACAATTCTACAAATATAAATGATTTGCCACAACCGTCATCTTTAGATGACAACAATTTAAATATGGGTTCGGAAATTTAATTTTTTTTATTTTATATTTTATCGAGATATATTATAATATAATGCGACTAATGAAACTATTGGCTTCATTAAACCCATTTTTTTCAACAAAAAAAAGGCGTAGACATCGTTCCAGAAGATATAAAAACAAAAAGACTCGCGGAACAAAACGCCATTTTATGCGTGGTGGATGATGTGAATCATTTGTTACTCCTTCTTCTATGCGTGGTGGATGAGGCGGTGTAGTAACAACTCCTACAGTAATATAATCAAAAAATTAGTAATTAAATTTTAGAATGATAAACATTATTTTTATAACGAAGTATTGTTTTACAACGTAGTAAGGTAATGATTTGACAATAAAATTTTACGATTTAACCAATTAACTAATTAATTTTCGATTAATAAGTCATTAAATTCGTGTTTAATTGACTCTTCTCTAATTTCAAAACATTTAATATCAGCTCTACAAAAGGCACAACTTACTGACATTTTTCTTTCATTTTGTAAAGATTTTTTAATACATTCTTTACAAAATTCATGACCACAATTCAAAGCTATAAATTCTTTCTTACTATAATTTTCATAACAAATATTACACTCGCAAATTTCTTCCTTATTCACTCCACATTCTTCTGCTAACTTTGTTTTTATGTTAAATTTTTTTGGTAAATTTAAGAATTCTTCATTATATGCTCCTAATTGTGAAATAGTTCGCATAAATAACATTAATTCGTTTAATTGAATTTGTTCTCTTTCTCTCCTTTGTGATAAACTCATTAAAGCATTTATGATAGAATTTTCAATGATTGTATTTATTCCTTGGGTCCTTACATTATTATTATTATTATTATTATTATTATTATTATTATTATTATTATTATTATTATTATTTAATTGACTAAAATAAGAGAAGATTTTCTCTGTGCGAGTATCGATATTTTCTCTTGAATTTGCTATTCCTTTTTTAACAGCAAATGCTTTTATAATATTTGGCTCGTGTAACGAATAATCAAACAAGAATTGCTTAAATCTTGAAAAACCCATATCATTTAAATAGTCTACACATAAAGTTTCAAAATCATATAACCTTTGGTCATTACAATTTACAATTCTGTGACCAAGTCTTTTACAAAATGAACAGCACACTCGGTTCTGAATAGAGACAGGCATTGAGTTATTTGATTCAATAGACATTGTTGTTGTAGTTCGTATAGTTAGTCTGTGTCATTTATTTTATTTCAATTACTTATTTCAATTTTTTATTTAATATAATATGATATAAAGATAATACTAGATATATCTAGTAAGATATATGAATAAACAATTGTTTAAGATACACATGAACGATCGGAACTATGGTTCCTGGGATGTATTTGACATGGATAATTTTAACAAATTTAGCTTGAATATTAATCCAATTGAATCTAAATTATTTACAAACGATGTATTTACTATAGATGAGAATAATATAGTAAATATAGTTCACTCGTCTATTAGACATGGACCTATTCCAGGGGTTTTAGTCCTTGACGGTAATAAAACTTACGGTAGAGAATTAAAAATAGCTAAGAAAAAAAATATTACTGGACGCCTATTATATAAGTGTATTCCTGACGATATTAGGATTCCGCCTTTTTTGGTTCCATATGAAATTAAACATTTAGGTTTTTCAAAAGTATATAAAAATATGTATGTAACCATTATTTTTGATGACTGGACCGATAAACACCCAAGAGCAAAACTTGATAATGTTATCGGACCTGTTGACATCTTAGATAATTTTTATGAGTATCAGCTTTATTGTAAAAGTCTTAACGCATCTATTCAAAAATTTCAAAAAGACACAAATAAATCTATTGATAATAGGTCTCACGACGGAATTATTGACACAATAATCAAAAAATATTCCGGAATAGAAGATAGAACAAATCAATCTTACTGGAATATTATGACAATCGACCCACCAAATAGTTTAGATTATGATGACGGTTTTAGTGTTATTGACTTAAATAATAACATTAAACAATTAAGTGTTTATATAGCTAACGTAACACTATGGATTGATGTGTTAAATTTATGGGACTCATTTTCAAGGCGAATTTCTACGATTTATTTACCCGACAAAAAACGCCCAATGTTACCAACTATTTTATCCGACTGCTTATGTAGTTTACAGCAAAATGTTAAACGCGTAGCATTTGTGATGGATATTTTCATAAATGGAGACACAATTATAGATGTGAAATTTTGTAACGCCATTATTAAGGTTTCTAAAAATTACGTTTATGAAGAATCTAAACTACTTGGAGACCCTAAATACCATAATATTCTTGAAATTGTTAAAGGCATTTCAACAAAATATAATTATATAAATAACGTAAGAAATAGTCACGAATTGGTATGCTATTTAATGATTTTAATGAATTTTCATTGTGCTAATCATTTGATTAAACATAAAACTGGGGTTTTTCGGTCAACTGTAATTAAAAAAGAGGTTAGTATTCCCGAATTATTACCCGAAGACGTAAGTAAATTTATTAAAATATGGAATAGCGCTTCTGGTCAGTACATCGATGGTTCAGAAATTGTAGATACACGACACGAGTTGCTTGATGTTGATGCATATATACATATAACAAGTCCCATTAGAAGATTGGTTGATTTACTTAACATAATTAAATTTCAAGGTGTTGAAACTATGACTACATTATCGGAAAATGCTAACATTTTTTATTCAAAGTGGCTTAATGAACTTGAATACATTAATGCTACTATGCGTTCAATCAGAAAAATTCAATGTGATTGTTCTTTACTTGACTTATGTTACAATAATCCTGAAGTTATAGAGAGAAGTTATGACGGTTATTTATTTGACAAAATTAACAGAAATGATGGCCTATATCAGTATGTTGTCTTTTTACCTGGGCTGAAATTATCTTCCCGAATAACTTTGAGAGAAGATTTTGAAAATTTTACCAAAAGAAGCTTCAAGTTATTTCTTTTTAATGATGAAGAGCGATTTAAGAGGAAAATCCGACTTCACTTACTATAAATACTATGAATACTATGAATACTATGAAATAATTATATTAAAATAATATAAAAAAATAAATATATATATATTATAACGATAATGGGTTTTCTAGCTATTTTATTTGTCTCATTTATTGCTGATGTTATCGGTTTAAATTGTAGTGTGTTACAGGTTCATATTGCTCAAGGTTTAACACCTTCATCAATGACTATTTCTTGGTTAACACCTGATAAATGTTTATCTCACGTGTCCTACAGTATGAATAAGGGGAGTATTGATAATATAGTTTATGGTTCTTGTTCTTCTTATGATTATTACTATAAAAGCTCTGGTGAATCAGTAAACTATTATAAGAGTGGATACATTCATCATGTTCTTTTAACTGAATTACAACCAAATTCACAATATTATTATCAGTGTGGTGATTTTTTAATGGAGGCATTAAGTAAGATTTTACAGTTTAAAACTTTACCTGGTCCTGGTTTCAACAGTAATAACGGTGTAACTTTTGGTGTAATTGGCGATATTGGTCAGACTGAACACACTGTTAAAACAATTAACCATTTAATGAAGGAACCTGACGTTAGTATGATTTTACACGCCGGCGACTTAAGTTATGCTGATTGTGACCAACCATTGTGGGATTCTTACGGCGAAATGATTGAACCGCTCGCATCAGTTAAACCGTGGATGGTGTGCCCTGGAAATCACGAAATTGAGTTTAATGGCACCGATTATTCCAAAATTTTTACTGCGTTTGAAAAAAGATACAGAATGCCTTACGTAAAACCAGCTGAGTTCGGTAACGTTATTATGAAAAGTCCCATTAACGCTAAAACCGGCCAGCCATATTGTACCCCAAGTATTTTTCAAACAGAGTATAATTTCGGTAATTCTTTCTACTCTTTTGAGACCAGTTTAGCTCACATTATTTTCCTTAATTCGTATACAAATTCGTCTCCCAACTCTCAGCAGTTTAATTGGCTACAAAATGATATGGCATCTGTCGATAGAACTGTTACTCCTTGGCTTATAGTAGTGATGCATTGTCCGTGGTATAGTTCAAATAAAAATCACTACGCAGATGAGCAGACAGTTTTAATGCGCGAATATATGGAAGCTTTGTTTTACAAATACAGCGTAAATATTGTATTTAATGGCCATGTTCACGATTATGAGCGTAGTTATCCGGTTTTTATGAATAATACAGATGAATATGGCACAGTTTACGTAACAATTGGAAATGGTGGTAACTTAGAGGGTCTTGATAATAAGTATGTAGATAAACCTGTCTGGAGTGCGTTTAGAAATGGCACTGAATATGGTTATGGAACTCTCAATATTATTGACAATAAAAAAATGTTTTGGAAATGGTATATTAATGATGGTAAGCAAATGATTTTCAGAGATAAAGTATTGTTATGTAATAGTATTTATGGTATTTCTAAATGTTTTTAGATTTATAGATTTATGAATACTATAATTTAATCTGTTATGCCAAATGATTTGTCAATTACTACTTCTTTCGCGATTTTTCGCATTATTTTTTCTTCCTTTTCGGCGTCGTTATTTCCGGCACCCCCCATCGCTTCTATTACTAATTTACTATAATGATCCGCATATTTCGATTCACTATAGTTACACCCTGGATGTAGTTCCTTATATTTCGGTAGCAATCGTTCGTTCTTATATGCCACCTTTTTAATTAATTGCTTCATTTTATTCTTTTCAGCATCTTCCTTTTCCCACTTATCTTCGTCTTTAATATAAATTACTTCTCTCTTTTTATCGGCACAATGAATCGGTCTCTGTGTAATATCTAATGCGTTTAAATTTTTAACTATTATGTTAGAAATTCCCTCTACATATCCGAGCTTACCGACGTCCTCTAAATCTGATAATTGTAGCTGGAGAGAATCAACGAATTGTGTCATATTCATAGCGTTTTTACACGTCTCGTTTAAGAAAAATTGTAGGTTAAATGTCTTGTTATTTGAGTTGACATTACTGTTCGTTATTGTGCTGGCCATTGTTGGCTGATTTATCCTACATATGTCTACTATTTTATTGGTTAACTCTTGGTTTTGCTTTACAACATCAAGTATTAAATTAGTGAGTATTTTAATTTCACTTTCGCTGGCTGGTACTACGTCAACATATTTGCTAGCTTCATTTTTAAAAGAACACGTTTTTTGATGTTTCCATAAGCCCTGGTTATATTTGTAATTTTTACCACAAATACATGTATGTGTCGTAAGGTTATTTTTAACGTTTATGGGTTTTTTGGGGCATTTTGGGGTAAAACCCTCATCAATAGTAATTCCGTTTATCCTCCTGTAATGCTTAGATGTTAAAATATGACGATTATAATCCTTTTTATTAGACGTAATAAAGTTACATTTTTCGCAAAAAAAATTTTGGGTTTTTTGGGGTTTTCCTAAATTATCCATTATCCTCTATAATAGAGGATAAGAAAAAATTACCCATTTTAACTCAAAAAATTATGGTAATAAAATTAAAATTTACAATGTAATTTGTGACGAAAAATTTCAACCATCGTGTAAAAATTTTTCGTAAGTAAGAAGTGTTTTGGCTTTTGGTTTTTGGACATTTTTTTTGTCTATTTTTCAAAAGTTAAAACACTTTTCAAAATTGAGGTCTTCTACACAACACTTCTTTTTGTAGTGGACGAAAAAATGAAAAAATCCGAAAACCCTGAAATTTCCCTACATTATGTAGTGTATTCGGGCTTTAAATAAGCCAAAA
>Ga0194133_10003666_pt1 | contig 21525 bp, 16 predicted proteins | sample TA2KigOf40mmetaG_FD_155448 | JGI IMG/M metagenome (GOLD analysis project Ga0194133, IMG submission 155448) | Freshwater microbial communities from Lake Tanganyika, Tanzania - TA2015055 Kigoma Offshore 40m | ecosystem: Environmental > Aquatic > Freshwater > Lake | place: Tanzania: Lake...
AGGAATTTCGCTACCTTAGGACCGTTATAGTTACGGCCGCCGTTTACTGGGGCTTCAATTCAATGCTTCGCCGAAACTAACATCTCCTCTTAACCTTCCAGCACCGGGCAGGTGTCAGGCCTTATACATCATCTTTCGATTTAGCAAAGCCATGTGTTTTTGATAAACAGTTGCCTGGGCCTATTCACTGCGGCCACATTGCTGTGGCGTCTCTTCTCCCGAAGTTACGAGACTATTTTGCCTAGTTCCTTAGCCATGAATCACTCGAGCACCTTAGGATTCTCTCCTCGACTACCTGTGTCGGTTTACGGTACGAGTTGTTATAACCTGAAGCTTAGAGGTTTTTCTTGGGATCTTTTAGGTACACTATCCAATCGGCCGAAGCCTTTCGGTACTATCGCTCTTCTCCACCCTGAGCGGATTTACCTACCCAGAATATAGATACAAGCTTCAACGCACTATTCCGTAAGTGCGCGGTACTTTCAATAATCCGTCACCCCATCGCAGTTATAACAAGTACTGGAATATTAACCAGTTTTCCATCCACTACCCCTTTCGGGTTTGCGTTAGGTCCCGACTAACCCTGGGACGATTAACGTGGCCCAGGAAACCTTAGTCTTTCGGTGTGCAGGTTTCTCACCTGCATTATCGTTACTTATTCCTACATTTGCTTTTCTAGCCGCTCCAGCATGGCTCACACCACACCTTCGACGCCGCTAGAATGCTCCCCTACCAGTCCCGGAAATCCGGGAATCCACAGCTTCGGTAGTATACTTTATGCCCGCTTATTATCCACGCACGATCGCTCGACTAGTGAGCTGTTACGCACTCTTTAAATGAATGGCTGCTTCCAAGCCAACATCCTAGCTGTCAATGCAATCGCACAACGTTAAAACAACTTAGTATACATTTTGGGACCTTAGCCGATGGTCTGGGTTCTTTCCCTCTCGGACATGGACCTTAGCACCCATGCCCTCACTGCTGAGTATATCTTATAGCATTCGGAGTTTGTCAGGATTTGGTAGGCGGTGAAGCCCCCTAGTCCAATCAGTAGCTCTACCTCTATAAGACTCAAACTCAACGCTGCACCTAAATGCATTTCGGGGAGTACGAGCTATTTCCCAGTTTGATTGGCCTTTCACCCCTACCCACAGTTCATCCGGAAGCTTTTCAACGCTTATCGGTTCGGTCCTCCATTTCGTGTTACCGAAACTTCAACCTGACCATGGGTAGATCACAAGGTTTCGCGTCTACCCCCACTGACTAAGCGCCCTATTCAGACTCGCTTTCGCTTCGGCTCCGTGTCTTAAACACTTAACCTTGCCAGTGAGGAGTAACTCGTAGGATCATTATGCAAAAGGCACGCCGTCCCCCGAAGGGTTCGACCGCTTGTAGACACACAGTTTCAGGGTCTTTTTCACTCCCTTGTTCAGGGTTCTTTTCACCTTTCCTTCACAGTACTCGTTCGCTATCGGTCTCTGAGGAGTATTTAGCCTTACCAGATGGTTCTGGCAGATTCAGACAGGATTTCACGTGTCCCGCCCTACTCAGGATACTGCTCGGTATATGGCGCATTTCGTGTACGGGCCTTTCACCCTCTATGGATAAACTTTCCAGATTATTCCACTATACGTCATATTTCCGTGATGCAGTCCTACAACCCCATGCTTGCCGAAACAAGCATGGTTTAGGCTATTTCCAGTTCGCTCGCCACTACTATGGAAATCACTTTTGTTTTCTCTTCCTGCGCTTACTTAGATGTTTCAGTTCGGCGCGTTCGCCTCCTTTCGGATGGTATGTCTTCAACATACCGGGTTTCCCCATTCGGAAATGTACGGATCGCTTGATATTTGCTCATCCCCGTACCTTATCGCAGCTTGTCACGTCCTTCATCGCCTCTCAGAGCCAAGGCATTCCCTGTGTGCCCTTAGTAACTTATCTTACTCATTATAATTCTCTATCAATTCAATTACTACTTCAATCAATTCCAATATGTCAAAGAACATTTTCTGAGCAAGCCCAGAATAGTGGAGGATAACGGATTCGAACCGTTGACCCCCTGCGTGCAAGGCAGGTGCTCTAGCCAGCTGAGCTAATCCCCCAAAAATTTTCGGGAAATTTTACCTCTGTCGGTAGAACCCGAGATATGCATCCCCATTAATACAACAAAAAAACAAGCCTCGTTAGGTTCGTCTAAAGTAGTCCCGAGCAGATTTGAACTGCTGACCCCTACATTATCAGTGTAGTGCTCTAACCAACTGAGCTACGGGACTAAAATCAGTCCTATATCCCGCGGGCAGGACCAAAAAATCATCGAGAAACGGAAACAACGCTTAAAAAAAATAAAACCTCTCACTCTTTTTGACTTCTCTAAAAAGGAGGTGTTCCAGCCGCACCTTCCGGTACGGCTACCTTGTTACGACTTAACACCAGTTACTAGTTTTACCCTAGGCAGCTCCTTTCGGTTACCGACTTCAGGTACCCCCAGCTTCCATTGTTTGACGGGCGGTGTGTACAAGGCCCGGGAACGTATTCACCGCGCCATGGCTGATGCGCGATTACTAGCGATTCCAGCTTCATAGAGTCGAGTTGCAGACTCCAATCCGAACTGAGATCGGCTTTAGAGATTCGCATCCGGTCACCCGGTAGCTGCCCTCTGTACCGACCATTGTAGCACGTGTGTGGCCCAGGACGTAAGGGCCGTGATGACTTGACGTCGTCCCCGCCTTCCTCGCTACTTGCGTAGGCAGTTTCTTTAGAGTCCTCAGCATTACCTGCTAGCAACTAAAGATGGGGGTTGCGCTCGTTGCGGGACTTAACCCAACACCTCACGGCACGAGCTGACGACAGCCATGCAGCACCTAGTTTCGTGTCATTGCTGACGGAAATGTTTCCACTCCCTTCACTAACTTTCAAGCCCTGGTAAGGTTCCTCGCGTATCATCGAATTAAACCACATGCTCCACCGCTTGTGCGGGCCCCCGTCAATTCCTTTGAGTTTCAACCTTGCGATCGTACTCCCCAGGTGGATTACTTATCACTTTCGCTTAGTCTCCGACATTGTGTCGCCGAAAACGAGTAATCATAGTTTACGGCGTGGACTACCAGGGTATCTAATCCTGTTTGATCCCCACGCTTTCGTCCCTGAGCGTCAATCCAGGCCTAGTGAGCTGCCTTCGCTATCGGTGTTCTGTGTAATATCTAAGCATTTCACCGCTACACTACACATTCCGCCCACTTCGACCGAATTCAAGACTTACAGTATCAATGGCAGTTCTACAGTTAAGCTGTAGGCTTTCACCACTGACTTATAAGCCCGCCTGCGGACCCTTTAAACCCAATGATTCCGGATAACGCTTGCACCCTCCGTATTACCGCGGCTGCTGGCACGGAGTTAGCCGGTGCTTATTCATTTGGTACCTTCAGCTCCGGTCACGACCAGAGGTTTATTCCCAAATAAAAGCAGTTTACAATCCATAGGACCTTCTTCCTGCACGCGGCATGGCTGGTTCAGGCTTTCGCCCATTGACCAATATTCCTCACTGCTGCCTCCCGTAGGAGTCTGGTCCGTGTCTCAGTACCAGTGTGGGGGATCGCCCTCTCAGGCCCCCTACCTATCGTAGCCATGGTGAGCCATTACCTCACCATCTAGCTAATAGGACGCATGCCCATCCTGTACCGTAACCTTTAAGTATAGAACCATGCGGTTCTATAATACTATGGAGTCTTAATCCGAATTTCTCCGGGCTATTCCCCAGTACAGGGTAGGTTGCATACGCGTTACGCACCCGTGCGCCGGTCGCCACCAATTAGTAAACTAATTTGTGCTGCCCCTCGACTTGCATGTGTTAGGCCTGCCGCTAGCGTTCATCCTGAGCCAGGATCAAACTCTCCGTTGTAAAATAACGTGAATTTGTAAGAGCTCGAGATGTCGTTTTATTCTTTAAAAACGCTGTTTCCTTTGTTTCTCAATACGTCAATGAACTTAGAAGTGGTCTAGACAGACATTATCCATTTAAACCAAAAAAATTCCCCAATTCTTACATTGAGGGGTGCAAATGTACATAAAAAATTCGTTTCGCAAGCAAAATTTTCCTTTTATTTTGAAAATTTACCTTAAAAGGTGCTTTTTCCGATTTGGTCAAACGCAAAAGCGCGGACTTTCCGGAGTATACGAAATCATTTATCTCAAATTGCTGTCGCTTTTACCCCACAAAGAAAAAAAAGTTACAAACATTCTTTGCATTTGGCTTTAAACTGCTAATATCGACTCCACAGGGTTGTCAGGCAACCAAAGCATCCTACCCATAAATTTTCTTCGATATCAATCGGGAATTTGCTTGAAACGTTAAAAAATATAACCCTTTCTGCATTTGGCTTGGTCGGTTAATTATGAACAAACCGTTTTCGGCTTGAACCTCAGGCGTGAATGAAAGCAATTTTCCATTTGTATCGTGGATACTTATCCCCTCCAAGCGGCCTATTGCATCTTTTGCCCGAAGGGAAATCGTTTCTTGCGATAGTCCAACGATGGAAAAATTCGAAATTTCTTCCTCAAGGCCTACATTTGAACTTTCTTGAATGACAAATTGGGATAAATAAATCATATCGCCGTTGTCATTCCCGTTGTTGTTCGTTTTATTCGTCGCAACGTAAAATGTGACATCCCCCGTTCCTGCGGAGGGAGCTGTCCATGTCCATGACCAATTTGGTGCTGCTGCACTGGTGTTGCTGCTGGACGTGTGATTGGCATATTTTCTCGCAGCACCGTTAATGGAAGTGTTGCCCGCTAAACCCGTAAAAAACCCTGCCATAGCATTGTTGGAATTCAAAGCCGTTGCTTGAAATCCTCTTTTTACAGGATTGGAAATCATGCTTAAATTTACCGAATATTGTTGGCCAGGAGTGTAGTTATTTACCGGTGCTCCTCCTTGGCTTATTAACAAAATGTTTTCTGCTGTTCCATCTTGTACCGCCCCGTAATGACACTGCGTACAATTCATTTCATCCGGAGCACCCGTTTTACCGGGTGCCGCTCCTCCTGAGTTTCGAGGGGAGGCAATGAAATGTGTTGCTTGTGGATTATCAACCCAGATGTTCGCACACAGCGTGAGCATTCCAACGACCGCAACGAGTAAACCGATTTTTTTCATAACCTTCCTAATTAATTATTAAGCTTTCCTTGGTATATCCAGCATTCAAACCTTTCTATAAGGCTGTCGGGTAGTGCCGGACCATTATCCGGCATCAGTTCGTATCCATTGGCTCGCATGGCGCCGATAATTGCTGCTGAATTTGCTGAAATATTTGAATGATTGGTCAATGTGTAGCCGTTTTGGTTGTTGTGACACCCCGTGCAATTATTCTGAATCAAGGGTAAAATTTGATCGTTGAACGAAACGATATCGGGACAATTTGGGGGCGCTGAATAATTAACCTTATCCTTGTTACAGGAAGATATCGCAATCACCCCGAGCGCCAACAAGGCAAAGCCTAGCTTTCCTTTCAAAATATATAATCTTCCTTGTTGATTCATGTAACGGCATTAGCTTTTACCCATTAACAAAACAGGCTGAAGCCCTAACCAAAATAACGGTAAAATAAAATGAGCAGGGATTGCCGCAATGGATATAAAGGTTGTGTCAAGTTCTTGGTTTACATAAGTAATGGGATAAGCAATGCTCGCTATACTCAACAAAACCACCAGAGCATTCAGGACAATAACCCCGCGCAACTGGTACTTTGTGAAAATCCAATGAACCGCAAAAGCACTGGGAAGAGAAATTGCCCAATATGCCGAAATAACCTTCCAAATCGGCAACACTTTATAACTTTCATCGAATTCCATTGCGTAGAAATATTTCAAATAAATTCCGACAGCTACCGAGGCTAAAAGTGCCGTGAAAAAGCCGTAAATCAGCACTTTGTTCATTTTTTATCGACCTTTTGACTTACGGGCAATTCATAAACAACCTTCATCTTGTCGGGAACGGTTTGGCTCTTTTTACCAACCTTAAAATCCAAGCGATTTACATAAAAAGTACCTTTGAACGTATATTTCGTTGCACTTCCCGAAACCGCTGCAGGTATGGTATATTCCTTCGTTATCCCCTTTACAGTGAGATCACCTTTGATCTGAAGTTCCCCTTTTTCATCTTTTGTAACACTGGTGGATTTGAATTTCATATTCGGATAAGTGGATTCCTCGAACCACTCTTTAGTGAGCGCTTTTTTATTCATCAGTCCATTTCCTGTGCTGATGGTATTCACTGGAATCTTGAGATTGAAGGTTGCTGCTGTAGGATTATCAGAACTGTAGGTTACATCTCCGCTGATATCGGTAAATTTACCTGAAGGGTCTGCACTTTTGAAGGCAATCGAATGGCCTTCCGTTACCTCATAATCTCCTGTGGGCGCAAAGCATAACGAAGTTGCTGTTAAAAAAAGAGCCACATAAATGATCCAATACCGATGATTCTTCATTTTTCTTTTCTTTTAAATTATTCTCTTGAGAATTTTCGAGCTATGCAAAATCCGAGCCGAAATTGTCCTTTAAACCAATCAGAATACGTATTGTTCACAAATTGCGTTTCCCCAATCCCAGCGGCATTAGTAATATTAATGGTAAAGGTGTGGCCGAAAGTGAACCATTCCAAGGCAAAGGCCAAACTCCTCTTGTACACATCCGTTGGACGAAGCCCTTTGGCTGAAAACGTGTGATAATACTCCGAAATTAGGGCAAACCTGCCTGTTATTTTAACGCGTGCCGCCGCCCCGAGTGCAAAAACATCGTTTTGATCATTGGAAGCCACGTAATTCTGGTGCACCATCGTGGGCATGAGCGCAAGGCTGATGCTTTCACCAAATCGTCGCGCAACATTAAGTTGGGTAAAATAAGCAAATCGATGACTCACTTTAGGGAAATGGCTCACCTGCGAAACATCGGTCGAAGCGTTCATGTAGGTAAAGGTGGCGCCGGTAATGGCTGCAAGCGAAACCGGGCAATCCTTACCTTGCGAAAAAATCCGATATTTAACAAATCCGTCCAAGAGCGATCTGTAAGGGGTACTGGTACCTTTAGATCTTCCAAAACCGAGCATCATATTTTTAGTTAGGCCATACTCCAATGCAATACGTATGTCCGAAAGGTTATCAAACCCAAACATGTTTTGAGCTCCTCCATTGGTGCCGAACATATCGCCAAAACGATGCTCGATTCGAAAATCGAGTGTGCCTTTGGGCAGGGTTTCTACGGAGTGTCCGCAAACAATTCTGGTTGACGCGAAAGTTTTTGGTACGAATTCATCTTCATCCTCTTTCGTCTGCGCTCCAAGCGAACACGGAACCGCGAGAATACATAAAAAGTAAATACCTTTGAAAGTCATTCTATCGTTACACATCAAAATTAGAAAATATTTTGAATTGGGAAACCGAGAAACAAGCAATCAGAGATACAGCACTTCAGCAAAGAATGGGCTTATCCTATGCCGAAATTCAGCAAATATCTTTAGTTCTCAAAGATCGAATGCTTAAGTCCTTTCACTTTCAAGGACTCAAGGTTTCCTGTTTTGTAAATATTCCTTCGAAAAAAGAGGTCAACACGATCGATATAATCCATGCCTTGTGCGATGAAAACCAAGTTTATCTACCGGTATGCAATTTTTCGGATTCAAGCCTAAGCCATTGGTTGTTCGAGCCCGGCGATTTGCTCATCGAAAATCGTTATGGAATTCCCGAACCCAAAAACCAACACATTTCGTTATCCGCAAATCTTTTTGATGTGGTTATTGTCCCTCTCCTAGCTGTAGACAAAAAGGGAAACCGAATCGGCTATGGGAAAGGGTTTTACGACAGATTTTTAAGCCTGTGTAACCCCAATGTTATCAAAATCGGCCTCAACTTTTTTGAACCCATGGATTGCATCCCCTGTGAAGCAAGGGATATACCTCTGGACTACCTCATCTCCCCTAGTACCTGCCATAGTTTTAAGAATTAAGTGCGGCATTTACGGCTAACCTTCTTGGTAACGGTAAATGCTCCACAGGGCTTCCTCAGCGAATATCTTCGAAGGATTGATCCTTTTCGGTAAAAATCCACATTACTGCATAGACGATGATGGACGAAGGCGCAAAAACAAAAATCAAACGCCAAATAATGGCATCGATGCCTGTTGAATTTTCTAGTCCGCCGCAAACACCGCCTAAATAATAGTTCTTTGAAGACCGATGATATTTATTTCTCATCCCTAACGGAAGTTTTAGATTTTTCAGAAATCCATTTAATTCCATCACCCTCAAAATTCAGCTTAAACTCAGGCTCGGTGATTTTGTTGATTTCCTCCATGCTCTTACCTGCATCCTCTGCGAAATGCCGTAAAGCTTTCACCGAAACAGTATCCCAATAAGCGACACCGTGGATAAACGTTTCAGTACCAATGGGCGTCGAAGGCGGGATGGTAAAATGATTTTTAAAACGCACCATCAAGGGTTTCCCATCGGGTTTGGGAACCTGTACCCAACATCCGGCATTTTGACAAATGGCCGAAAGTGGGGCCTTAATGGTAAAGGCCTGGGAGTTGGTCGATCGATCCATCCGAACAACTAATTCCGCCACGGAAATGGCCTCGGATTCAAGCACCTTGACCATCCCAAACTCCGTCTTGCTCGATGCACATCCAAAAATAATTGCCAACACAACGAGAGCGCTTATTGCTTTCATACCTAATCAACTTTACTTTTCATGAATTTTTCGTAGTACGCGTACAGGTCAAATTCCTCTACGCCAACCAAAATTTTACCCACTTGGTTTGCCCCAAGAAAGCGCAACATGATTCGACGGGTATCCTCAGAATCCGACACCGGAAACACATCCACCAGTTTGGTATCGTTGTTGAAAGTGTAGGTAAAATAAGTGGTGTAGTATTGGGCCGTTTTTTCGAGGCTTGCTGCTGATGTGCCTTCCGGAAACTTCCACTGAAAGTGCCCTTTCTTTGCTTCTTGTTGAATTTCTTGATTGGTCAGCTTGGAAATTGCAACCAACTGCTGTGCATTGATGGAAGTATATCCCGCCGTGAGAAATACAAGGATTAAATATCTCATTGTTTGACTTTTATTGCGAATTTAGTACAAATAAGGAACAAATGGAAAAGCCACCCTTAGTTTTTAAACGCTCAAATTTTAATTTAGAGGCCGGATGCGACGAAGCAGGGCGAGGCTGCTTAGCAGGACCGGTAGTCGCTGCGGCGGTTATCTTACGAAATCCCATCGCTGGGTTAAACGATTCCAAAAAAACGACCGCCGTACAACGAAATCAACTCAGAGTGCAAATAGAAAAAGAAGCCATTGCCTTCGCTATTGCGTTTGTTAATCCAAAGCGAATCGACAAAATTAATATCCTCAACGCAAGCATAGAAGCCATGCACCTTGCCCTTGACGGGCTGTCGGTTAAACCTGAATATTTGTTAGTGGATGGAAATCGGTTTAAATCGTATCGAAATCTGCCTCATGAATGCATCGTTCGTGGAGACGGAATTTTTCAACCGATTGCTGCGGCGTCAATTCTAGCCAAAACCCATCGAGACGAATATATGGTTCAACTCGATGAGGCGCTTCCAATGTATGGGTGGAAGAGCAATATGGGTTACCCTACGAAAAAACACGAACAGGCCATTAGCGAACACGGCATTTCCGTTCATCATAGAACTTCCTTTGGAATTGTAAAAACCTTGATTCAGCCCTCCTTATTCGAGCATTAGTCAACAATTCGCTGTTCATTTATTGTTTTGTGAAGCGGTTCACATCTTTAGGATAGCAAGTAGTTTCGTAGTGTGATCAGACGTTTTATCTTACCATTTCTAGCCGGGATTGCACTTTTATGGGGGGTTTACGCCTTCCTTTCCTTAATAACCTATTCGAAAGAAACTTCATTCCTATCCTATTTCGGAACACAAGACGACAGAATAATTGCTGTTCACCACCCCAAAGACTTTAATTTACGCGACATTCAAATAGACGCCAATCAAAAAAACATTGCAATTTTAGCGACCGTTCAGCAACATCTTGATGATTTAACCACCGCATATCTGAGTAAAAATCGAAATTTAATGGTCATTAAGCTCGATGAAAAATGGAGTTTTCTTCGCGTAAGACAACTTTTTGAAAAAGGCATCTACTCCTTTGAGAAAACAGGCCCTAACACTTTTAATTTCGGAACGTATAGGGGTAAATTTAAAAGCAAGGAACTACTTTTATACGATTATTCGCTCGAATTAGAATACAAATCACCCCCGGTCTTCGACATTGATGAGGAGTCTAGCTACAGCATCATAGACATCCTTTCCACCTCATGGGACGTAGCTAATTTTTACGTAAAACCCTCAGCGACGATTTCCTACCGAAATATGGCCGCTGGGAAAAATCGTCGCAACCTTGTGGATGATCTTCGTTTATTCGGGCCCTATTTACCTGAAAATTTGACCCATTACGAATTTTATGAAAAAACCTATCTTGCTGCTATTGACTCCCTCTTTGCCAAAGGACCACTCGTTCAGATAATGAAAACTGGAGGGGTATTTGTGCTATTTAACAAGAGCCCAATATTCATTTTTGACATGCAATCTTCCGAGGGGCTTTCATTGTCTCTGAACGAATATTTTCACCTAAAAGAAGAAAATAAGGAGCGCATCACAACGCGTAAAATGTGGGTTTGCAATACCTTCAATCAACAAGTGACTTCTTCAAGCCTTGTTGCATTTAGTAGGGACGAAATAGGGTACATAACCCCGGACGAAAATGCGCTTGACGCCTTACTCCTGGAAATTGATATGCGGAAAACAACCTCGGGAAAATCTGCTGAAATAGAGGCTTTAACAGCTTTACCACGCTACTGTTCCTACAAGAAAAAAACTTCCGATATGTTTGAGTCGATCAGTTGGATAAATGATCAATTGCTGCATACCCGTATTGCCCTAAACGCCAACGATAATAAGTATCGGCAGGATGAGGACATCAAAAATTATTTTACCATGAACCCGGGAACCCCTGTGATTTCCTATTGCGCATTATCAGGCAGGGGAAATCTTGTTCTGGAAACCGATCAGGAACTAATAGGCTACAAGAACGGAAGCTTGAAGTGGCGGAAAAACCTTGCTTCCTCGCTCACTTATAAACCGCTTCGTCTGGTCACCTCGTTGATTGAAAACGACCATATTTTACTGCAGGAAAACAACCGAATTCAGGTAATTGATCGCATGGGAAGGGAGTTGTTTGCCTTAAACGGCCAGTTTACAGGTGAACCCGTACAAACGTCCATTAAAAATCAACCTGTTTTTGGGCTCTTTAAAGCTAACGAACTTATTTTTTATTCCACGGAAACAGGGAAGGCATTAAAACGCATCAACTTCCCTGAAAACCCGATTTCTTGGAAGGGCGTTGAAATTCAGGGAAAATTTGGAGTGGGGATTAAAACCAGTAATCAAGTGGTATTTATCGATATCACCTCTGGTAAAAAGAGCCTCTTTAAAGGGAAGTCGGAGGACTTTGTCAGCTTTACCCCTACGGGAGCAATTTTTCGCGGGAAAAAAGGCATGGAACTGCACACGTTAAAAGAAGTTATTGAAATTCAGGTTCCTTCCTTTTGGAAATTCGGGGGGGAGATTGCCTTAAATGGCCGATCAGGACAATTGTTTTACGACAAAAACAAAGTAGCTTTTACCGTTCGAGGAACTGTTCAATGGAATACCACAACCGAACTCACTGATATCGATGAGGTCCAAACGGGCCATGCAATTATTATTGCTCGTGATGGTTTGCAGAACAAATTAATAATTTTGAATTTTAATGGGATTGTTGCCGATAACGAAGAACGCCCGGGTCAAGGAGCACTCCAGACGACTCCTTTTGGCACTAACGGCTGCTCAGTCACAACCCTTTTAAATAGTTTTTTAATTCAATATAATTTCTAACTCGTATTTAAAAATATCATGAAACAAATTATACTTATTGCGAGTTTCTTACCTTTAAAGCTGCTCGTTGCCCAAAATTATCAGGGTGTTTCCACCAGCAATTATGCGGGAATCATGGGCATCCAATTGCAACCCGCAAGTTTTGTGGATGGGCGCTTTGTGGTCGACATCAATCTGGTTGGATTGAACTTAAACGCCTATCAGAATTTTGGCTATTTCGACGCTAAGGCCATGCGGAATGCTCAAGGAAATGGGGGTTATTGGTGGAATAAATCCTTCGGAGATAGCACTATCTACAGCAATTGGGCGAGTCCAGATTCAACCTTCGAAGACCGCTATTTAATCCGAAACTACAACAAAGATTCCAAAGGAACTCTTGGACTATACAATAATGTTCAAGCCGATATTTTGAACTTCAATTTCCACATTAGTCCAAAAATAGCCCTCGGACTATTTGCTCGAGTGCGGTCGGTAACCAATGTCGATAACCTAGATCCTAAATTGGCCGTTTTAGCGGAAAATGGCCTCGATTACTCGCAACTTTGGAACCAAAAACTCAACGAAGAATTATTCAATGTTAACCACCTTACATGGACTGAATACGGTTTTAATTACGGACAAGTGGTACTGGATAAGGGTGAGCATTTTCTTAAAGCAGGAGGTTCTTTGAAATTGCTGAGGGGCAATACCGCTGCCTATCTTTACACTAATAATTTTGAATATAACCTTAAAAATTCGGATACCTCTTTCCTGTTACAAGGGGATTTTAACTACGGATATTCCCAGAATATTGATGATTACATCAATGGTACTTCTCAAAATTATTTTCAAAGAGCTTCCAATTGGGGCGTTGGGGTCGACATCGGTGCAGTATACGAATGGAGGCAAGGGTATGAAAACTATCAGTACGACATGGACGGTGAAACGGGTATTTGGGCTAGGCATAAAAACAAGTATAAAATGCGTATTGGAGCCTCCATTCTCGACCTGGGTGGTATGCGATTTCAAAAAGGTGGCTTGAGCAGAAACTTTTCAGTCCGATCAACCAATCCATTCAATCTCACCGTATTTGAGTCTGCTGATAATTTGTATGAATTTGACCAAGTTATCGATTCTTTAATTAACAGCCCAGGTCAAGATTGGATTGCTGCCCAAGACACCGCGTCAACCTTTTACATGCGCACCCCTAGCGCCTTTAGCCTACAATTTGATTACCATATTTGGAAAGGCTTTTATGTGAATGCAACCACCATGATCAACCTCATCGGTAAAAAAACCGATACAAAAGTTAAAGTCCCGAACCAGTTTAGCATTACGCCAAGTTTTGACATAGCGGGTATTGGGTTACATCTCCCCTTGTCCTACAATAAATATTCAGGTTTAAGAGCGGGCATTGCAACACGATTAGGTCCACTTACGGTAGGTATTACGGATTACCGAACCCTGCTAGCTCGAGGAAAGGTAAAAGGAGTTGAGGTATTTGCAGGATTGCGCATTCCTGTGCTTTACGGAGAAGTTAAAGACGACGATAAGGACAAGGTTTCGAATAAAATGGACGAATGCCCCTATGTGCCCGGTTTATGGTCCTTCAAGGGGTGTCCTGATTCGGACGGCGACGGCATACCCGATTCCATGGACGATTGCGCACAAGAACCTGGACTTGCGGAATTCAAAGGATGTCCCGATCGCGACGGGGATAAAATCATGGATAAGTACGATGATTGTCCGGACCTTGCCGGAATTCCAGAGTTTAAAGGATGTCCTGATACCGATGGGGATAAAATCATCGATCCAAAAGACCAATGCCCCGATTTAGCAGGAGCGTTGTACATGAAAGGCTGTCCTGACCGTGATCATGATTCCATCACGGATTTGGAAGATCTCTGCCCTGATAATTTTGGACCTAAGGAAAACAAAGGTTGTCCAGATACGGACAGTGATGGTTTATTCGACTACATCGATGAATGTCCAACCGTTGCTGGTCCAGCCGAAAACCGAGGTTGTCCGTGGCCGGATACGGACGGGGATGGAATCCTCGACCGAAACGACGGATGTCCCAATACCCCAGGGCCAAAAGAAAACGGAGGTTGTCCATACAAGGATTCGGACAACGATGGGCTCTTGGATAAGGACGATGATTGTCCTAATACCCCAGGACCTAAGAGTAATAACGGCTGTCCAGTGATTGAAAAAGAAGTCATCGAAGTGTTAAAAACCGCTTTTGATAATTTAGGATTTGAAAACGGAAAAGACATTATCCTTGCAGGATCCTATGCCTCGTTAGATGAGCTTGCAGAAGTGCTCGGTAAAAAACCCACGTGGAAATTGCAAATTTCTGGGCATACAGATAATGTAGGAGACGATGACTCCAATTTAATTTTATCTAAAAAACGGGCGGAGGCTGTCAAGAATTATTTGATCACCAAAGGAATTGTAACCGAGCGATTGATGGTCGAATATTTTGGCGAAACAAAACCCGTGGCCGACAACACCACTTCGGAAGGAAGAGCTAAAAACCGTCGGGTAGAAATGAAAATTGTAATCGAATAGCGCGATTAACGGTATCCATGAAGGGCAAATACGGAGAAAGAAGATAACCAATGATCTACGTCGTAATTGCCCTTTCCGATGCTCTCTTGAGCGTAATCCCACATCGCATTCATCTGCGAAACCCAAGCAGCCTTTAACGATGGGTCAAGGTTGGGTAGGTCCATCATGAGCCCGTTTAAGCACCAAATGCGGTTCAAATGAAACCCATCCCAATGAGATTTCATGCCGGTATGTACTTTCTCGCGCTTAATAATGAGGGCCTCATGCACTTTATTGAGGTCCATTAATTCTGGTGAATAAGCCGTTAACCATACCTTGAACTCTTTTTCATCGTACACTTTACGCATCAGGTCTGCCACCAACAAATAGCCCGACATAAAGTCCCAACCAAAGGGTTCGGCATCTAAAGGAACGCTGGTTTTTTCTGCATAAAATCTTCGTGCAGCAGCCATTAATACCGTCTCCAAATTTTTTTGACCAAAGGTGCGTGCATAATCTAAGGCAAAGGAAATGCCCAATGCAGGACTGTCATGACTGCCCGAAAAGCGTACTTCGTTAATTGACGGCCAATAATTAAGGTGCTTTTCTTCAATAACTTTCAATAAAGGCTTGCAATTTTTCAACCAAGTCTTGGCTTTCGGGTGATCCAAACCGGATAATTCTTCAGCCAATTTTAAAAACCAACTTTGGCCATAAGGAAATTCGAAATCTCCCTTTTCCATCAAAGCTACCCTTTGGGTTTCAACTAAAATATGGTCTTTGTTGAAAGCAAAATCTAAACGATCTAGGATCTCCTCCCGCTCGAGTAGATTCGGATAAAGCTTGAGCAATTTGACCAAGCACCAATGGTTATGCACCGACGAATGCCAATCATAGCAACCGTAAAACGAAGGCCAAATTTTACTCGGATCTTTTTCTTTGTAGGAAATCCGATCATCCACCATGTGCGGAAATTTAATTTCGGTACAATGCAAGGAAAGTTTGGCAAAGTAGGAAGCCCCTTGTTGAGCTAAAACATAAATTCCTGAATCATCCGTTTTCACCAATTGAGCTCGAACAACGGAAAATTGAAAACAACCAACAACAATGATGAATAGCAAGGTAAAACGGCGCATGATGTGAAAATTTTGAGACTAAATGTAATACCAGTATGCCGTTTTACCAAATCCAAGTAGGCTTGTAGGTGTTCGTTGGAAGCAACATTTAACGCTAGCATAACAATTGGTTAACGGTATAGCGAAAGATTCGGTGGAATTTTACAAAAAGTTTGTGACGTGAAAAACATCTTCTTACTTCTGTTAGCGCTTATTGGACTTGCCCCTATTTATGCTCAAAGCACCCTTCAGGGTATCGTTAAAGACGGCACCAACGGTGAAGCACTCATGGGAGCAAAAATCACCCTTGTTGGTACCGATAAAAGATGCCTTTCCGATGAAAACGGTGCCTACATCCTGAACGGAATTACGAAAGGAAAGAACACCCTCGAGGTGAAAGCATCCAGTTTTAACGTATACCAATTAGTTGATTTTCCTATTGGAGATGCAGAAACCAAAACCTTGGACATTACCATGGAGCCAGCAGACGTGGTCAAGGGACCCGTAGTGGTTACTAGAAAGGTGAAAAAAGACGGAAACATTGAACTTTTGCGTGTTCAATTTAACAATGAGGTTGTTTCCAACGGAATCAGTGGAGAGGACATCCGAAAAGCACCCGATTCAAAAGTTTCTGATGTCTTAAAACGTATTTCAGGTGCTAGCATTCAAGACAACAAATTCGTGGTAATCCGGGGACTATCCGATCGCTACAATTTTGCCTTGTTAAACGGTGCGCCACTTCCAAGTTCTGAATCAGACCGAAAAGCCTTTTCTTTTGATATTTTCCCTTCCAATATTCTCAACAGCATAACTGTTTATAAAACGGCTTCTCCTTCCATGCCCGGTGAATTTGCCGGAGGGGTTATAAACATTAATACGAACGACGCTCCTGAAAAACCGTTAACCAGCGTCGGTTTTGGATTAGGATTTAATACCCTAGCAACTTTAAAAAACTTTGCCTCCTCCGGAGATGGATCGATGGATTGGTTTGGACTTGGAGCAGGCGCAAGAGCGTTGCCATCAGGGCTTCCTGAGTCAGCCGAGTACAGTGCTCAAACCGTACAAGAACGTGCCGAATGGGCCAAAAAAACCAACTATAATTGGTCCGTAAAAAACCGTAAAGCGCTTCCATACAGCAGCTTGCAACTTACCAACGGTAATACCTTTACTTTGAAAAATAAACATTCTTGGGGTTACCTTGCAGCCTACAGCTATCAAATCAACCAAAGTTTTGCGTTAAATACGCGGCGTGAATTTGAAGAATCTTCCACCGGTGTGGTACAACGAATGGAATTAGTGGATTCAGTTTTTACGCAAAACGTGTTAAATACAGGAATGCTGAATTTTAAGTACAGTTTTTCTCCCAAAAGCAATATTCAGTTCAAAAACCTTTATTCCATCAATTCTGAAGACCGCGTTAATGTACGTAAAGGGGTTCGCGAAATGGATAACGATCCTCGTCAATGGGAAAAAGCCACCAATTTCTGGTACACGGAAAATAAAGCGCTTTCCAGCCAACTCCTTGGAAACCATGACAACGATGTATGGAAAATCAACTGGAATTTAGGGTACAGCAACGTCAACCGAGTGATTCCTGCCTTGCGACGGGTGGTTCATCGAAAATACAGTTCCACTGAAGACGATTCCACCGAACAATACGTAGCGGTTATTCAAAACAACGGTACCATCCCCACCGCGGCAGGTAATATGTTTTGGTCAGATGCTCAAGAAGCGATATACAGCGCTATCTATGATTTTGAAAGATCCTACACCTTGGATTCCTTAAAGGTAAACCTGAAATTCGGCGGAATGCAACAATACCGAAACCGCGACTTTGTTGCTAGAAACTTTGGGTTTTCCAAATACAATGGAGGTGGAGTTAACTTCAACGATTCCTTGCTGCTATATTCTCCTTCTTCCATATTCAATAATGAAAACCTCGGGCTCATGTCCAACGGAATGGGTGGGTTCAAACTGGATGAAGCAACCAATGTGGACGACAGTTACCAGGCCAGTTCTTTCCTGAACGCCGGGTTTCTTCAGTTGGATGCCAAATGGAAAAACTACCTGCGCGTCAATGGTGGTATCCGAGTTGAGTCCTACCGTCAATCCTTTAATTACATCGAATTCGGATCCAACAATGATACCAGTATCGTAACCAACGTTGTGGATTTCCTACCGTCGGTCAATATTATCTTTTCCCTGACACCAAGGTCAAACCTGCGCGCCAGCAGTTATCGTACGGTTTCTCGACCTGAATTCCGGGAATTGGCTCCTTTTACCTTCTACAATTTCGTAATCGACAACATCATTTCTGGTGACCCCAACTTGCAGCGTGCCGCAATTATGAATTACGACTTCCGCTATGAATATTTAATCGGTAACGGTCAAAACTTCAATGTTTCTGGTTTCTTCAAAGATTTTACGAATCCTATTGAATTGGTCAATCGGACGGGTACATCTGGCGCGCCCGAACTGTTTTACACCAACGTTCCCAGTGTTAGAACCTTTGGTGCAGAATTAGAATACCGTTTCAATTTTGGGTTTTTATCTAAAAAAGAATCGCACCCCATTTGGGATCAGTTGAGCATGAACCTTAACGCCTCCATCATTCGTTCGAGAGTTGCTATTGGCGACTCACTTTTCGGACAAAACGAGTACGCTGATGGTCGGCCACTGCAAGGACAATCACCGTACATCATTAATGCGGGCTTATACTACCAAACCCAGGATAAAAAATGGTCCTTCAGTGCGGCCTATAACCGTGTTGGTCAACGCATTTACATTGTCGGAAATGTCCAAGAACCTAGCGTATGGGAAAATGGAAGAAACCTGCTTGACTTTCAGGTCGTTCGAAATTTTAACGACAAGTTAGAGTTGAGGTTAAATGTCAAGGATGCTTTGGCGAATGAACTCGTATTTTTTCAAGACCTCAATAAAAACCGAAAATTCGACGAGGGAGATAACGCATGGCAAAACGTAACCTTTGGACAAACGATATCCTTTACGTTGAAATACAATTTCTAAGACCTTAACCGCTGTGTTAACGCAAGGTTACCCCTGCTTAATAATTTAATAAAAAGGATTTAAGGAGGCCATAACTTTCCTCGAAGAATATCCCTCGAAATTTGTCAAAAAAAAATAATATGAAAAAGATTTACATGTCCCTTGCCTTTATAGGCGCTTTGCTTACCTCCCAAGCGCAAGATGCGTTTTGGACTCCGACAACCTATCGAGGTGCCTTTCCCGTTACCGACGGAACACCTGCTACCGACTGGACCAGTGGATGGGCTAATTTTGATGCTCAAAACACCGTGTATCCTGCGACTGTTACTACGGTTTCTACTGACGTAACGGCAAGCACCACCTGGTCTGGGGTAATTTTATTGCAGAACAAAGTATTTGTTAAAAACAACGCGACACTTACGATTGCACCAGGAACCATCATTCGTGGCGACTATGCAACTCAAGGGACGCTGATTATAACACGTGGTGCAAAGATTATTGCCAATGGAACCGCAGCGAATCCCATTGTATTCACTTCAAATCTAGCGCCAGGAAACCGAAACGAAGGAGATTGGGGTGGTTTGGTACTTTTAGGATTGGCCAAGAACAATCAGCCGGGAGGAATTGCGAACATTGAAGGAATTCCCCCCTCTACAGATACGCAGTTTGGAGGCAACTTTGACAACGACAACTCCGGAAGTTTGCAATACGTTCGAGTTGAATTTTCAGGAATTCCCCTAGAGCCGAACAAAGAGTTAAACGGAATCACCTTTGGATCGGTAGGTTCAGGAACCGTGGTAGATTACGTTCAAGTTTCGCACTGCGGCGACGACTCGTTCGAGTGGTTTGGCGGTACTGTGAATTGCAAGCACCTTATTGCATACGGAGGTTTGGATGATGATTTCGACTGCGATTTCGGTTTCCGTGGGAAAGTTCAATTCGCGCTTTCAATCCGAGACAAAGATTTATCCGATGCTCCGGGAGATTCTAACGCTTTTGAGTGCGATAACGATGCGACAGGCTCTACCGCACAACCAAAAACACGTCCAATCTTTTCAAACGTAACCTTGGTTGGACCTAAAGGAAATGGAAGTATTGCCCTTCCCGTTGGAGAGAAATTTGAAAAAGCATTCCGTTTGAGAAGAAATTCTTCGGTTTCCGTTTTAAACTCTTTGGTGACAGGATGGGAAAAAGGTTTATCCATTGAAGGTGCACCCGTAGTGGCCAACTTGAACGGAGACTCCATGGTTTTTGTTAACAACATTTTGACCAATTTCGCGACACCTACTTGGAGTTCTAACAACACCAACACGGTATTCAACTCCGGGGGTGCCAATGGAACTTGGTACAACAGCTGGTGGGGAGTAGACGGAAACGACTCTACACAAACGCTGGCTCAAGTGAATTGGGTGAACATCTTCACCGCTCTTGGAACAACTCCCGATGCTCGCTTAAATGCAGGTTCTGTGGCCGGAACAGGAGCAACTTTTACCAACCCGGTATTCTTTTCCGTTGCCTCCCCAGTTGTTGCTAACGTAACGTATTGCCAAGGAGCGAATGCGGTGGCTCTTACTGCTACCACTATCGGCGGAAACGCCGCTTATTGGTACACGGCTCCGTCTGGAGGTGTTGGTTCAATGGTTGCACCTATCCCTTCTACCTCAGCTGCAGGAACGTTCAATTTCTACGTAAGTCAGAAAAACGCTGCAGGTGACGAAAGCCCTCGCGTTATGATTACGGTTACCGTAAATGCTTTACCTGCTACTCCAGTGATCACTGCGAACGGTTCAACTTCATTGTGTACAGGAAGCTCTGTGGTATTAAGCTCTTCTTACAACAACGGAAACGTGTGGTCAACAAGTGCTACAACACAAACCATTTCGGTAAACAGTACAGGTGCATATACCGTAACGCATACCGACGCAAACGGTTGTTCATCTACCTCTATCGCAACGATTGTAAACGTTAGTGCTGCTCCAGCTCCTACGGTACAAGCAAGTGCTGTTGAAGCATGTATTGGCGACACCGTAATGTTGACGGCTTCTACTTCAGATTCTTATGTTTGGTCAACCGGTGATACTACCCAAAGCATCATGGTAACGTCTACTACCAACAACATCACGGTAACCACTACCAATGCCATAGCATGTAACGGTGTTGGAACTTCCACGCCAATTAGCGTAACATTCAACGCGGCTCCAACGGCTGCAGGTTCATTTACAACCAATGGAAACGTTGCAACGTTTGCAAACACCTCTACCGGAGCAACTTCTTACTCTTGGGATTTTGGTGACATGACCAATTCAAGTGCTGCAGCTCCATTACACGCCTATGCTGCCAATGGAACGTATACTGTTACCTTAACAGCTATCAATGGAAACTGCGAGGATGTAACAACCTTGACGGTGAATATCGCTGTTTCCTTGGACGAAATGCCAGGGGTATCCTTGAACTTGGTTCCTAACCCAGCAACGACAACTTTCACGGTTATGTTGAACGGAGCTAGCCTTGAGCAAGTAACGTTGATTGACGGGTTTGGAAGAACGGTTGCAACAAGCAACGCCGCTGTTCTTTCCTTAGAAGGAATCGCAAACGGAGTTTACCATGTAATGGTTCAAACCAACCAAGGAAACGCCATTCGTAAATTGGTGGTTAACCAATAATCATTAACCTTATACAGGGGGGAATTGCCCCCCTTTTTTTGCTATGGAAACGAATAAAGGGCATGTAATTTTACTGGTGGACGATGAGCAGGATATTCTCGAATTTTTATCGTACACCCTGCATAAGGAAGGATATATGGTTTTCACGGCAACCAATGGGGAGGAGGCTGTTAAAAAAGTACAGGAAATACCCCCATCCCTCATTTTGATGGATGTGATGATGCCACAAATGGACGGCATTGAAGCATGTC
>Ga0194133_10003670_pt1 | contig 21518 bp, 12 predicted proteins | sample TA2KigOf40mmetaG_FD_155448 | JGI IMG/M metagenome (GOLD analysis project Ga0194133, IMG submission 155448) | Freshwater microbial communities from Lake Tanganyika, Tanzania - TA2015055 Kigoma Offshore 40m | ecosystem: Environmental > Aquatic > Freshwater > Lake | place: Tanzania: Lake...
ACCCATATCTCAGCCCCCCCGAGACAAGATTTCAAAAATCTCCTTGGTAACTTTTTTTTTAATATGAGAAGTCTGGATGCAAAATTTCAGCTCTCTATCTTCAAAACTGAGGGAGGAGATTGAGGTGACAGATGGACAGATGACATGCCACTACCCTTTAAGTGTAGGCTCTCAAGACAAGAATCTACCATTGTGAAATTTCTAAACTTCTGGTGCAGTATTGACTCGGGTAATGAATTATTCACGGCAATCATCTTTATCAGAGTCGCTTCAGATCATTATTACCCTGACTGAGGATGCCTTGTTGATTTTTTTGCAATCCCGGTTGAAAAATTGCTTGTATAGCCAGGGGTTTGAACCCACAACCTTAGATCTTAGTTCTCAGCTTACAATCACAGTGTAATTTAGAAGTTTGTAATAATATTTATTCAAAAAATATGTGTTCTTCAAATCTTTTTTAGCTTTTTCTTATTGTCATTTACTTTACTTTGATTTCTGGCTTTGAAGATGTACCAAATTATTATGAGTACTTATTATGGAAACTTTTATTAATGATATTCTAGAATGAGCCTCTCATCTGCAGAATCTTGAGATCAATATGATAAAATCTTTTTTTATAATAATGTCAACAGCCACTTGTTTGGACAAGTAGAACGAAACTTTATCTGACACTCAAAAAAAGAGAGAGAAAATGACCCAATTGAAAAAGCCATCCTTTTTGGTATTTTGTTTTTTCAAGGGTTTGTTAGGTGTGGAGAGAGAGGGGTAAAGAAGTTAGTTTTTAAAGCTCTGCCTCATCAATCAAAACTTTGACAATTGACTTTCACCGGAGAAATAATTTGACATGGCAAAAGTAGTCCTTTATCAAAATGAATGCCTACTAGCCAAAAGCTTTGAAAGGCTCACATTTGAAAAGAAAAAAAAGGTAAGTGCAATCCATATGGGGAAAATGGCAAATTACAAAAAGTGTCGGTTGATGCAGCTATTTCATTACAAGGTTCAACCTTGGAGATGTGGTTTTTCCGCTGGGTGGGGCGAAAGACTTATCTAAACCCCAGCTTTCCACATCAATGCGAGCACTAAGGTTGACTTCAAGTCCCCAGGCCAAGCACACCCATCAGGTCATGCGGCTAGTGTGCCATAAATCAACTCTTGTAAAGCGATTGCTTTTTTCATGTATTGAAATGAATGAGTTAAATAAAAAGGTATCATTGTTAAATAATGTTATGGCACCTGGGTGGATATATTTTAACTAGCACGTTCAGAAGTGGCTAAGCTGCCCCCTTTTTGCCATTTTTTTACCTTATTTCGCTGTTCGCCATGCCCCCTTCCATTCCTGCCAGGCCTCCGTGATAGGACAGACATTAGGGTTTTATATATATTAATTGTTAAAATTACAATATATAGATTTCAAATCTTTAGGTATGAATATCTCACCATAAAACAAAACTGAAGATTGTTATACACATAGGGGTTTAATATTTATATTTCATTTTATAATTTAAGTAGCCACTCTGTCCATGCACTGCCCACAGTACATTTTACCATTTTCGATACTTTCTAATCTATATCCACGTATGATTCCCAAGCACATTTGATCACTGCTCTCCCACTTCCAATGTTGATAAACAGCCTTGCACACCTAACCATGTCAACTAGCTATTTTCCACCATTCTTAGATGTAAGATTGTGCAGGATAATTAGGCCTCAGATTTAAGTTTGGTTTGTAGTTTTACCCTTATTTTCAATAAAGTATTTTGAGCATTTACTCAGACTTTTACTTTATAAGTTAGTTTAATGTTGACAAAGTGGGTATGTGTGATTTTACCGAGTTAGCACTACTCAACTTTAGAGATCACATAAAGCACATGCGCGCTCTCAAGAATAGTCTACATAGATGTTAACCAATATCAAAACTGAAGTAAGGGATAGTCCTAGAGAGTAAATACTTTGCTGATCAATATTGAACTATCATGTTCATTATCTTTTCAAAGTACAGCTGCTTGGTGGGATTTTAAAATTACATTTCATTGCGGCTTAAGGATATCACTTTCAAATATAACTTGTAATAATTATTTTTACATGTAATGCACACAATTGCAGTAATTTTCATACTTTTGCTTATTGTAACACTTTAAAGGTAATGTTCTTATTATATCACATTCTGGTTAATCTCATTTCAAGATTGGGTTGACACCCAATCTTTCATTCCTATATACTTTTTAGCAAGCAACGTTTCCTAACCGTTCTTGCACAAACTTAACCGCTTTATTAGCCTTATCTCTGATACAATTTTGCCCTTTGTAAAAGGCTGCTGTTCATGAAATAAGCAGCTCACTTTTGATACTTTACTTTATTGGGAAGGTCATAATCACTGGGTTCTGAATTTGGCTCACACAAAGTACGGCTTCTATCTTCAAATCACAGCACCACACTTATTTGTGAGAATGAATTTCATTATATTGCCAATGAGGTAAAACAAATGCAAATTGAATGTTTGCTTGAATGAAGTTTAAATTCCTAAAATAAAGATCAAAAGAATGAAATAATCAGTGGCCCAAAAAAAGTTTTCTAAGCATTTCAAAATTCAATAGAATGATTTTCCTCACCAAGTAAATAATTTTTCAACGCTTGACATGAATGAATTTATGTGGAAAAGTATTATTTTGTGTCTGATTCAAAGAAAAATGTCTTAAAATGGAGGACTTTTTTTTTGAGAAAAAAAATTGAAGCCAAAAATGTCAGATTGTATGTAAAAGCCTAGCTCGGTTTGTTTTTCTGACAACTTAATACACTCGGTTTGGCAAAGGCCTCACAATTTTTCTTAGGGATAAACCTTTTTTTTTTGACGAACAAGAACAACAAATAGGATGTGATTTGAAAAGGTAAAAAACTTAAAATATCAAAAGTTTTTTTTCTAGGAATGTGAAAAAATCTGTGGTTGGCTTGAAATTTCAACAATTTTTCTTTGAGATATCTTGAATTCTTTGCACGCTTACCACATTGCTGCTCAGCTCTGGATACCAAAACAACATTTGAATATTTTTCAAACAGCCCATGTAAAAGTTGTTACATTTTTACTTGTAAAAATTATGACCCATTTCTTGATCATTTATTAAATTTTTTGTACGTTGAAAAATGCACAATCCTCCACAAAGCGACATCCAAGGCAGGGGACATTTTACAAACTAAACCCTCAGGTATAAGGGAGCAGCATAAAAAACCATAACTCGCCCCCCGAGACAAAATTTTATAAACCCCGTTTGTAGCTTTTCTGCATTAATATGAGGAGTCTATGTTCAAAATTTCAGCTCTCTAGCTCTAAACTGAGGGCGGATATTGAGGTGACGTACTTACATCATGGCAAAAATATACCATAGTAAAATTTCTAAACTTCTCCACTCGCTCCCTTGGGGAGGATGAATAAATAATCTCGCTTATTGTCTCACAATTTCTACAAATGGTTGCCAACAAACCTGACCAAACGTGCAACCCCTCAGCAATATAGTAACTTTAAATTAGGCAAAGTTCTAGTATCAATATGTACTAATTGTGAACCTTTCTCTCATTTACATGAGCTCCTTACCAATTCCTCAATCAGGCAAGAAGACCACTACCCTCTTGCTTTTACGACTCAAGCAGATCCAAGATTGGTCGCCAAAGCATTTCCAATCGCATATCAACAATTGCCCAACAACTTGATTTCGAATGGCTTCAACCTCAGTCAAAAGATGGCCTTAGACTTCAATTTAAAAAAGTCTTTTTTCACCCGTGACATCTTGGAAAAGAATTTGTGGTCCCTTTTCTCAAATAGCCCAGTTTATATTCGGCAAAGTCGGTCACTTGATCTGGTGGTTTATCCCCCAGGTGGGGCACATTGTGTTAAATAGTGGTCGGAACGTTGGTTAAAAAAAGCATAGTTTTTCCCACCGCAGAGAAGGGTCAAGTAATAAGTCCTCAGACTGTAACTTTGGTAGAGCTTAATTATAATAATAATAATAATTTTATCTTTCCTGATGTTCCTCAAACTCACCTAGAAACAACCAGACCTAGAAGCCATTCCCCTTGTTATTTGTCAAAGCTACTCCACTCCAATAAGTAGTGATTTATGTGAATAAATTAAGAGTTAATTTTGCAGACTAACTTTAATGTAGTTTATTTCTTTTGGATATAGATGTTAGGTTTAATACAAACACTATCTTAGACAAGGCACCATCTATTATCTTCCCCCTTCTTTCTGTAATGATGAAAGCACTTAAAACAAAAACTTTAGAAGAACACAAAGATGCAGGTCTGAAAGCAAACTCAAAGTGAATTTCTTTTAACAATGAGACTTCTCTTCAGATGGTAATTTAGAGACCACACACATGATGTTTGAAGAATTTTGATTGAAATTTAACTCATTTGGATGGAAAAAACTTTTGCACTCGATATTCAAGCTTTTTATCCAAGTCATGTCTTGAGCCAAAACAGATTTCTTCTAATGGTTTCTAGAGAAAAATAATGTTGAAGTCAAGAAAGGGTCACATTGGCTAAATTGCTTGTGAAGCTGATTAAAAATTTTGAGATTCTAGGCCCAAGAAACTAAAAAAAGTCAAATGCAATCTCAGTCAGTGAGAAAACATTACCATTGAGTTTAAATTGCCTTTGACAGCATTTCATCATAACAGGGCTATGTTCCTTCAATACAGCATTAATATATATAAACAACTTGTGATGTTAGATCCCGCATATGAGACCCTACCCTAAGCGGAAAAAAGGGTGACATATACACCAATTGTTCTATAAAGTTGTCATATTTGTGTGCGAACGGATATTATAGCCCAATTTGTAGGTTAGGTGCTGACTGTCAAACGTATATGGTATAAATTTACTCCAATTGAGATACGTCGCCACATATTCCAATTTTATGTCAAAATATGTATATTGTTGAATGTTAGCCGAAAACTGTGGGGCACTTTTCCAGTTGGGATGTCATCACTTTTGTGACACTATGGGCAATACGTGTTATTCCAGAAAACAGTTTTCCCTACAACATCTTCTGAATTTCAAAAAACCCTGCAATCTAATTTTTGGGTCAGGGTCAGGTTCAACCCTGTAAGGTTAGGTTAGGATAGCTTATAGCCAATATTTTCTTTGAAATTTATTGCACCTTACCCTGACCTCAATTTTTTGGGTGGAGGGGATTTTTAAAAAAGTATATGGAGGAAGTCATGGCCAAGTGGTCAAAGGCACCTGACTGGGAGCTAAGATCTAAGGTTAAGGGTTCAATCCTAGTGATGCAAGCAATTTTTCAACCCCGTATTGAAAAAAAATCAACACGAGACACTACTTCAGGCTGGTAGAAATCTGCAGTGACTTTAATAAAGGTTATTACCTTGAGTCCATACTCCACCAGATTATTATTACTATTAATGTAAAACTCTTGATAAGGTATAATTTTCCGTCCTATTCTATGGGTGCTGTGTCACAGAACCCTCTCTTTCTCTTTTTTAGGGCTCTCACGCTAAGGCCCTTATTTTTAAAAGCCTTATTGTAAAACTAGCGAGAGACTGTCATGGTAATGTTTATTAGAGCTTCAGTTGTGAAATAAATTTAATTGCAAACACACGTTATATATATTAATGACATATGCGTGTCTTCAAAATCTATCAACAGAGGCCTTCATTGTCTTTGATCATTCCCATAGGTTATGTTATTGATCTGAGCTTTTCCTAAATAAAGAGCAACCATTCTATTAATACACAGTTCAATTTTGACTCTTTTCTTGATTGAGAAGGTCATCATTGGGTTTTCCAAAAAGCTTACGCAAATTCTGTCCGACACTTCGGAGATGAGCACCACACTTACTAATATTATTTCTGATCAATTATCATCCCTCTCATTTCAAAATTGGGTTAATGTTGATGGTGATGGCCCCCATAATTTTCTATTGACTTGCCTTAAACCTTTTTAACAACTCAATAAAACTCCAAGAATTTCAATGAGGTATCAGAGTGCCAAAAAGAGTTGAGTTTTTATCAGAAAGAAAGGGCCATATGTTAAAATTAATGTATAAGGCCCAATTTAGATTTGATCTTTTTTGTCAAAATAGTCATTCTGATCTTTCTTGTTTTTGGTTTTTCTTCTCTTTCATCTCTTCCTACATGTAATATCTTAATCTTTATGCTTTTTATCTGTTACATCTTGAGTTTGTTTCAGTCAGGCAAAACCACTTGAAAGAAAGATAAATGTAAGCATTTAGAAAGTTACAAGCAATGTAATAAAGGGGGAATGCAATCTTCTTCTATTTCCAACAAAAAATGCTTCTCTTATTTCCTCTTTCCACAACAAATTTATCCACGATCTGATTTGGTTGAAGAATAAAAATTTACTTTTTATGACAAGAAAATCCCTGCAGAAGATTTAACTGCCAGTCTTAGTTGTCATAAAACACAACATAAAGGAAGCCCACTGACTTGAGCTTCGGAGGCCCCATCTTTATAAGGAAGATGTCTGGTTTAAGATATTAAAGGGCCTTTGGCTAAAACATAAAGATTTGCTTTAAACAATCTAAAAGAAATGTTAGAGACAAATGTAAACTATTCCTTGGATCGCATACAAGAGGCTCAGATGCGATCACAAATATGGAACAGCAATATCCCTGTATTATCACACACCTTATCCCTGCCTTATCTTATGAGTTTCTTTCCTTCTAAAAGAAATAAAAAGGCTCAATGTAAAATACTCACAATACTTTAATTGTTAGGGATGAGTAAACTTACAGTCTAAACTTACATATTAATCTTAAATCTAAGGCTACTCATCTACCAAAGTCTTATGTCTAAGCACATCGAGCAATAACTAAGTGACATATGTAAAGGGGCTTAAACCTTTTTATCGACATCTGAGACAGGAGTGCTGTGATCAGGAGTGCTCGGGAATCAAATGTGAATAGAAAGGTTTTAGGATTAAAAATAATGTACCATTAGTCAACATTGTACCGAGATCTGTTTGTGTTGTATCTACATAAACATGAAGAAGCGCTGCAAAAGGAGATCTTACTTTTTCACTTGCCAGAGGGTTAAAATCATGTATCTATGTATGTAAATGGCAAAAGAAATTTAGAGTTTTACCAGCAAACAAGGAGTAAAGCTTTAAACGTAAAATGGGCGCTTCAAGTTCAGTTTACCTGCCAGATTTTTATCTCGGTAAACCAGGTTCGTCTCCTGCCTGAGGTAACCTATAACCAAAAGAAACACCACCTAGTGTGCCTTAAAAATGACCACGTGTAGCAAGGCGTACCATAAAATGTTAAAAAAAAGCTTTTCCTGAATGAGCTTTTTCATAATGCACTTTTCCCGCTGCAGTTTTTCTTCCATGACCTTTTCCCAACCAACAATGTCCTGAATGCATTTTTCACAAGATATCTAGGCCTATTTTAAAAACTATTTTATTGCTGACCTAACCTTGCATGCCTGTGGGGCTTGACATTAAAGGTTTAGGCCTAGAGCTTGGTTATAGGCCTAGATTTCCCTGTCTAATCGAGCTCAGGATTAATGCACTTGCAAAAAATTCATTTAGAAATTTGTTTTTGGGAAAAGTGCATTTGGGAAAAGTTCATTTGTGAAAAACTTGTTGTACCCATTTCACGAAAGGGCAAATTCTTCCAGCATACAATTTTGCTTCCATCTACACTCAATAGATTTTTGCTGTTTACATCTCCATATGCAAATAGTTGAATTTCTGAACATTCCAAAAAATATGGTTCTTCAGCACAAGGTATCTTGAATTCTTAAAACAGGGCAATGTGGGTCCATATGATCAGAAATTCTATGAAAATGTTTCTGGCATATTGGACATGAAAATTATTGTGAATCAATGGTTCCACCATTTTCTTCTTAGACACTCAATATTCCCTCCCTATTCTTTAGACATGAAACCATTTGGCACATTCCATTGATTGTTGGTCACAATGTCTATGGCAGAAATTGTTGCAAGAGGTTCCAGAAAAACATAAAAAAAAATTTGTATTTGGAGATGAAAAATCTTGAAATTGTCTTTGGAAAAATATATTAAATATATTGGAAAAGCATTTGGAATATAAGATTGGAAATTTTTGCTGACCTTCTGTGTCAATATTAATTAATTTTTCTCTGCTTATGGTAATAACATATTCTGGGAAGTGACCTTTCATGTGAAGCAAGAATGTAATTGTTTGATTGTTTTTTGGAAAAAATGTGAGTGGAAAAAAACTTTGAGAGATGGAGAGCTATTTCATTAATAACCTATATTCATTATGTCAATATGAAAAATCTAAGGAATCTTAATTATTTTACCTTTACAAGAGTTTCACAAACTTAAAGTTGATCTGTCTAAAATAACAATTTTATAGTGAAAGAGTGATCAAATAAATTCAAGGATCATATTAATATGAGCCTTGTGATTCATGTTATGAGCACACTTCAAGTGGTCATTTTAAGGTAAGCTACCCCAGGTGGGAGTCGAACCTGGGTGGCTGGGATGGAAATCTGGCGCATAACCTACTTGACTCCCTGATTCTTTCATGAAAAGAGAATTTTGAATATTTTCACCTTTGCAAAAAAAGAACCCAAATCAGTTCTGAGTATGATTTAAATCTAATATTCAAATTAACACACATAATGTAAGAATCCCCAACTTGGAAGACAAAGTATTCATAATTGTATTCGTTCAATGCTTGCTGGTTAAAAACATAGACATCTAAGATATAGACCGAGCACCAGAGCATAAGAATTGTGGAAACATTTTCAGCTGTTGTCATTATTGTTTTTGTGCAACCAAGGGTGCACCCATATGTAGTATTGTTTGTTTGTTCTCCACCTCTCACTTAATAAGTGCTCCGTCTATGTACTCCTTGTCGATGGTTAAAACACGAATGCAGGTCAACAGACCTTTGCAAATCTGAGATCCTCCAATCATCCCAAAACATGTCAAGGCCAAATTCAACCAATAGGCAGGTTGCTAATTAACTCGGGCAGCGCCGGGTACTATATATAAAAAAATGGCTGCACAGATGTTTGTCTGTACGTCTGTTGGTATGTGGTGGGCTAATGGAAATCCAACCCATTGGTGCAGTTTTGGCCCCAGCCCCTCTCATCCCCCTGGGCCTGGGTTGCCTGAAACTATAAAAGCTGAAGGACACATTTTTGAAAACTGTTTACAAAACAAAAGATGTTCAGCCAGTTGCAAGTCAACCCAGGCAGTGCCGGGTACCTTAGCTAGTTACGACATGAGTTTGTTGGACCAAAGGTCAACCATTTAAATGATGCTATTTTCAACATCCAGTTTTGATATCTCTGCCCAGATAGCTACATTTCTGCTCTTTTAAGATCAACAAAAAATTAATATATTTAAAACCCTAACTGCCGTCCCGTCACAGAGGCAGGAAGGGGGCATGGGTGAGTAAAACCAAAAAAATGTAGAGATAAAAACAGTGGTAAAAGGCAAAAAACAGAAAAAGTTTTAAAAACCATAGAAAGGGGGGAGCAGCTTTTTAAAAAAAAAGTATGCTATTCAAAGTTTCATTTGAATAATATCCAATGAAGTCAAGTTTTGAAAATTATGTTTTTTCAAAGACATGCCTTGAGATGGCATACCTTGATTTCACTTGAAAATATATTTCAGGACAAACAAGCTCTCTGCATCTGCATTTTTTCAAATGGGTTTTGGACACAAAAAAAAGATTAAAATCTAACAAAATTTAAGTTTTTATTTGGCCATTTGCAAAATGAAATCACAAAATAGTTGAATAGTATATTTACTCCAAAAAGTGCTTAACTTCATCATTCAGTTCAGCCTTTCAAAAAAAGCAAATGCAGCTGAAAAAGATAATTCAGTTAGAAATGAAAGAAGGTCTGATGACTTTTGAACACTATTGAGCCAAGTCTGAAAAACTATTTCAAGCATCTATGCATCACTTAATGTTGCTATTTTCTTTTTATCTTTGCCTTTGTGAGGAATGAAGTGTGAAAACCTCATTTGGTATTTGCAAACTGAATTTTTGAAGGTCCATTTAGACAACTCTACTTATTATTACTTTTAGACTTTAAAGCTTTTTCTAAATTTTTGAGCAACACACAAGATAAAGAGGAGAAATTTTTTTAAATAAACTGCTTTTACATTTGCCCAAGTTTGCATAATTTTTATCTGATACTTTTTAGAGACAGTTTCTGAATTACCCAATTTAAATTATTTTTGAGATTGGCATAGATTTATTGATGGTTTAAGTTAGCAGCTATCAGATCTAAAGCTATGTTAATGCTCAAAGATTTTACTCAAGATATTTTAATCCTTTTTTTCTGCAATTTCATGAAGATTTTAGATTGTGAGTAAACAGTTTTACTTTTTATTTTCTCCAAAACATTTTAGCATTCAAAAGAATTTTCATATGAAAACTTTTTAAAAAGACAGACAATTAAAGCAAAAACAGCTCATAATAAATTTGAATAAATGGTTTTCAATCATTTTGAATCTAAAGCCATTTTACTGAGATGTTATGATCCAAATTTTATTTAATTCAAATATTATGATGAATTTTATGGGTATTTGCCTCTTAAGACATTTTGAGCTTGTTAAAATTCAGATAGACTGGAGAGAACAAAGCTCAGCAACCAGTTCCCCAATATATTAAAGATAGAGTACCTAAGGATTCGTAAGCTAAGTACTAATTGTGGGAGTGGATATCAGCGCATTTACTGGCAAATAAAAGAAACAAGTTTCGGCTGATGAGTTTACTTATTTGTGCAGTAAATTATTCTTCCACAAATAAACAAAATCTTTGACAAGATTAACTTTATGTCAAGAAAAAATTACTCAAGACTGGAGAAAAGGGAACCTAAATGTCATTTTCTCAGGACAGTTTTGGATGAGGCCATTTTCTAATTAGCCAAAAGTTACGTCAATTGATGTCACCATCTGGGGATCTTTGATGATTGGTGGGTCCAAGGCTGATTGTCATTTTCCCAATTATCTGATTTTTCTGTCCCACCCAATGTACCAAATGTAATATAGATGACTGTCATTGTCCACTGTTTTGGTTACCTATTTAGAGCTTGTTCATAAGCCGACTGAAAAAACACATAAACTGGCTTATGGGCTCTCAATGTTTAAACCTCTCTATAACATATGGTCTCACTGCACCCATGCCTTTGCTGTACCCCCCAGCTCTTTACAATCACTCATTCTGAAACTTTGCCCCCTGCCCTCGCGCACTCACTCTGCACCCTAAAATGATGGGACACAAGCTAAGATTTCACACAACGAGAGATGATATATGCAAGCTGAGCAGAAAAATTTCAGGGTCCCCATACTGGCAAGGATCCATCTTGAATGGAGAGTATACGCTACTGGCAAAAGAGGAGATAATTTTTATAAGTCTGGGTGTCTTTTGGCCCTCAAAAATAGACAAAAAAAACTTTTGTGAATCCGTGCTAGGACAGGGACTGTGAAGTTTTTGTTGCGAGCTCACTCTATATCCCGACCGAAAATAAGACGCACATTTTGAGTGTGACCACTTGCATTTTTCCTGTACACATGTGCCTACCCGTGCTTTCCAATGTTTACACTTGCTTACGCTGTCTTTTATGTTGTAAACTGCCATAATACATGTGAAAGTACCTATGATTTTATTAATAAAATTATACGCACTTATGTTGCCTTATTTTCAGTCGGGAAATATCACCTCTCTCTGCCTTTATATACACAATGGTGTTGTTTTACATAATAAGGTTTGTATTTTGCTCATCTCATTCAAATAGAATAGCTAAGGGCAAAGATTGTAATTGATATAGCAAGCTTCTTGCATTTCATTCTTTGTTTCAGCAACCTTTTTTTTCAATTAGGACTTGTGCAGAAAAAAAAACCTGTGTGTCCAGACAGTAAAACTCGGTCAGTTGAGAGGAGAAAAAAAAAGTAAAACAAACTTTCTTTTCAGAGATATGCTTGAAAGATAATACTGAATATTCTTAAATAAAAGTTGTCTGAATGCTTCAGCAAATTGGTTGTGGCCTTGATTTTATTTATTCCAATATTATCAGAAGCAGTATTAAAGCGTCACACATCGATAAATCTTGGAGACCCAAATGTGGTTTGATGAAAAAAAACTTTTACACAATAGAGATAATATTGAAACATTTCTCATTCTTTATTGAGAATATTTTTTGCTTTCCAAACACAATTGAACAAAATAGATCTTAAAAATTCCATAAAAATTTTACTTGCTTTAAAGCTATTTTTTTGGAAAAGATAACAAAACATTTCCAGTTTTCATTGGAATGGTTTTTAAACTATTCAAGAAAACTGTTCGAGTCTATTATAAAGCATTACTCTTAATATGCTCTAAAAGTACCAAAGTGGGTAGACCAGAGAGATGATAAATCATAGATTGAATATATGTAGGTAGAAAGGGTCATAAAAATCAATTTTGGGTTTATGTATAGGTTTATCGATAGCTGACACCACAGATTCAGCTTTTGGTAAACCCAAAATCACTAACGTACAAATCTTTCCTGCAACGTAGGCAGGGGGGCACTGCCTATACAGCATCTAAAAATTAAACCCTGCAGGGGAAGGCCCAGATTGTTAGGTTATAGGTAAGGTTAGCAATAAAAAAGCCCATCGCTAGCCCTGCCCAGCCGGGAAAGTGAGACACAAATTTGGCAAAAATTGTGCAATTGATAAATATTTTAGGGACAGGGGTAAAAAATTGTCCAATTGTGACATGAAAAAACCATATTTATTATTATCAATCGTATTTTTTGTATAAATGTTCCAATTTATTTAACAATTTTGAAATGTCCTTTTATAGTAAAAAAATTGCTTTAAGTCTGGGTTCCATAATTTTTCAAAAAATCAAAAAACTTTTGACCTTGTTTTGATAAGCTTTAAAAATTCTGGAAATGTAGCAATAATCTTCAACTTGTCAAATCATAAATGCGGGGTGACCAGAGTTGGTGCTAAAGCGCCAAATCGGATATTTTTAAAGGTCTGTGGTACTTTTTTTTGGCTTGAATAGAACTAGCTGGCGCTTTCTTTGAAGGTCTGTAGCGCTTTTTGGGGGGGCTGTATTTAGTAATTTGCACTTTTTAGGTAAAACGCTGGCGGTTTTTGCACCAGCGCATCTGGTCACACTGCATAAATGACATAATTTCAAAACAATTACTAAATCTTTTTATGAACTTCTTTGAAAAAAGTTTATGGCAGGTGTCAGCCATCACTTTTACAATCTATGGAGTCATCATGAATCTCATATATCATTTAAAATGCATGGAGATGATTTTTCAAATCACAACTTTTGCTTGAATTTAAAAAAAGTCTCTGCTGTTAATTCTTTTGGAAAACTTATTTTGCAATCAGCTATATACTCTTTTAATTATTTTGAATTTATGCACAACATTTCAAACTGTAGCTCTTTATAATTTGAAATATGAAAATTGTTTCAATTTACACCAATCTTTCAACATTTATAATTAAGCACAAAATTTTAGAACTTTTCAATGCACATAGTGCTTTTTCTTTTTTTTTTTGATTAATTAGACTGGGCAAAAGAAAAATCAAGTGAGATTTGAATTTCTAGTCATGAATTGCATCAAAATGTGCTTTCAACTGTCAAGACACCATTTTTCTGAAACTTAATTGCTTTGAAGATCTTTGAAATTCAGGGTGAGTCAAAAACTTATATTGAGATAATAATCCTGTGCAGAAAGACTCTGCCAATGTTAATGTGCAATCAACACCTTTATAAGAGTCCGGAAGTAGAAGTCTATGGTCCCTGCAGACTACTTTTACCCTGACTGTTTATGCATTGTTGATTTTTATTTGTAATAGAGGGTTGAAAAATTGCAGGCTTGTCCTGGGATTGAACCGTCAACTTTAGACCTTAGTTCTCGGTCAGGTTCCTTTGACCCAGCAGCCATGGCAATCCCAAGATATTAGAGATTAATTGCATCAAAAAAAGCCATCTGCACACTTTATTTTGGTTAGCAACTGTTAGTAATGCAAACACAACTTTTGGTTACATTTTGTAACTGACAACATAAACTACCTTTTCCATAGTCATCAAGATTTTCTCTCAGCAAATTCATTTCTGCCATGAGGTTTTGTTCAATGTTAAAGATTTTAATTTCCAATTGATCAAACAGCTTTTTGCAAGCATCAACTTTGCAGGCATCCGATTCAGACTGTACTTGGTGAAGGACTTGGGCAAGAGCCCGAGGCTTTTCCATATCTATCCGGATGAAATGTGAACTTACAATTTTGGCAATACAACTTTTTTACAAATGAGAATTTTCCCAATGAGGTTTTCCCCTAATACAATTTCCCGAATGCAGTTTTTCCCCAAAAATTGGAAAAATGTTTTGGGAAGGGGTCATCCCTTCAGGGTTGGGATAGGTTAGGTCAGAGAAGGTTAGCCAATATTTTCCTTAAGATTATTGACTAACCATACCTTATCATTCAGGGATAACCCTAACCCCGAATAGGGTGGAAATGGAATATAAATATTGGATGAATTGCAAAATTGGGAAAATGTAGGTGGGAAACCCTCGCTGTTGGGAAATCTTCATTTGTAAAAAACTCAAAGCACCACAATTTTTTACGAACACTGACACTCAATCTGAGTTTGTTTTTGCTCCAGGAAAAACCTTTCTAATCCATCACAGTTATTATATAATGCTGTTGGTACAATAACAAACAAGTTGTAAGAAACCAATAATACTATTATGTAAAATGTTGATTTGCACATAACTTTTATTTTTCTCTACTTACCAATAAAAAGATCCACTGAGGCTGGTTTTGCCCCTTCACTATTACAACTGTAAGTCCCTTGGTCACCTAAAAAATCATTTTATTTATTAACATTTAACATACAAAAGTGACTTTCAATATCAAAAAGGCCTGTAATGCACTTAAAGTGTACATGGTCTTCACTGAAACAAAAATATGTGGCAAAGACCTAACATACTCTACATCTATACATATATATTAGTCACCTGCATCTTGGCTGCCCCATTATATAATTAGCCCATGAAGCCTAGGGGACTACAATTAAGATTAAAACATTCCTTTCATACGTACTAGGGCCTCATGAAATGTTTGTGAAGTTCAGCCCAGCTGTTCTTTTGTCATAATGGGAAATACACAGTTGATGCAGACATATAAAAATGGGTAAGTACAATTTGTTTAATTTTCATGTAGATAGCCAAAAGGATATCAGCACTTAATTATTTTTACCATGCAACCTATCTATCCACATCATGTTCCCGAGCACGCACGCTTGATTAATGAGCTCCTGCTTCATACGGTGATAAATAGGCTTGCAAGCGCGTACCTTGCTCCTATTCTTAGACCTAAGTTTGTGTGGGATAATTAGGCCTTTGATTTACGTTTAGTACTCAAGGTTTCTTACCCTTAAATTTTAAATTTTACAATGATATACTCAGAATTTTATTTCATAATTTTACCGCCATAAGTGGCATGTGCCAATATACTGGGTCAACGCTTTTCCTTTTACGAAAATGCATAAAGTTGATTGTATGCACTCTCAGTGATTGTCTGTCTACATTCATGAGGAAGAATTTTTCTCACCTTGTTTGACTTTCCTCAACATAAACTTGCTTTTTGAAAAGACTCCTTGCTTTTCAAAGTCTATGCTCACACCAGATCTATCCTTTGTGGTAAGAACTTTTTCCCCATACTTCCATATGATGGTGGCAGGGACAGCATCAATTCTACTAATTGTACACTCTAAAATGAGTGTTCCTCCTGGTGTCAAGTGAACCACAGATGGGCCTGATATCTCTGCACGAACTCCAGCTGAAAATGGAATGAATATTTGCTATACATATAAATTCCTAACATCTGTCCATAATGCGAGGGCGCAGATGGAGGAGCACCCTGAAGTGGGCGTATAAAGAATAATGCCTGGAGGTGGGGTTGGAAGGAGGTGTGCCAGAAGGTGGCTCAATCAAAAAGGGGATTCCCTTGAATCAAAGCATTGTAAATGCCTTGCAGGATAATTAGTCAACTCAATCACAAGCAGAACAATGGTTCGAACAATATTCATTGATCTCTAAATCATAGAAATAAATGAAAAATGTTAATAATCAAAATGCATACAATACATTTTACATTATCCTCAATGAGTGAGCGAGCCAAGTGAGTGACCAAGTGGAGAAGTTTAGTAATTTTACTATGTCAGAACTTTTTTACTCATGCCATTTGACCGTCACCTCAAACTCCTCCCTCATATTAAAAGCTAGAAAGCTGAAATTTTGCATAAAGACTCCCCCACATTAATCCCAAAAAGTTATCAAGGGGATCTTTAAATTTTGTCTAGGAGCGGGGGGTTTGAGGTTAGTGTATGTTAGGGCATAACATGCGGCCGCTGCATTAGATGTTGTGGCGTTCCTTTGCAGCGGCAGAGGCATTTTTTTTCTTGGGCTGGCCTGGCCAAGAAAAACCCACAGGCCAGAGTCACCAGAAAAAATTTTAAAATCCCCCTGGTAACTTTTTGGCATTAATTTGAGGGGTCATTATCCAAAATTTTAGCTGTCTAGCTTTAAAACTGAGGGAGGAGACAAGGCAATGTCGCTTGTGGAGGGTTCTGCATTTTTAAACGTACAAAAAATGCACCTCTAAGTAATTATTATATATGTTACCTCCTCTAAGCAGGAACTCTTGAATTTGTGGTATAACTTGTCCATGAGTGGATGGAGAATCTTGTTGCTTTTCAGCTTGGACTGCTAGAGGGTCAGACTCAGTGACAGTCAGGTAACTTTTGTTGCTCATCTTGGGGGATGTGTTCACTTGGCAATCATACATTCCAGCATCTTTTATTGTCACATCCTTGATCTAAAAGATAGTCAAACTTCAGACTCCTTTTTACAGTGTGTCAAGTGAAATATTCTATACCTCTAAATTCCAGTCCACAATTCCTAGAAGTGGATTTGTGTTTGTCACCACTCTGAATCTTTCACTAGAGCTGAATGTCAAGTGACCAACAGACAAGACACTTGTATCACGACCACGTAGCCAAGATACCTGAAACAGAAATAAATCTAAACATCAAAACTTGGAAAACAAAGTTGCCATAAACTTAGATTCTAGTTGAAGGAATTTTTTTCATACAATATCTAATCCAAACAACCCATATTTGACTCACACCTGGGGTAACTGACAGAAGAGACTACTAACTGTCTGTCTTTAATGACCTTAATTTACCAAGGCAGCACCCCATTTTCCTTTTTGCTCTTTTTCCCCATTTTTCTCCCTTTTTTGCCCCCCTCCACTGATTTTTTTGCAGTTTCCCCTTATGTTTGCAATGATGGCGAAGCGTCACATAACAGTGATGTTGTAGCGTCACTTAAGCTATGACAAGAAATCACAAGCTGTTTAAATATATATTTTTTAAATAAACTTTTTTTCTCTTTTTCACATTTTTCTCCCTTTTTTCCTTTTTTTACCATTTTTTCCCCTTCCCTCATTTTTTGCAGTTTCCCCTTGCTTTTGAAATGATGGCGTAGCGTCAAATAACATTGATGATTTAGCGTCACATAAGCTATGGCTCGGCATCACAGGCTGTTTAAATGTATAGATTTCTTGAGTTGTGACCAACTACCTAATATTGTAGAGAAAAGTTTTGTCTCTTTGTTTGTGTGTATTTTTAACATCTCCTCTTCTGATGGTAGATCAAAAAAACTTTTTTTTGCAAGATATACTAGGAAAGTTTTTAACCTAATGATTTTTCAAAAGGTTTCTTCTTTTAAGAGGGAGGATTAAATCTTTTGAAAGTAGTTTAGATTAAGTCCATTTTTCATGTAGTTGAAAAGTTTTTTGTTACAAAATGCAACTCTTCATCTTCTAGACTAATATAAAATAGTCCCATAGAAAATTTCTTGACCACCCAGACTACCTAATATGAGAGCCTAAATTGTTTTTAAAGAAGAATTTTTTTTAGAGATTGGAGCCTATTTTTAGCATGGCATAACAATTTAGGACAAAAAAATAGTAGGAAACCAAACTAAATTTTAATTATTCAATAATGCTAATTTCAAAATTATCATTATCATCCTCCAGTGCTCTTTAACAGCCTCAGGCACCACTTATTTAAATGTTTAATGTCTTCATTATCTATTATAAAACCTTTTTATTTAAATTAAGAAAGATGAAAGAAAGAAAAGATGGCTTTTATAGTGAATAGTCTTTTTAAAGCACTTAGAAAACCTGATCTTTCATTCCCATGCCTTTATAGATCATTAAAGCAAGTTATACTCTTTCCTCCAATTAGAGAGTGTCATTTCTATGATTCCCGTCTATTGACCATGTTGCTGATCAATAGTTCACTCTTCATAAAGGGCAGTCATTCCATCAATAAACAGCTTTGTATTGATTCTTTTCTGGATTGAGAAGGTCATCACCGAGTTTTCCACGCTCACCCTAACACTCACCGCTCACACCCCAGACCACAGCATTATACTCGTTAGTGTGTCTCATCACCCAAGAACAGCTGAACCGAACTTCACCAAGGTTTGCAAACGCCTGGCCACTTACTCAAGAAGTGTTTTGAGTTATGTTTGAAACTGTATGCCACCAGGGGCCAATTTTATCCCAAGCAATTTGACCAGTTTTGTTCATAGATATACATAAAGTAAACCAAGAAATGAATTGATTTCAAATTGACTTAGTGAACTCACTGTGTATTCTCCAAGATTTTTGATCCTACAAGGCAGCTGAGTTGTTCCACCTACAACAACTGTGACATTTGCATGTAATGATAGAATAACTGGACCATTTTCAAGAAGGTGCTTTTTCCAGGCCTCATCCTCATGTTTGTCTGCATCTTCATGCCCTAAACCACATAAAACAACTCAAAATATTCAATATATTTTAGGAATTTTATAGTTTCACAACATTATTTCCTCCACACATCTCTTGGAAATAAATCATTTGGATCCTTTTGATTCTCCTTTGTTTGATCATAAGGTAAGGCATGAATAAAATCTTTTGGTATTTATGATTTCTTGGCTAGCTAGGATCAAACACATAATGGAGATTCTCACTACTTAATAGTTTTTTCTATAGGGGCTGCTTTGATCATTAAAAGACACAAACATTTTACCTGACACAGGATATTTTGCATTTCCACCCTGCCAATCCCATGGTGATCCTATAAAAATAAAATTCATCATAAAAATTTATTCAGACATAAAATCATTGTATGCACCCAAATCAGTTATTTCTTCATTTTCCACCTTACGATATTTTAACAATTATGTGCAAATCTCTGTTAAAGTCATTTTGAAACAGGCTATCGCTTGTATCTCATTCTAGCATCTTAAGCGTACGGTATAGTCGATACACAGATCAATACCTTTTTCAGTAGTTGACCCCCTTATCATATTCTTGATCCAACCATTTAGTATGCGGACTACCGTTCAATCAAAAAAACAGTACAGTATTTATTCTTTTCTTCATATGGAGAGTCATCACTGGGTTTTCATATCTATCTGCACATTCTCTTCAGACCACAGCATCAGACTTGCTAATAATGATAATTCTACTCGGTCTCATATCTATGTGGTTCCCCCTGTAAATATATATCTGCTCTATGTGATTCCTTTTCCATGCTCAGCATGGGTACCCAAAGCCCTCTCCATTCTTTGAACGGCTTTAACCTTTGAGAAGGATCAAATTTGTAATTGAGAAGTGGGTGATGAAATAGATTCAGAAAAGAAACAGCGTGTGTTTTATTTCTTGGAGATATTTGAGGTAACTAACCTTATTTAAACACCCCATAATTAAGCCAGCACAAAAATTCAGAATCCTTCAATTTCTATTGAGTAAAGATCCAGAACTTAAACATATCCAGTTCTGACCCTACCATAAAAAATTGTGCAATATATTTGAATTAAATAGCATCATAGGTGAAGTGCAGGCAGATTTTATGGGCAAATTTGACAACAAATTTTGTGAAAATTACCAATAATTGAAATATTATTAAGAAATACTTATTAAAAATTACACGTTTGACAAAAACATCTTATATATTTCTGTTTATTAAACAAATGTTTAATTTAATGGTAAAATTATTGGACAATTTTTTGTTTTTATTTTTCTGACTTCTCATCTTTTTTCATCTACCATCTTCAATCAGAACATCATTTTGAAACTTTTCACACAATTTCCATTTGCAACTGTAGAAAAGTGATGATGAAAGGATATTTTTAACCAATGAAGGCAACAAAACAAGTCTGGATGGATGGTGAAGCAAAAAAAGCAAATTGTTTTAGATGTAAAGAAAATGACAAGAAGAAAGTTCAGACATTGTAATCTGTCCAGACAGACAAAGACAGAAAGATTTCTGAGTGCCAAGAAATATCAGAACATTTTAAAAGCAAAAAGAATCAATGAAGGTAAAATCCAAATGAAAAAAAGGGTTTTGATTCTTTGCCTGGATAAAAAAGTTTGAAGAAATGAGAAAATGCACTCACAAGCTAGATTCACAGCATCTTTCTTGTCAGAGCTTTAGTTGTTTGCTAAAAACATTTCTGCTAATTTTAGCCATTATTGAGAGACTCTTGCAATCAAATGCTTTATAATAATATGTGGTCTGATCTAAAGTTTCTTTTTTTGCACTAACAATATTAACAGGCCGGATCCTGGCTCTGTCTGTGATAAATTAGAGAGATCAGAAATATAGAGTGCTAAATAAAACAACAAAAAATTCCAGTATGGATTCAGTTGTTTAGAGTTTTCGTTATTGGCAAAAGATAAGATTTATTTTATAATTCTGGTTATCTGTCAGTCTTCAAGAAAAAACCAAAAAATTTAGAGCACCAATGGACACCCAGAATTACATAATTAATATATATAAAAGCCTTGGCCGCGAAAACGTAACGCGGAAACGTAACGCGAAAAATGTAACGCCGCGATGACTCATCAACTTACGTCTTCAACAGCTCCTACATTTTTAAAGCTAGAAAAAAGTTTATAAAATAATATTTTTAGTTGAGTGTTTAAACAATAAATGTTATTTTATAAACTTTTTTCTATTTTTGTCAAAACTTGAGATATTTGAAGAGAAAAATTGAAACGAAATGTTTTTTGATGCGAATTTGTTTTTTGAGCTCTCAAAAAATGTAAACAAACAGCTGAAAGGAAAAACCACAGGGCTTAGGCAAAAAAACTCAAGTGAATATTGTCAACTAAAATTATTCCCAGTGTTCAAAAAGGTTTTTTTTCAACAAAATAAAAATGAAATTGATATTCATATTCATATTGATTTATTAATTCTTTGTTAAAACTTCCAAGGAAACTTAAACTTTTTTAACCACCCCAAGAAATGTGATAAACTAGCAGGGAGGGAGGGGCAACCAAATAGATCTCTCAACTTAAAATTAAGGAGGTTGTTTAATTGCAAATAAGAAAAAATGCTTAGCTAAAGCTAAAAATACCCATCATTATAAAAGCTTTGAATTGAATAAGCCAAAAATTATTAGTTT
>Ga0194133_10003674_pt1 | contig 21512 bp, 13 predicted proteins | sample TA2KigOf40mmetaG_FD_155448 | JGI IMG/M metagenome (GOLD analysis project Ga0194133, IMG submission 155448) | Freshwater microbial communities from Lake Tanganyika, Tanzania - TA2015055 Kigoma Offshore 40m | ecosystem: Environmental > Aquatic > Freshwater > Lake | place: Tanzania: Lake...
AATTTGGTTCATATTGAAAGGCTACGTGGATATCGCCGGTAGCTTTTGCTTGAAAAGAAACAACAGCAGTTTGGGTTGTTGGAAAGTTTTTCCAACCAAATGAATTATAGTCATTCACTGTTATTTGAGTAGCTATTGATTGCTGTGGGCCTGTCATTGTTGGTGCGGCAGGGGTTTGTTGCATGGTTGTTTCGCTTGGCATGTCGTTTTGCATCATCCAAGGAATATTGGGAATAGCTTTAAAGGAATAGGCATTAAATGATTTGTTGTTAATGAAATAAATATACTGAGAAAAAAGTTCTTTATTATTTGCCATGACAGTAAGCATGTTGTTTTGTATTTTGACGGTAAAGTTTACAAAATTATTGGTGTCTGGAATAACCATGCCGGAGGGGCTTGGAATCATTTGTTCGTTAAAAGGATTTCCCCTAATATATTCACGAATAGCAGATTGCGTATTGCCCCATCCGCCGACGACAATTTCAAAATAAGAATTTGGTTCATATTGAAAGGCTACGTGGATATCGCCGGTAGCTTTTGCTTGAAAAGAAACAACAGCAGTTTGGGTTGTTGGAAAGTTTTTCCAACCAAATGAATTATAGTCATTCACTGTTATTTGGGTAGCTATTGATTGCTGTGGGCTTGTGGATGCGTTTGACGTTTGTAAAGTTGTTGATGCAGCAGAAGTATTAATTGTTTCATTAAAAAGAACTACTGTGCTTGGAGGCCAAGATCTGAATGAGTAATGTGTGTAATTTTGTTTTAGAATTTCTAAGTTAACGGTATAAATAGTTCTCTCATTTGCCGTTACGGTGAGAGTTGATCCAGGCTGATTATCTGTGGTTGTAATAGAAATAACGTATTTTACTCTTGTGTTTGGCATTGGAATAATGAGAGAGGGTGCGGTGATATCAACTTGAATTGATTCAGGCATTATATTTTTTCGGATACATCCTTGCGTGTTGTACCATCCACCAATTGCGATAAAGATGTATTCACTTGGGGAATACTGCAGTCCAATGTGAATATCATTTTGTGCAATTGCTTCAAATGAGAGAGAAAGATTGTTTGAAGGCGTGGTGATAGGTTTCCATCCATAATCATTAAAATTATTGGTAGAAAGCGTTGTTTGTTTTTCTGTAGCAATTTGGCTAGAGGGTGTATTTTGCTCGATCTTATGGCTTTCTAGTTCCCAGTATGCCCATCCCCAGCCTTTAAATGAATATCCTGTAAGATTTTTACCCTCAAGAAAGGAGATATCCTGACGTGTTATGGGAGCTCCATTTGATGTGATGGTTAAAAGATTATTTTCAATCGTTGCTACGTAGTTTATAGAAGCCCAGGGTTGAGTGATTGGATTTGGCACAAGTGATGAAAAATTTACGTTACTTTGAACCCCATTTTCTATCTGAGAGATAGCCGTTTTACTATTTCCCCAGCCGCCAAGATTGATTTCAAGGTATTTGTTGGGATCGTTGTCGTATTGAAAAGCAATAAAAATATCTGAACCAGCCTTTGCTGTGAATGAGACAGAAGCATTTTGAGATCCTGGTTGAATCGGCTGCCAGCCAAGTGTGTTGTAGTTTTCGCTGTACATATATTCGGCTCGAATCATAGAGCCCGAAAAAAAGACGCAAACAAGAAGATAGAAAGACAAAAGAGATCGCATAGCAGATCTTTCTGAATAATTATTTTTTGTATGCAATGCAATGTATAAAAACAAAAAACAATCTGCTAGACATCAGGAAAAAAAAGCGTGAAGTTGAATTTTATTTAGCCCTACTACCAGAACTTATACCTCTTTATTTGAGTTATTTTTTCTTTCGTTCTTTGCCACAAGCTTTTTTGAGCAGCTTCTTCGGCTGGGGCTTTTGCGTTGCATTTTTTTTGCCATGTTGTGAGTTGATTTTGAAGACGTTGCTGTAAGCCCCTTTGGGCTTTTGCTGGAAACCCAGAAAAAGCTTGTAGTCCTACAAAGTCCGTGTTTGGCCATAATCTAAAACCATCGCTTGTGATTTGGATTATTTCTTCTCTTCCTTCGCCGAGAAGATTGAGTTGTGTTGTTATCCAGCAGCTTCCTGGTATTCGTTGATTGAGATTAGGAGGTGTTGTGTCGGTGAATGCTATTTCACAAGGTTTTTTAGCTTTTTTAGATTTTTTAGGTTTTTTAGGTGCGCAAGCTGTGGGCTGTGTTTGAGCGATTGCTGGATGCATGGCTGGAGCAGTCATGCTAACTTCAGGTTGTGGTGCTAGAACTGGAGCCGGAGCAACATGAGTATGATTTGGTGCTGGAGCTGGTGCAACTGGAGCAGCTTCAGGTTGGGTTACAGGAGCAGCTGGTTTTGGTACGTTTTGTTCTACAATTTTATACCGGCGAGCCAATTCGGAAGTGATTGGTGTAGAAACATCGCGAACTGTTTCTCCGGGAATAATGGTGAGTGCAAATTTATTTTTTTCAGATTGATCGTTTCTTTGTTGAACATACCTTTTTATAAAATTAGCAAGTTTTTTGGGTGCTTTTGACGGTAGTGTTGGGGCTTTTTCTGGCATTTTTTCTTCGTCGTCAGATGATTGAGTTAAATCGTGATCGCCTGAGAGAGCTGAAGCTGCAGAGTCGTCATCGGATTCTTTCTCGTTTTGATCTTCTTCATCTGCAAGAGGAAAAACATCAAAAAAAGCATCGAGCAGTTGTTGCGGTTTGCCATGAACCAACAGAGGGTTTTCTTGACCTTGATCTTGAGCTGGAGCTGTATCTGAATGAACTGGTGTTGGAGCAGAGTCTTCATCGTCATCATCATCATCTGAATCTTCTTCGTCGGTTTCTTCTTGAATAGTTTCGAGTCTGAGTTGCGCAGGATCTGTATTTGGAGCAACTGGAACTGGAGCAACTGGAACTGGAGCAGGTGCAGCATGATCTGTATTTGGAGCAACTGGAACTGGAGCAACTGGAACTGGAGCAGGTGCAGCATGATCTGTATTTGGATCAACTGGAACTTGATCTGGAGTTTGATCTTGATCTTGAGTTTGATCTGGAGCTGGATCTGGAGCTGGATCTGGAGCTGGAGCTGGATCTGGAACTGGATCAACTGGAACTGGATCAACTGTAGCTGGAGCAGGATCTGGATCTGGAACTGGAACTGGAACTGGAGCAGGATCTGGAACTGGAACTGGAGCAGGAGCAGTTGGTCGACGGAGGTATTTTATTCCTTCGTAGGAGCTTTTGATGAGTAATCCGCATTCAAGAAGCATCAAAAAAGAAGCTAATTTGTGTGTTTCCATATAATTAAAGAGAGCTTTTTCGCTTGAGAATTGCGTTGAAATCGCTTCAATTTCTGCGATGCTGCGTGTTTCGGGATCTGTAATTTGAGGTCGGAGGCATTTTGGAAGATCGCTGAGGTGAGTATAAGAATCACTTTCTTTGAGCCGTTTTAGAAGGGCCATTGAAAAACGCGCTGCTGTGCGTAGTTTTTCATACCGTGTGTTATTGCTTGGAGTTTGTAAGTCGGCAGGAGCTTTGGTAGCTTGAGCGATTAATTCGTTTTTGTAGGCGTTTGTTAGGGCTGGGATAATGCAGATGCTCGCAACAAGACCGGTATGGTACAAGGCGTGTCGCTGTACAGTTGTTAATGAATAATTATTTTTTGGTGTTAAGACAACTAAAAAACAGAGTAAAAAAAGTATTTTTTTAAAAAACATAGTGCTTAAAAATCTAAATAAAATTGGAATAACTTTATTTAAGCTATCAAAAAGAAATTATTTGAGTGCGAAATATTTATTTTTAAAAAAATATCGTTTTTTCAAAAATAATCGTTTTCCAAAAAATACAGGGGGGCTTTGTTAGGCCCCCCTGCGGGATGAAATCAAAAAAAGGGTTATTTTTTATCTGAGGCACCAAGCACTTCAGTTAAAGCGCCTGTCATTCCAGCAACAGTTACTGCTGGTGCTGGTACTACTGCTGGTGCTGGGGCTGCTTCGAGTTCCAGGACTCTTGCGTTTGCTTCAGCGAGTTGTCCTTGGAGCCTTGTTACAGTTGCTTCGTGTGCACCGATTGTAGAAGTTGCTTCAGCGAGTTGACTGATTGCAGTTCTGTGTTGTCTTTGGAGGGCTGTTTCATTTTCTTCAGCTGTTTCTGCTCTTGTGGTTGCAGTTCTGAGTTGTCCTTGGAGGGATGTGATTTCAGCTCTTTGGCCGTCAAGTGCTTGTCGAACAGCTGTGTCTTTTTCTTCTACGGATACCATACCAACAGTTGTTGCTGGTCGTGCTTTGAGATCTTGGTAATGGGTATAAAATGCCTTTCCTTCTTTGACGGCAAGGACTACAGAAAGGGTCGAAACACATGGATTGTTTGCAACGTATTCACAAGCAAAACGTGCTTTGTGGGCAAGAAAATTTTCTTTACCCGATGGGGTTACTTTTCGTGAAGCGATGTTTTCTGCACACACAGAACCCGAAAAATGATCGCCAAGGGTGTTTAAAAAAGTTTTAAGGTGGAGAGGGTTTAATTTGCTCAGATCTCCCATGTTGTTTTTTACACAGTCCGCAAGAAATGCGAGTGTATACAGCGTAAGGTAACGCTTCCCTTTTGACTTAGGTAGTCTAACCATGTTTCTTAAATTCATTTGGGGCAAGCTAAAACGGCCAGCACCAATCGGCATTGAGGCAAAGGCGCAGAACATGCTCAGTGTGGTAAAAATTTTTTTAAGCGACAAAAACGACATAATAAAGCTCCTTCTTCTTGGCTTTAGATGTGAACTGTTGTATGCATCTTGATATCCGAGTGATTCAAGTAGCACGCCGAAGAGAGAATGCCTAAGCTTTTATAAAAAGTCACGAACAATTTGTTATCAAGCTTCGTTGAAATTTCCAAATTGGGTTCGACGAGTAGGTTTTGGCGTAAGCTCTGGATATTTTTTTACAACTTCTTTTCCATATTTTAAATAGTTGTAAAAGTATTGAGCTTGTTTTCGTTCTTCAGCTGTTGGGAGTTCAAAATATCTGCAATCATGTAAAAATTGTGCACAAAATCTTGGTAATGCGTTTCCGTTTCCCATTGAATCAAGATGGTATACCGTTGTTAATTCGGTTGCAGAGCGAGTGTGGGGAACAATTATAACTGTTGTCCAGTGCCCCATCCCTTGAGTGCTGTTTCCGGAAAAAGAAAGCCAGCCAAGTACGAGTGTTTTTCCTGATCGGTATGCTTGAATTGCCGCGAGCCAAGAGTCTGTCCATTGGCCTATTTTTATAGGTCTTCCCGATTCATTCCTTGGGCTTACAAATGAATTTACCATGCCATTGAATGCACTAAGATCAACAGCACATCCGACAAAAGAAGAGTCGGCATTTAAATGAAAGTCTCCTTTTTGGCACCCCTCACCGTCAGCATCATAAAATGATTCTGAGGTTTTGAATTGTTCCCTTAATTTCTTTAAATTATTTGTATTGCTGAGCTTTCTTATACATTCGCGTCCGCCAGTGATATGCTGTCTTTGGGCAAGGTGTTGTCGATAGTCCATCATGTTAAAGTAAAGGTCATCTCTATCTATGTTTGTAAAAATATCCATTTTGCCAGGGTGTTTTTCTCCAAGAATGTATTTTGCAAGACCAGTTGCCATGCCCTGATCGAGTACGGTTTTACGGTGTTCTTTTTTCCAGGCGGTGAGGTTTGATTTGGTTGCGGTACCGGAAAGAAGTTCACCATGCTTGTTAAATTCTGTAGCCCATTTTGTTTTTAATGCAGAAATTGCTTCTTTTGTGTTCTCTGCGAATGTTGTTTCTTGCATGATTTCATCAAGTTTTCTCCCTTGAGCTAGTGCACTAGCTACTGAACATGCGTTAAACGCGGCATGGTAGGTACAGGTAGCGCCAGATTGTCGAGGAACAGCAATGCCCTGAACGGCCCATTGATCTTGGGGGAGTTTTTTAAGTTTGGCTATTTCTTCAGCGCTTGCTTTGAGCATTTCATCGGCAACCTCGGTGTCGTCGGTGTCAAACGTATGGCGGGTACCGTTTTTATGGCACAAACAATTGCAGATTCCAGGGAGATCTGCAGGTTCTTCAGATAGTTGGCCATATGCCCAAACGGCAGCGAGTGTAGAAAAAACGCCAGACAGGAAGGGATATTCTTGGATAGGAGATGTTACAAGATCATACAGCATTTGGATAAGCGATCGGTTAATTACATGGATTTGAACTTCAGGTAAGAATGATTTGGTAATAAAACCAATAAAAAGACTTGTTTTTATCAGAATTTGCGCGTCGTTTCCTTTGGGGTTTTCATTACGGGCTGTTTGAGCAAGTTGATTGTTCATTGTTTGTGTTGCAAGCATTACCAACTCACCATTTTGCCACATTTCAGAGACATCAAGACATGCGATTTCATACAAGAAGGTTTCAACCTGATCAAGTGTTTTTCGAGCAACTTGAGTTGGTGTTCTTTTGCACAGAAGTGATAGTTCTGCAAATTTCATTGTTGCTTGGGTATGAAGTTGATCTCCGCGTGGCCAAATTCCATAGCTGTCTTCGTTGAGAGTCTCTGTTATTTTTTGCTTGATCGCATTCAGATATCCCAGCCCATCTGTTTGTTCGGTTTCTTCTTGAATACTTTCTAGAGGGGTAATTGAACAAGAAAAACCGATAAAAAGAATAAAAAATGAAGAATATTTTAAAAATCTAATCATCGTTAACGTTTCATTTTATAGAGTAGTGAATGTTTTTATGATACCAAAATAAGATTTTTTTCTTTAAACACTATTTTTTACGTTTTTTTATAGAAAAATCGTCTTTTTTTGAATTTAACATGTCGTATAGAAAACTTTTATAGGGTTTTTAGGCTTTTTATCCCAATTTTCTCAGAGATGAACTATTGTGTTTATTTTTTTGCCTTGAATATCATCTTGCGAGATAAAAAATGTTTAATTAGGGCCATTTTATGCAAAGTTGCCATAAGATTTTTTCAGTCTATTTTGTGTTCAATTTTGTTTTAGGGGGCTTTCTTTTTGCTGGTCCAATGAATTTTTCTGGAAGTAGTTTTGTTGTAAATGATGCATCTAATAGATTGATGGACTCTTTTGATTTATCAACTACCGTTACGTTGCAATTTAATGGAACTAGTGCGGGTTCAAATCCAATTAGAGTTGATGGAAGTGGCCTGTGTTTGAACATGGCACGAACGCTTTCGCCTATGATTTTTGTTGCTGCTGGAAAAACGGTTGAACTTTCCAACATTGTTCTCAAGGATTTTTCTCCTGCGCATCTTATGTTGGGAGCAGGTTCACGACTGCTTTTTGGTGATAATGTGTGTATTCAGTTAGCAGATAATGCAAATCCATTAACATATTCGTGGGTTTTTAGTGGAACTGGTGCGGTTATTGACGGTCGAGGAAAGGCCTTGCGTTTAAATGCAACTGATGCTCTTTTGATTAATGATGCAAAATCCTTAACTCTTAAAGACCTTTGTATGTATGGATTAAAAACAACAGGTACGGCTCATTCTCTTCGATGTATTGGAGTAAATTCACAACTTATTTTAGAGGATGCAAAAATATATACCGATGGCTATTTCAATGCGGTGCAGGGAAATATGCTTATTAAAAATGATGTTTCATTTTGTGGCGCTGATACAAAAGTTGCGTGGACTTCCCCTGGCCGGCTCACTATTGATTCGTTTTCGAGTTTAACATTCGATTTTGGAACAACATTTAGTTATGATTCTGCAGCGCGCAGTAGAAATAATTTTGTAATGACTGATTATTCTTCTTGGTTAAAGCTTAATAATGCTCGGTTTCATACAACTCGACCAGGTCTTGTTCTTTCTTCTGGATCGGCATCTGTAGAAAATGCAGTTATTTTTTCGAGTGAGGCTTTGAATGTATCTGAAGCATTTCGTATTGATCGTTCACTTAAGGTCTATGTTCCGCTAGGAGCATCGATAGAGCCGCGTGGCATAATTCTGTACGAATAATTTACAAAGGTTTTTAACGTATGCGAATTGCACTTCTTTTTTTGCTTCACCTGTCTGCTCTTTTGAGCGATGTAAATCTTGATTTTGCCATTAATAATGGCAGATCAGTAAAAGAAATTTCACGAGAAAATGTTTTAACAGCCCGTGGAAGAAAATCAAAAATAATGGTTTTTGATGGTGCAGGAACGTCGGTCCAGCTTCCTTCTACCCCAGATCAGGTTATTGTTGTAAATGCAGGGTGTACTTTGATTATCAAAAATAAACGTTTACTCGGGTTTAGACCAGAGCATGTTCTTTTGCGAAATGCATCAACTTCAAAATTTTTTTTGGATGATGGAGCGGTGGTTGACCTTGAGCAAAACATATCGTTGCAGAATGATTTTGATGTTTCAGGAGATGCGGTTATTAATGGTAATGGCAAATCGATAACTTTTGTAAGAGATGGTTCTCTTTCTGTTTTTTCAAGAGCAACGCTTGTGATTAAAGATTGTTTGCTCAAGGGGTTGGGAGATTTCAAGACAACTTCTGGGGCAAATGCAACTCGATTGATGTGCGATGAGAATGCTCATCTCGGAATTTCCTCTACAAGGTGCATGTTTGATAATACGTGGTCTTTTACGTCAGGAAGGGTTCACTTCTGGGGTGATGTTTCTATGACAAGTACTTGGGCTGCGTTTAAATATATTTCAGGGAGTTTGTCTGATGTGAATCCTGATTCCAGTCTTTCTTTTAAAGGGGGTATGACATTTTTTTATGATAGTAAAGCGGGACCGAATAAATTTTCGTTAGTTGATGAAAGTTCATCATTGCTATTTGATAGCGCATCATTCGAGACTGGTCGTGCAGGAATGAATATTAGGAGTGGAAAAATTTTTGTGAAAGGATCGACAACCTTTAAATTAGAGCGAGCGCTTCCTGCTGCAGGATTAACGATAGCACCGTTGGTTGATTTAACGGTTCTTTCTGGCACATATTTAAAGGTTGCAGGATTGATTGCTCATGGTTCTTCTGGTTGATACGAATATTTAAAAAGCAGTTCTTTTGATGGTTTTTCGTCGGTGATAATTTCTGAAAAATTACATTTCTTTAAAAAATGTATGCAGCGCTGATTTTTATAAGAAACACGAGCGTATATTTCTCGTATTTGTGTGCGCGAAAAAAGAGTTTCAGTTATTAGACTAAGAATTTTTTGTGCTCCAGAGGTTCCTCGTGATGCAGGAAAGCAAAAACCTGTGATTTCGACCTGATGTGGTGCGGGTGAATTTTTTTGAGTAACTGCTTGGAGTTCCATTGTGCCAATAAATGTATTTTTTTCGTTAAAAACACAGTATGAACAGGTTTTTCCTATTTTTTCGTTTATCCATTTATTCCACAGCAAGGGAGCTGCTTGCTTGTATTTAAACTCAGATGTTGAGTAATCAGTAGGTTGCAGCGGAGTTTCTAGAAAATATGGTTCAAGAATTAAGGGAGCAAATTCTTTGAAGTGAGTGATTGAGTATTTTTGTAAAAAAAAATGCGGGATCACGATTGTTTCTGGTAATTGATTAAAGATTGCTCGAAACGAAGCATTCTTTTTATATTTTTTTAAAGCAAATTGACTCATGCTCAAGATGGTATTTAATGAAAGATAATTTTTTTGCGCAAATTGGATTATGCTTGCAATTATAAAAAGGGTTATACAGAAAATAATATTATTTTTTGAGAGAGAGTATTTTTTCATAATTTTGTTTCGATAATTTGAATGAAAGTTGATTATCGTGCGTTGTGTGTGAATAGGTAAAGCCGCATTTAAGAAGATACCCAGAGCATCGTCCATTGTATGGCGAGGTTTCTGCAGTCAACTCGCAACTTGTTGTTGATTGAAAAAATAAAGTCGAAAGAAGTTTCATTGTTTCTTGGCTAAGCCCTTTTCCCCATACGCTGGGAGTTGCAAGTCCACCTAAAATAAACACTCGTTTATTTGTTGTTTCATCTATTTCGTCGCGAATATGAATTATCCCCGCAATTCTTTTGGTAGATTTGTCTTGTACTGTGTAAGTAATCATTTTTCCAAAAAGTTGCATAAAGTACTCTTCGTACAAAAGTTCTATGTAATCGTACTCGTAGACCTGTGTGCTATTTCTTTGCATAAAAAAGAAGTCAGAGCATGAAGGGTTTTTAAAAAGTTCAATTACTTCACAAAAGGTACGCGGATTTAGTTTTTCAAGAACGACTAATTTTCCTTCAGAGTGTGCGGGAAGATTTTTGAGAGGAGTGTTGTCGTATTCATTTCTTAAATTCCATTGAAATAAAAAGCAATCGGAGATGGCGTAAATATTTTTTAGTGAAATTTCGCACGAATAGATGTGCCATGCAATTGGTGTTGTAACAGCAATCATGCAGATGCTCATTATTACCAAAAAACGCATGTTAAAATTTACCGACTTAGTTGATAAATAATATTGTTGAGTGTTTTTTCTCTCACAACAGCTTCTGAAAGTATTTGTTCTGGGATTGGGTCATCAAGTTCGTCAAAACGATCTAAATCAGGCTTGAAGTAGACAAATTCTCTGAGCCTGTCGTGATTAAAAAGGTGTAAATAACTTTTGATATCGTCTCGTGACGCGGCGATTCCTTCTTTGAAGGCTATCGAGTCAATAATAACTTCTTCCTTCAGTTGCTTTTCGGCTAATTTCTCAAGCTGGCGTGAAAAATTTTTTTGGGCTTTATACACGTGGTAGTCAGGAAATTGACGAAGCGCTTTGAGTATGTCTTCTTGTTTTCGCAGTGTGAGATGCTGAGGGATTTCAAAACGTTGCTTTGAAAGAAGAAGATTAAAGACTTCTTCGATGATTGATTTTCGTTGTGAAATGTCATTTCTGAACGAAAAAACTTCGATTAATTTTTTGTGAATCTCAAGTTTGCTTTTTAAATTGAAGATAGATTTAAATAGATCGATTGAAAAATGGTTTCCTTTGGAAATTGAAAGGATGGTTATTTTGTGTGGGCTTTGTTCGCTGAGAGATTCTGACTCTTGGTCACTTGAGTGAAATTGATCTGTAACGAATGAGTCGCCAACGGTTTTTCCGAAAAATTGTTGTTTAAATGAATCTGTGATGTAAGTAATTGAAAATTTGAACCAGTATCGTTGTGTAACGCCATCGATTATTGGTTTGTGATTGCTATCAAGAATCGTTGCTTCAAGCTCAATCCAGTCACCATCTTCGATACAACTTTTTTTCTCTAAATCAAAAGCCTTTCCTTCTCTCTCGCAGAAGGTTTCTACCTGTTTGTCCAGGTCTTTGTATAGTTTTCGTTTTGGAGATTTAAAAGGAAGTTTTTTCCATTCGCCAAGTTGTGGCATATCAAGAGTTGAAACGCGAAAAGTGTATAAAATTGAGTTGTCGTCTGCGGTTGAGCTTTGAATTAAGCGAGGTTGATGAACGATTAAAATTTTTTTTGTTTTTAATTCTTGAGTCAAGGCATCAAGAACAAGGTTTTTAAAGATGAAATGTCTAACGGTCTGATTAATTGCAGGGCCATAGCGATTAAGAATAAAAGATGGCGAGATATCATATTTTTCTAAACCGTGAGGTTTAATTTTTGATTTAAAAGCGAGAATAGCTTTTTCTTGCAGTTCTTTTGCAATTGCGGATGGAACTGAAACTGAAATTTCTAGTAAACTAGATGAGATTTTTTCGTGATGAAAAACGAGTCGATCAAACATAATAAAAAGCCGGTTAAAATCGAAACATATCACAGGCGCATATTATTTTCGCTCTTTGGTTGTGATGTCAAGCTAAAGTCACGTTTTTATGTTTTTTTTGCAAATTCATGCGTGTCTGTCTTTTTTGCAACACTCTTTTTTTTGCGTTGATGACAATTATGCTAAAAAAGAAAGGCGGCACCAGAGAAATGGTAACCGCCTTATGGGTTGGGTGTGTCTTGATGAATTACTCTGCAGTTCTTTCTGTAGATTTCATTGCTGCGATTTGAGCTTCAAGTTCAGCGACTTGTTTTTTTAGATCGTCGGTTTCTGATTGTTTATCACTTGCAGATGTTTTTTTGAACTGTTGTGATACTGAGCTTGCAACTGCAGAAACTTCTTGCGGAGTTAATTTAAGGTCCATTTCGATAGCTGCTTTTTTGACTGCATCTAAGAAATCGCCAATTGTAAGAGTTGTTACTTTGCTCAATCCTGTTTTTGCTAAGATAAATTCTTGTACTCCGTAGATGAGTGCTGAATATGCTGCGATACTAATTTTTTCCGAAAGCGTGCGTGGTGGATTTGGTTTTTTAGAGAAAATTTTCATTCCTCCAGCCACAAAACCAGGGAGAATCCCAGTTCCTACCCATTTAAGCAAATATGTAGGTGCTTTTGTGTACCAGTGTTTACGATTTGTTTGAAAATAGAAATCGATAAATTTATCGGCAGCAATAGCAGAAGTTGATGGAATTTCTGGAGTTGTTGTAATTTCTTCTATTCCATTATTTAAGCGTTCTGAAATATCAATAGCAGCGTGGTGAATGTTAACGACAGCTTGGTCTCTTAATGATCTGAAATAGTTAATGTTAAACATTCTTTGTTGTTGCATACGTTCAGTTTGAGCATTTGGTGCAAAAACAGCTCCTGTAAGCGTTGTTGCCAGAACAATCATACGGATTGTGTTTTTTGTAAAGGTCATAGTTTTCCCTCCCCGGTTTTCCCTTTATAAAAAGTATAATCTTATGTTACAGGCAGAAAACCTTGCTTTCAAATACCTATTCCTAGAAATGAAAAAAGGGTTGTTTTTGCAAAAAAATGGGGGTTTTTAGGGGGTTTCATCAAAAATAGATTTCTGCAGAGATATGCTTTCGACTAAAAATTTTTTCCGCAGAGCCATCATTTTTGAGGGAGGGATTTGTCTTCCTCGGGGAGTTTTTTGTAAGAGTCCTTGCCGAAGGAGGTATGGTTCACAAAAATCTTCGATTGTTTCTTTGTCTTCGCCGGTGATTGCAGCAAGGGTTTCAAGGCCGACAGGTCCGCCATCAAAATCTCTTAATAATACAAGAAGGATTTCGCGATCGAGTTTACTGAGTCCATCATCATCTAAGCCCAAAAAGCTTAATCCTTGTTTTGCCAGATCCATTGAAATATGAGAATTGTTTCCATGCACTTGGGCAAAATCGCGAACTCTACGTAAAATTCGTTTTACAATTCGCGGAGTTCCTCTGGCTCGTGAGCCTATTAATGTTGCGGCATCTGGATCGATTGAGATGTTGAGGTATTTTGCGTTTTGTTCAGCAATTGTTCCAAGCTCTTCGGCTGTATAAAAATCAAGCCGTTCAACGATTCCAAATCGAGTTTGCAGGGGTGCAGAGATCATACCTGTTTTTGTGGTAGCTCCAATCAGCGTGAAGGGATTGAGGGGAAGTCTGACAGATTTTGCCATCGCTCCTTGGCCAATCATCATATCAACCGCAAATTCTTGCATGGCAGAGTACAATACTTCTTCAACTGGTTTGGGGAGCCGATGAATTTCGTCGATAAATAATACTTCTCGTGGTGCAAGCCCGGAAAGTATCGCAACAAGATCGCCTCCGCGCTCTAAAACTGGAGCACTGGTGACTTTGAAGGGAACATTTAATTCCTTTGCGATAACTCTTGCTAGGGTTGTTTTTCCAAGACCTGCTGGTCCAAAGATGAGTAGATGGTCAAGAGGTTCTTCTCGCTGGGCACATGCTTTGACATACACGGAGAGTTTTTGTTTGATGACTTCTTGTCCAAGATAGTCCTGAAAGGTTTGGGGACCATCTTGTTGTTGAATATCCTCTGGTTTTTGTTGAAAATTAAAAAGTTCAATAGGTCCGTTGAGCGTTGATTTCATTATAAACCAGGGCTAGTCAGCATCATTTGTTGACCAAAAGATATCACATATCAGTTGATTTATACAAAAAATATGCGTTTTTACCACCAAATCCAGTGATCAATGTCGGGTAAGATATCAAAGATGTTTTTATATGCTCCGTTTTGCTTTTTTGCACACAGCATTCTTTGTCGTATTGAAGGGTAATTGGAGTACCCATATAATTTGAAGCAGTTATTTATCCATTCTGTTCCATATTTAATGATTTGCCCGACTGAGGAAAGTTTGGTTTTGGGAGATTTATTTTTTTTGGTGATTTCAGCAAGGGTTGCAAACTCTAGAGCCTTGATAAATTCTTTTGTTGAGTGAAATTTTAGTAAAAAATGATCAGATTCATGAACAAACATTCTATTAAGTGCTGATAACATGAGCCATGGAATGTCGTGCTTACTGTAAAAATTAAATGCTCTGGAGGCATTTTTCCAAAGGTTTTCTCGATTCATTGCAAGATTCCAAGCTTGAGCTTGAGATGCGCTATTAGCAGCTGCATAAAAGCACTTTACGAATGAAATAGTGCAGAGTGCTAAAAGTGTTATTTCATGATGATAATAATTAAAATGGGCAAATTCATGACAGCTCATTACACTAAAATTTTTGAAGAGTTCTGGTTCTTTTGTTGTGGGTGTTTCAAGCCAAAATTCATTAATTATGAGACTGTTTTTGGTAAAAAAACGAACTGCTTTTACAGCGCAGGACGCATTTTTTTTGATGTAAATAGATGTAATTGTTTGGCCGGTCTTATTTTGAATATCCGTTATTATTTCTTCTATTTTTTTTAATCGACGAATTTTTTGTAGATACAATTCATCCTGATCAGACAGTTGTTGTTTGTATTCTGACAAGGTTGAAATACCAAGTTTTAAGCGAAGGTCTACGGGAAAAAACTGAGGCCAAACAACTTGCCCAATATGCCAGGCGCTGTAGCTCAAACTAGTTAAAAGAGCCCATTTATTTTTATTTTCAGATCGTTTTATGCCTTCTAGTAACCAGTGTTCAACTGTTTTTTCAATAGCGTAAGTAAACCCTTTGACCTTTGGGGTCCATAAAAAGAGCGCAAGAATAAATAAAAAAGATGATATTTGCGTTTTTTTCATACTATTAAATAAAAAACAATAAGAAAGATACCGATTATTTATTTAGTGTACTGCATATTTTTAGAAATGCTTGGTAAAAAAAAACCTTTATTTAAGCGCAAAAATATTAAAAAAAGGCCTTTTAAACGTTACAGGCTGATCAGAAGAGTTAAAAACAGGGCTAAAATCCCGAGTAGTCCAAGCATCCATCTTGTTTGGCCGGCAAATGGGGATTGTCTTTCGGTTTGATTTTGAGAAAGGGTGATCGAAAGAACAATAAGTGTAATTGCCATGCAGACCAAAAGAGTAATGCCAAGGTGATTCATGAGAGGAATGAGTTGTTGAAGGTAGCTGACAAGCCACGTGATTGAAAGGCCAGAGAGTGCCCCTAGGCATGAAAATAGCCTGTACTGATATGAATTAATCATAAATGAGGCTATTGCTAAGAAGGTTAGACCAAGGATAAGAAGGTACAGGATTATTATGGTGTAGGTCGCGATTCCTTTGTGTTCAAAAATGATATTAATTTCAGGAATTATTTTTCTATTTCCGTAGCCGAATTGTTTGTCTGTTGATGTGTCGATGTGGATATTGGCAAGGCCTTGAACTTCATGAGAGAGTGACAAGGCTGTATGCGTTCCTTGGTATTGAATATTTTTTGCTGAAAGATTGTCATTTTGAATCGTTAAAGTACTTTTTACCGGTGCGAATGGAAATCGCGTAGAGTCAGAGGGAGTTGTTCGCAACTGAGCTTTGATAAGTTGCTTGGTTGTTATGATCTGGTTTTGGTTGATATGAGAACTTATTTTTTTGATCGAATGGTTTTCTGAGCCTCTTATCGAGATTGCATCAAGATCGTGAGATGATTCTGACCCGGCATGGTAGGAATACGATAAAATTCCTTCAACGGTAACACCGCCAAAATCACCACGGTATTGAGTGCTTGCGGGAAGAAGTGATTTTAGTTCAAATCCGATATCAATTGGCGTTGCGTGCGGATAGAGTGGCTTTTGGTGAACTATTTCTTCAAATGATGGATTGATGATTGCCGTGTGATAAGTGGTAAACACGGTTAATCCCGAATAAATCATAATCGCGAGAAGGGCGTATTTTTGAATAGTTCGTTGCGACCGAAGAATAGCAACATTCACTTTGTTTGGAATTTGTTGTGCAACGAGTAGAAGCTGTGTGGCTGTATTTAGGGTTGCATTGTAAAGCTTATTTGATATTTCAATTGTTTTAGATACAGCCCAATGGAATGGGCTCAGAATGATGTTTGTTACAACGACCATTTGAAGGTAAGCTGCGGACAAGACTTTATAGAATGTTTTTATAGCGCGAGCAAGTTGAAGCGCAATCCAGTTTGCTCCATCTTGTAAACGTGCTCCCAGGTATTGAGAAACTCTAAATGCGCCGTAAGGCATTTTAATGAATATGAATCCAGCGGTTCCATAGAGTGCATGTTTGCTAAGTGTACCTACCAAGAGAGCTTTTGGGGCAATGTATGCAGTTGTTCTTTGTGCAGCATTTTTGGTCGATCTTGCTCCTGCGCTTGCAAGTCCAAGAAAGCCTAAAACGCTTTTAACTATTCCTGACCAGATGGTTTTGATGGATATACAAATTCCTGCATACAAAGAGTCTGCTGCGCGGACAATACATACCCAGGTGAGGATGATTGCTGAAATACTTGAACTTTTTAACCAAGAACCGAAATTTTGCGTAACATGAAGTCCAGAAAGAAGACTGTTTTTTAACGTGAGTGCGATCTTTGTAGACATCTGAGTAATGCTTAAGACTCCCTGGATGGTAACTGCTTTAATTGTTTCTATTCCAAAAGAGAGCTGCATTCTTGTTTTTACAATAGCAGAACTTATTTGCAGAGCTATGGTTTGAATTGCATTGCGCAGGCTATTGGTAACAAAAGAAAAACTTCTGTTAATTGCATTAATACAGTTGCTTGCAGCTTCCCTCAGGAAAGTTATAACGCCTCTTACTTGAGCTGCGATAACAGTTGGTGTCTTGACAAATACAAATCCAGCCCCGGCGCTCAGTGTTGCTTTTGAAATTGTTTTTGCCGTATTTATTTTTTCTAAACTTTTATATCCAGCAGAGCGTGTAAGATCTTGAATGCTATTGAATAATGTTCGTGTTGAGTTAGTTATGCTACTAAATACTGCGTTGATTGTTGTTGAGAATGATGAGTAGATCGTTTTTATAGAATTGCCAATATATTCAATTGTCGATTGCGCTAACGATCCAAGATACTTTAAAAAGTTTAAACATCTATTTTTGGCAGATGAAAGGCTTTGTGGGATTATCGAAAAGAGAGATAGCCCCCTTAAAAGAGCTTCTGAAATTTTTGTTTTTGTTATTGTAAAAAGATTAATAATTGAATTGATAGCCGCTTGAGCGAATGATCCAAGATTGTAAGAAAAATTTAAAATCAAATTTTTTAATGAAGAAATACTTTGCGGAATTATAGAAAAAAATGAAAAAAATCTTGAAATAAGCAGGCTAAGATATGTTTTTGTGTTACTCAAAAGTGTAAAAAAGTTCAGAGAAAGAGAGTTTGAAAGTTGCTGGGTAGTTGCTTTGATGTTGCTAAAAATATTTAGTGATCCGTTTGAAGCAAAAGTTATTACCGAAAGAATTTTAGAAACAAAATGCATATATCCATTCTTCAAGATGTTTAAACCGTGTTGAGCATAGGTACGAAGTAACGTGTAGCTTTTGAGCGGAATGGCTTTGAGCAGAGCAAGATTGTTGAGTAATGGTGAAATAAGATTTGTGTACGTATTTGTTAACCCCGATGCGGTTATGGATGAAATTTTGTTTTTTAATTCGATTGCTGTTGAAAAAACTTTTCGAATTAGCGCAATAATGAGTTGCCCGATGTGTGATGTTACGGTGGAAAGGGTCGTTGAAATGTTTTTAGTTTTTTCAATAAAGCTTTGAAGTGCGTTACTTACAAGCGAGATACTTTTTTGTATTCCACGGGTGAAAATTTCTATTACAGAGTGGCTGTTTTTTATAATAAAATTAAAGCCGGTTGATGCTACTTTTAAAGATGTTTGCAGGCTCCCCTGTACTATAAGTTGAATTTTTTTGTTCAAGAAAAAGCCTGTTGTCTGTAAAAAGCTCCATATAACTTGAGCGTTATGAGAGCATGAGTTGATTGCAAAGTTAAAAAGTTGAGAACCCAGCAACATTCCAGTAATTATTTTTTCCTGTAAAAACAAGGCAATTTGTTGGCTGAGTGTTTTAAGTTTTTCGATTATTCCTTTTAACATATTTATCCCTTCAATATGCTGACATTGAGAGGGTACATCATGTGGGTTTTTCTATTAAATTCACCAATAAATCCACCAAGGTGAGTGTCTTTTATTGAATCAAGCGCAGTTAAAACCGTTTCTTTAGAAACAACTTTCTTTTCAGCAATTACGTTTTCGATTGCTTGCGCGAGTAGCTTCATGTTGATGTAGTACGTTAAGGAAAGGGTGTTGGGTGTTTGATCTGGCAGGTAGGCGCGGCTTGCTTCTAGGTATTCTGCAACAATAGGGTATTCAATTTCATCAAGTCCTGGCACGGCGCTTGAATAATAAAAATTAATATCTCCGTCATCAAATTGTTTGGCTGCAAAAAAATTTCCTTCAGTTCCAATAAAATCTGTTGTGTGGTTTCCCGTTTTCCAAATTCTTTGGATTATTTTTGCAGTTGGTTTGCTGGTGAGCAGGGAAATGACAGCGTGAGGTTTTGTTTTATTAAGTTCGGTTACGATTTCGTCAAAATTAAATTGCCTATTGCTATAGACTTGCTTTGATATTTGTACCGATTTTGAATCAGATTGGTAGGCTTTTAGTAGGTTTTCGATGTAGTTAGCATTTAAAATACCAAATGCGCTGTCGGAATGAACAATTCCAATATTAGTGTGTTGTAATGTTCCTGCGACGTAAGAAGCAATTTTTTTAAGATGCATGCGCATAACGTTTTGACCATGAATGAGGTATGGGATTTGATGTTTATCGATATCGATAGAGACTCCCCATGGGAAAAACAGAGCAATTTCTTTTTCTTTAACGAGTGGAAGGACTGATTTAATATTTCTCGATCCTGCAATTCCAATAAAAAGATCAATATGTTGTTTTTTTAGAGATTCGACGTCAGCGATTGCTTTTGCGGGTGAGTTATTATTATTTATGATGTTAAGCGCTAACTTGTGCCCCAGGATTCCTCCGTGAGCGTTGCAGCGTTTAATAAAAGCAGCGATGCCATTATTAATTGCTTTTTGGTATGGAAAAATTGCTCCAGCAAGTGCTGCTGTTTGACCAATTGTTATTACTTTTTTTTCTTGTAAGGGCTCACAGATGGCCTCACGAGAAAATGGTGCAACAGCAGAAACACTTTTTTTTGAGTGTTTTGGTACACGATCAATCTCGCTGCCGATCAAGGCTCGAGGTTCTGTAACTTTAAAGGCTGCTCCACAAATAAATGTGCCTAAAGCAAGTCCCCAAGAAAAAAAATATATGCGTAGTCGCGAGGACTTCATGGTTACGTTACCCCCCCAGATAACATAGTGTCCGCCTTGCTTTTTACAATACAGCTATATGTTTGAGCGCGTCTATGAAATGTAAAAAGAGTTAAGAAAAAGCCTTTTTTCCGGTACACTTTCGGCAGTGATTGGTGAATGAGGGGTGCGGAAATGATTCCGGTAGTATTGCGATTGAAAAATTTTTTGAGCTATGGCCCAAATGAGCAGGTTATTAATTTTGAGCCATATTCGCTTATTTGCCTTTCAGGAAAAAATGGCCATGGTAAATCATCAATTTTGGATGCAATCACGTGGGCGATTTGGGGATGTGCTCGAAAAACAACAGGGGTAGCAAAAGGAGATGAAGGGCTTGTTCATCTTGGTCAAAAGGAAATGGTGGTTCATCTGGAATTTATTTCAGGAGCATCGCGATATCGTATTCGAAGAGAAGTTTTTAAATCATATGGAAAAACAATAAACAGGCTTGATGTCGAGGTTTATGACAAAAATACACAGCAGTTTGTCACGTTGACCGACAAAAGTATCCGTGCAACTCAGGATAAAATTGAAAAATTGGTTGGAGTTGATTTTGTAACCTTTGTGAGTACCTCTTTTTTGCGGCAAGGGCAATCAAATGAATTTTCAAAAAAAACGCCACGTGAGCGCAAAGACATTATAGCTTCGATTATTGGACTTAAAAAATTTGATCAGCTTGCAGTGCTGGCAAATGAACAAAGTAAGCAGCTTGCACAAGAAATTGTTCAGGTTCAATTTAAAGGAGAGCAAGCGCGTATTCTTTCGGCGCAAAAGCCAGAAATTGAAGAGCTTGTGAGCCTGGCTGAAAAAAAAATTATCCAAGTTGAGGCTGTTTTGCTGGAAGGGGTTGCAAGATATGATCTCTTTGTTCAAAAGAGCAAAAAAATACTCGAATTGATTGAGCAGAAAAATAATTTAGAAGCGGATATCGTCGCAAGTGAGCATTTAGAAAAAGAAAATAAACGGCATGTTGGTCTTGCGGTAAAAAAATGGCGAGAAATGCATGCTCTGCGAATAAATCTTCCCTCGTTTGATTCACTGATGCAGCAGCGAGCTGCGATGGTTGAAGCTATTCAAGAATTACAAAATAAAAAAGAGTTATCGTATCGATACAATGATGAGCTGGTATCGTTGAAAAACAAAAAAAATAATCTAGAAGTATCTTGGACGCATGAATTTGAACTTAAAAAAAGTGAATTATTGCGTAAAAAAAATGAACGAGTAGTTGAAATTAAGTTTTATGAAGCTGCACAAAAAGAACTTTTCGATAAAAAAAAAGAAAAAGAAGAGTTGTTGATACTTTGTCGGCAGCACATTTCCCATCAGATTGCTTTGTTGGCAAATAAAAATGAGCATGAACTGTTGTATGATCGGGAGAAAGCTCTTTTTGAAAAAAGAAAAGCATTCTATCATTCGTGTGTGAGTAAAAAAAACTTTGCGCTTGCAACTTTGGCAGAGGCTCAAGACAGAAGTTCGTTGATCGAAAATGTTTCTAGTCCGGCCTGTCCATTGTGTGAGCAGTTGCTTACGCAGCGTCGCAAACAATATTTGGCTCAACAACTTTCTCGGAGCAATTATTTGTTAACACATCGTCTGAACCGAATTTCTCTTATCCTAAAACAGCTTGAAGAGGTGCTTAAAGCACAACGAACGATTTTGGAATCAACGGGAAAGCATTGTGCGCAGCTTGTTCAGTGCGAACAAGATTTGATTCGGTTTAATCAACAAGAAGTTGTTTTGACTGGAGAGCTTGCAAGTATTGTAGAGCGTGAAGCGCAGCTCTCGCAGATTATTACATTAAACATTGAGGCGATTGCTGAGCACGAAAAAGAACTTATTTTTCTAGAACATGAATTAACTAACAAAAAAAAGAATGATGCATCTTTTATTCAAATTACATCACAAATTTTGGCGACAGAGCAGGCGGCATCTGGATTATTGTTTGAACCAGAAAAAATGGAACAAGCTTTGGGTTTGTTAAAAAAAATAGAAACAGCTCTTTCTGAAATTCAAGCAAAAGCACATCAATT
>Ga0194133_10003675_pt1 | contig 21512 bp, 16 predicted proteins | sample TA2KigOf40mmetaG_FD_155448 | JGI IMG/M metagenome (GOLD analysis project Ga0194133, IMG submission 155448) | Freshwater microbial communities from Lake Tanganyika, Tanzania - TA2015055 Kigoma Offshore 40m | ecosystem: Environmental > Aquatic > Freshwater > Lake | place: Tanzania: Lake...
TGTCGATTTGTTTTGATCTGAATTATGATGAATTGCGATCAAAATACATCGAACAGCAACCGGATATTATTTTATTTTCTTCTGTTTATCATGGCGGACTGATGCAGGGAATTTGGGCATATTCTTGTCGCGCCTTTCTGGTCAGTGCGATAGGTGTGGCTCAACTTCCTTCGGAGATTGTAAATCCTTTGGGAGAGGTTATTTCTAGCAGCACCAATTACTTCAACTATACGGTATCCACTATCAATCTGGATTATAAATTGGCGCATTTAGATTATAACTGGGATAGACTGAAGAAGCTCAAAACAAAGTATGGGGATGATGTCAATATTCATGATCCCGGAAAAGTTGGCTCTGTGATGATCAGTAGTGAAGATAAATCCATAAGTGCTGCTCAAATGGCAAGAGAGTTTGATATTGAACTACTTGACGCCTATTTTGATCGCTCCAGAACATTCAGAAAGAAAGAACTGCAAAAAGTAGGAATGTGATTATGCGATTATAATCGTATGATCTGATGAAGCCGATTTTGTTTAGCAGCGCCTTCAGTGATTATGGTATAGTCTAAACTTATGGCCGCATCCTAAACTTTCTCTAACTCATAAGCCGGATTTGAGGTTTTCAAAAAATAGGTTAATATTTCATTTGGGTAAACGATCCGAGCCATCCGTTCAACTCAGGTATTGACCTCATCACATTAATTCAGCCGAACATAAAAACCGAACCGAGCGTACATTCGCTTTATTATTTTAACCTGAATTTGATATTATTTGATATTAGGAAGATAAAAAATCATCTTTTGATGGATTTCATGTTGCTCCACACGCATATGATTTGATTTTTGAAAGCAATATCTGCGTGTTATCGCTTAGTTCAGTCCTTTCCTCCGGAGTATTTCCGGCAAGAAATTTTGCTTCATTTCAGATGATCCATAGCCGGAAGATACCTCCTTCGGCAAGGTTTAGTTTACCCGGTGCTGTTTTCCATCGGGGCGGCTGCTCGGTAATAGAAGCACAGGCTCTGTTAAACAAACACGGGTGGCAGCCCTATCTTTTTTGCACTACTGAATCTCTTGATATCGATTCCATTTCCTGCAAAAAAACAGGGCAGAACACGGGGCTGGAATAAGCCAGGAGCAACAGACCCTGCTTTCCAAAAGCTGAGCAAAATCATCAGGTTAAACTTAGCCTAGAAAGAACTAATATCGATGTCAGGTTTCTTAATCTATAGTTTTATCAATAAAAAAAGAAAAAGAAGTACAGAGCAGCATGAACTCCTCTTACACCTTCATAATAACCAATGGTGCTTCCGGAACTATTTTTTACCCTTCCATTATCGAGAAAGCCAATGATGCTACCGGAACTATTTTTAACTCTACCATCCTTCACAAAACCAATAGTACTGCCGGTGCTATTTTTAACTCTACCATTATCAAAATAACCAATGGTACTCCCCGAACTATTTTTAATTCTATCATTATTAAAGTAGCCAATGGTATTCCCTGAACTATTTTTAACCCTGCCGTCTTCGATATAACCAATGGTACTCCCTGAACTGTTCTTTAGCCTTTGAGCATTGGCTAATCCAATTGTCAGTAACATTGCTGTCATTAAAATTAAATGTTTCATTTTATTAATTTTTGTTTCTGGTTAAAGAGGGTCTCAAATTGGTTTTACCGAAAAGTTTTTGTGTTTCCATCGATTTTAAAAATATTTTTTTACAAACGACTCCCCCAATCATGGTTATAGTCTAATTTTTGAGAAAAAACACGTAAAATCGATAACTTAAGGGGAGGATTATCGCTTATTCACTAAATTGAACGACTTTGTAACCACTAATTTTATTAATTTCAGCAAGGGTTCGAAATTCATTTAATTTTATATTTACTATTTCCTTGCCGGTTGAAATTTCATCAAAGGATATGACTAAACCAGATTGACCATCTATGAACTTTGACGAAAGTTGCTTGACAAATCTAAAATTATTATCAAAAAAGTCACCATAAGGATACCTGGTAGAGTAAGCTCTAAAATCATACCCAATATAGTATTCACTCCAGCCATAGCCACAGCCACGCCATTGGCGAGAAATGCGCTCCCAAATTTTCCAGTCCAATAGTGGAGTAGTGCTAAAAGAGATTTGTTGGTAGCCATCACTACTGTAAGCGTTAAAGAAAACACTACCCCTGAAATTCTATTTGATTGTTGACTATTTAAACAATAATATACTTCATCTGAAGTGCCTTCAAATTTTCTAAGCTTCCGCTGAATTTTGAGTATTTTTATAAATATAGGATTCAAAATAATTTGACGGACTTCTTTGCTCGACTAAAGAGTTAGAATCTGAGTTCATAGATGATTTTTATTAATCTTCATAATTACTCAAATTTTTGCAATTTTTTTGCAAAAAAAAGGGTTTATTAAGTTTGAACTTGATAAACCCTTTATTTTCAGTGTGGGAGATACTGGGTTCGAACCAGTGACCCCCTGCTTGTAAGGCAGGTGCTCTGAACCAGCTGAGCTAATCTCCCGCTTTGGGACTGCAAATATAGGAGGACGCTTGTATTTAGCAAAATTAATTTCAAAAAATGGATTTTTGGGCTTCTAGCAAGGTATTTGAAATTAAATTAACCTGAAATGAATATACCATCTTACCGCAGCCTGATTATTTTTCTCAGTTTTTGGAAAGCAGGGTCTGTTGCTCTTGGTCCCGTGTTCTGCCCTATTTTTTTGCTGGAAATTAAATCGTTATCCTAAGATTCAGTAGTGCAAAAAAGATAGCGCTGCCACCCGGGTTTGCTTAACAGGGCCTGTACTTCTATTACTGAGCTGCCTGTCGCGATGGAAAACAGCACCGGGTAAACTAAACCTTGCCGAAGGAGGTATCTTACGGCTATGGATCAACTGAAATCAAGTACCATTTCTTGCCGGAAATACTCCGGAGGAAAGGACTAAACGAAGCGATAACTCGCAGGTATTGCTTTCAAAAAAAAATCAAATGCGTCCGGAGCGTGATAAGATTCATTACAAGGATATTTTTTAATCTTCATGCTATTGATCTCAGGTTAAACTAAATTTTTTGAATGGATACTTGATTAGCCGAGGGAGCAAAACAATAAGTAATCTTGGGAATAATTGGTAGGGCTTTTCATATAGATTGTTTTAAAGTAAAGGAATTTCGCCTTTTAAACAGTCCGATTTTTAGGAGGGGTTACAGTCATAGGTAGCAGCAAACAATAGTTTTTGTACTTCCCGATAGTCTTTTTGCGACGAAAAATCACTTTGTTGTTTGTTGCACAGAAATGCTGGAATTTATTTCTTAAAGTGATTTTTAGAATTATTTATCTCTTTTTAACAAACTTTAACAAAACTTTAAACCATTCTTAGTTAAATTTGTCGAACAAATCAGCGTATTAGAAAGAAATATTCCCGCTATTTATTAACCAATTATTAACTGTTTATTTAGAAAAATAAATGGTCTGTTATTTTTTTATCGGTATCAGATCGTATTTAATCAATCTTTTTAAACCTAAAGAAGATACTCATATAAAAATCGAGTGAAATGAAAACCAACCTATTAAAAGTTACAAAATTGACGCTTATCACGCTTAGTTTCATTGCCTCAACCCTATCGATAAGCAAAGCACAAAAATTAAATGATGTACAGGAGGGCAGTGTTTGGGCATCTGCCATAAAAGTTGATGGGAAACATAATGACTGGGAAAATAATTTTAAAGCATTGAATAAAAGTACAAACCTGACTTATACCCTTGCTAATGATGCTAAAAACTTATACTTGGCCATCCAATCCAAAGATGTGACGAATAACAATAAAATAATGTTAGGGGGTATTACCTTGACGGTCAATCCAACAGGTAAGAAAAATGATAAGGAAGGGTTTAAAGTAATCTATCCGGTAATAGCCAGACGCAGACCGGGTGGTGCACCGGGTGGCGGAGCCCCTGCAGGGGTTAGAATGCAAGGAGGCCCGAATGGTGGTTTTAGCCGTTTCCAGGATATGAGTCCGATGCAAAGAGATTCCATGCAAAGGGCGTTTGCCAGGATGCAACTGGCAGGTGCCAAAGAAATTAAAGTTTTTGGCTTTAAAGATATTCCGGATAGCTTGATCTCCATTTACAACGAGTACAGCATTAGAACGATGGCGTCCATCAGTGATGAAGGGGTTTTCATGTATGAACTTTCTGTACCATTTGCCTTGTTAGAAATGTCCTTAGATGAGCCGAAAGAATTCTCCTACAACGTGAAGCTTAATGGCTTGCAAATCAATTTTGGAGGTTTTTCAGGAGGTGCCAGACCAGGTGGACCGATTGGAGGAGGCGGGGGTGGTCAGGGACCGGTGGTAGTGCTGCGCATGGAAGGAAGTGGCGCAGGTGGCCCGGTCGGCAGCTTTAATTTCCAAGATTTAATAACCCCAACAGATTTTTGGGGTAAGTATATTTTAACCAAACAAAACTAGAATTTCAGTATTCCTATTCTATGAAAATAATGGCTATGCCGGCGTATCAGTTAGGCAAAAAAAATGCTAAAATATCTCTCCTTACAGTGATTTTTAGCCTTACAATTGCTCAACTTTTTGCGCAATCCACACCTCGGCCTCCAGCTACAACCCCTCAACCCATTCCGCTCAGGCAGGTTTCGGGCGTAGTAAAGGATTCGCTGGATCAAACTGTAATTGGCGCAACTGTTACCTTAACTTCTTCTGCAGATACACTCAAAACATCAACCAATGAGGATGGAATTTTTATTTTTAAAAATGTAAAATCATGGGTGTTTAGAATTCAAGTAACCTCTTTGGGCCATGTGAGTAAGGTAATTTCCGGTAAATACAATGATGCAACTCCACGAATTACTTTAGATCCCATCATATTAAAAAATGATGAAAAAGTATTAAGCGAAGTCATAGTTAATGGTACACCATCCATTGTCTACAAAACGGATACGGTAGAATACAGGGCCAGTGATTATGTAGTGAGGAAAGGGGCTACTGTTGATGAATTATTACAAAAAATGGAGGGTGTTCAGGTGGGTAATGATGGTTCGGTTACTGTAAATGGAACTGCTGTAGCCAGAGCCCGCTTAAATGGGAAAGATATTTATGGTGGGGATGTGGCAACTGCAGTACAAAATTTACCTGCTGAAATTGTTGATAAAGTTCAGATGGTTGATGATTATGGAAATACTGCAGCCAGAACCGGTGTTAAAGATGGCGATCCGACTAAAGTCTTGAATATCACTACGAGGCAAGATAAGTCGGTCGGGAATATGGCTAGGTTAAACGGCGGACTAGGAACTCTGGATCAGTTTGAAGGTAGTGCTAACTTAACCCGAATTAATAAAAATCAAACCATTACTGTAAATGCCACGGCTCTTCAATCTCCAAACGGAATTGCAGGTCAAAATGCAAGTATTGGCCGATTGGGTGGAGCAGCCAATCGAGGCGGAAGAAGTGGTGCAGGCTTTGGCGGTGGTGGTGGCGGAAATGCAACCGGAGGCACTAATTTAAGAACGGCACCCGCATTAACCTACCGGGATAAATTTGGTAAAAAGATTGATTTTTTGGCTAACTATAATTTTAGCTACATAGATAATCTTAGTCAAACCATCAGCAGATCTCAAACCATAAGTACCCTCGGGACAACCGATTCTGATCGGGATGCAAATTTTGAATCAAAAAATAGATCACATACCATTGGTTTTGAGATTGAATATGCCATTGATAGTGCCAATTATATTCAGTTTACACCTAACCTGAATTTTGTCAATTCAACAGGATTTAACAGGTCGACAGTATTTCAAAAAGGCCTGATTAATCAAGATCAAATTAATAGCAATTATAACAGCAGTACTCGTCCGAATATAGGTGGAACAGTCGCGTATCAACATATTTTTAAAAAACCTTCCAGAACCTTCTCGGCCGAAGCTACCCTTAGGCAGCAACAAAATAATAATGCGGATGAACAATTGAACCTTTTTAACTATCGGGATATTAATCAATTGCTCTTAGGTGATTCTATTCTTAATCGCCTGATTGATGTCAATAATCTTCAAAACAGCATCCGTGGTAGTTTAACCTATACAGAACCCTTGGGTAAGTTATCGCGATTAGAATTTAACACGAATGTAGAGGAAAGAGACTATAACAATAGCCGTCTCACCAGTGACATTGAGGCCAATGGTAATTTATCTCTTTTGGATACATTTAGCAATGTGTTTAACTATTCCTTCACGCAATACCGAAACTCACTTAATTACAGATATGGGAGTAATAGCACATTGTTTAATTTCTCTTTGGGTCTAACCACAGTGAATACTTCCTTGGTAGCAAGTAGTACCACAGTTGCTTCTAGAATTGATAAACAAAATTTTAGAATCATACCGATTGCTCGTCTTCAATTGAGACTTTCGAGTACACACAGGGCTTCATTGAACTATAACGGTAGAGCAATTGAACCGTTGTTTAATCAAATTCAACCTGTAAGGGATGTTTCTAATCCACAAAATGCCATCGTGGGTAATCCCGATTTGAAAGTTGCTTTTACTCATAGTGTCAATGCCCAGTATAGTAACTATATCGCTAATTCCAGAATTAATTACGAATTGAGAGTATTCTCCTCATTTACCGAAAATCAAGTAGTCAATAATGTAGTTGAGATCAGGGATCCTGCTGCCTTTGGGGTGTTTAGAAACGAAACACGATTCGTTAACTTGAATGGTAATAATAGTACCATAGGCGACTATTCTATTTCCAAGCAATTAAGCGATAGGAGATATAACCTTAGTTTTTTCGGAAATGTGATCCATTCTAACCGTGTCTCTATGAGTAATAACCAAATGAATAATGCAAAAACATGGGGGTTTAAGCAAAATTTTGGACCAAGAATGAATCCTAAAACTTGGTTTGACATTAATCCATTTGTTTCCTATGACTTTAATAAGATAGATTTTACTTTAGCGCGTTCCAAAGATGTCATTCAAAAAATTTGGGCATTGAGTTTAGATGGGAATATTTACTTTGCCAAGAAATACCAATTTGGCTATGCTTTGAGTAAAAATTATGTGAGTGGTATTGGCAATAACATTACCAATAATCCATTTATCATTAATACGATGTTGCAAATGAGGGTATTTAAGAACAAAGGTTCTTTGCAATTGAGGGCCTACGATTTATTGAACCAAAATAACTTTATTAATAGAACTCAAAACGACTTAGGTTTTACAGAAACATTAACAAATCCTAATAGTCGTTATGTGATGTTAAACCTGAGCATGAATATTCAAAAATGGACTGGCGCTGCGGGTAATAATAACAGACCTTTGATTAGAAGGGGAGATGGTAGTTTTGTGAATTGAGATGATCTCTTATTCTTTTTTCAACAGGATAAACCGCTCAACCAAAGCGGGTTCTTTGAGCGGTTTATCATGGATCTAAGGAATCATTGAAATAATGATCCTGATTTGAAGTTTCAAGCTTTAGGCCAATCGCGACAGGAACTGACAAATTTGTTAAACCTGATTACAGCGTGAATTGGCTTGTGCTTAAGGCCTCTAGTTAATGAGTGAAAAGCAGAAATGTTGACAAAACATTTCTTAAAACTGCTTTCAAACTAATTCATACATGGTTGAGTTTTTAATCTAAAGACCTCTATAACTGATGTTCTTCTCAAGACCTGAGTCTGATATCAGTTGTAGGAGTGTTAGAGATATAATTAAACTCTTTCTTATTGTTTTTTGACCAATTTGGTAATTTCCAAAACACCATTAGTGATGGAACCGGTGATGGTTACCTCTTCACCGACAAAGTTTTCTACTTTTTTGGTGTCTTTGATGGAATACACTTTATCGCCACTTACAAAAACAATTTTAGCGCCATTCTTTACACAATCTTTTGCACAGGCAGCATGACCCTTATTATTACCCTTAGCACCGCATTTGTCATCGGTAATAAATCCGGTCCATTGACCTTTGTCAAGCGCATTTACAGTCGTAATGAATAATACAACGACAAGAAGCATTAAGTACTTTTTCATAGTATTCGTTTTTTAATTTAAATGTAAGGCTTTTTCAATAATTTACAAAATTTCTATGCCCGACTAATAAATCATAGATTTAGAATACACAAAACCCGATTGTGATCAGCTGTTCATTCCTGTTTTCAAGACTCCATTCTATTTCCTCATCTTTGCATCAAACAATTTCAATATGTCAAAGACAAAACTTACAATTAATAGCAACGGCTCAGTTAAAATAGAAGGCGATTTTGAAATCGTTGACAGGAATGGCGGGGTTTACGGACTTCAGGGGCGTACGGTTTTATCCATCTGCCGTTGTGGGCTTTCAAAAAACAAGCCGTTTTGTGACGGGGCTCATAATGGGCATTTTGAGCATGAAGCTGTTGCTTTTGATTTGCCCCCAAAGAAAGTGTGATTCATTATTCTGAATCACTGGTTTCCGGGTAAAATGACATTCAATAATCATTATTAAAAATCTTTCGATCTTGCCGCGAAAGAGGGTACTGACTTTCCCCTTCAGCCGGCAAAGTTGGCATAAGAGCCGTGGCTTCCGGGTATTTGTTCTATATCCACACTTGATCCTGTATGTGTAATCCAACCCTGACTAAGTTCGTGCAAGAGTTGAATGATTCTTCTATTTGATTGGCAAAAGATATAGAATTAAACAGATCAGGATTCGTGCTGTTTCAGAAAAAAAAAATAGGGTTTTGCTCTTCGACTTTCATTTAGTGATTGATTTCTTTTCTTAAAGGTTTAATTAAATTTTGTTGTAATTCCTGATTTTCAAGCTTATCAATCAATTCCGAAATCTCTTTTTTCATAAAAAAGCCAACCATTCGCTGTAGCTTCTTTAACATGATTATTGCAGCTTTTATTTTTTCTTGATCATTCATAAAACAAAAATATGCTAAAAATATTAGTAATACAAAAGTGTTTTTTTATTTTTTATTCGGGGCTTTGGGAGTGTATCCTTTTGTAAATTGCAGGAATATCAAAGCAATCTTCTTATCGTGAAATTAAGTCATTTGAGAATACAAGGATCATGTGTTGTACAAATTAATTTCAATCCATTTATATATTTTTGTCGAACATCAACTATGAAAACCCTCTTAATCCTCGCGATCCTTTTTATTCTTATTCTGATGCTTGCCAGGTTGAATAAATTTCGTTTTTTTTGGGTTTTTGGTAGTTTATTCTTGTCTTCGTTTCAGTTCATTTGAAATGAAATTAACATAAGTTATCTGAGATCGATATACCATATTGCCGGAGCCCGATTATTTTTCTCGGATTTTGGAAAGCAGGGTCTGTTGCTCTTGACCCTGTGTTCTGCCCTATTTTTTTGCAGGAAATTAAATCGGTATTATGAGATTCAGGATGGCAAAAAAGATAGAGCTGCGACCCGGGTTTGCTTAACAGGGCCTGTGGTGCTATTACCGGACTGCCTGTGGCGATGAAATACAGCAGCGGGTAAACTAAACCTTGCCGAAGGAGGTATCTTCCGGCTACGAATCATCTGAATTATATACCATTTCTTGCCGGAAATACTCCGGAGGAAAGGACTGAACCAAACGATAACACACGAGTATTGCTTTCAAAAATCAAATCATTCGTATCCGGAGTATCATGAAACCCATAAAAAAGGATATTTTGTAATCTTCCTGATGTCGAATGCACATTAAGTATACAAATATCAATTAGATGTATTATCATAATTACAATGTACCTTAGCATATTAACAATTGCTTGTATATTTATTGCTTTAATTAACCGATTTAACATGTCAGCAGAAGTAAATATCCCACGCCTTGATCTTAACGATTATATCAAGGGTACGCCTGAGCAGAGAAAGCAATTTTCTAATCATATCGGCAAAGCTTTTAATGATACGGGTTTTGTAACCATTGCCAATCATGGTATTACTCAGGAACTCATCAATGAACTTTATACCGAAGTAAAAAGATTTTTTAGTTTGCCGGATGAGCAAAAATTAAAGTATGAAATTCCTCAACTTGCAGGTCAGCGGGGTTACACGAGTAAGGGCAGAGAGAAAGCAAAGGATTCAAAAACTCCCGATCTGAAAGAATTTTGGCAAAGTGGTCAGGTAGTCACAGATGGCGATTTGGTTAAGGAAGAATATCCAGATAATGTTGAGGTAGCAGAACTTCCCGGATTTAATCAGGTCACGCGAGTAGTCTATCAGCAATTAGAGTCTGCAGGAAAGTATTTATTGCGAGCAATTGCAGTTTACCTGAACCTTCCTGAAAATTATTTTGATGATAAGGTTCACAATGGTAATTCCATTTTACGGGCAATACATTATTTTCCAATTGAAAATCCGGATCATCTTCCCGAAGATGCAGTCCGCGCCGGAGCGCATGAAGACATAAACCTGATCACTCTTCTCATCGGGGCTAGTGCCGACGGTCTGGAGGTCTTGACCCGAGATGGTCGATGGTATCCGGTTAAGGCGAATGTTGAAGATATTGTGGTAAATGTTGGGGATATGCTTCAACGTCTAACAAACAATAAGTTGAAATCAACTACTCACCGCGTAGTCAATCCTCCACGGGAGTTAATGAAAACCTCAAGGTTTTCTGTACCTTTCTTTTTACATCCAAAAGCAGATATGGATTTAACCACTCTAGAATCTTGTATTGATGTTTCTCATCCGAAAGCCTATACGGACATTACTGCCGGTGAATACCTCGATGAACGGTTGAGAGAGATTGGTTTGAAGGCATAGGTTGATTTCTATTCGTGACTTTTTGCTATGAGAGAGGGGGTATTGCTCTTTTGCTTCGCTTCGCTCGCAATGACAAATCGCTGCGCTCGCAATTGCTTCGCTGCTCGCAAAGACAGATCGCTATGCTCGAAATGACAGATCGCTATGCCCACAATTGCTTCGCTTCGCTCGCAATGACAGATCGCTGCGCTCACAATGACAGATCGCTATGCTCGCAATGACAAATCGCTATGCTCGCAATGGCAGATCGCTGCGCCCAATCTGTCAGTTAACCGTGTCAGCCCTTTGTTAAATGTCATTGCGAGGAGGCACGACGAAGCAATCTCCATTCTTTTAGTGGAAACAAAAAACAGGCATCTTATTTATCTCTTCATCTCCGCTTTAATACTCAACTCCAGTTCTGTCTGACGGTGTGTGCCGATAATATACCTTAATCCATCCCGGTCAGTAAGTCTAACAGCATCTTTCCCACCTGCATAAAAGTGAACTGTTCCTTTTTGATGAAGGTTATAAACGGGATTATTGATCATGAAAGAGCTGTATGGGACTGCTTCAACCTTCACGATACTGTTCAGGTCAATCTTCACCATTTTAGTGGTCCAAATTCCATTAATTATGATACTTTTATTGTAAACCGTAGTCTTATAATGTAAGACAAACATCATGATTACCGAGCCAATCAATATTCCGAAACCCACCACTAGAAATAACTCTGCATTTTGCCCCTGGCTGCCTGAAAGATAATAAGCTCCAAAACAAAATAAAGCCAACACCATTCGAATACTGATTCGACCGTAATCACGCCCTAAATATTGTTTTTCCAAGAAAGATACTCGACTCTCCTCCATGTTAGATCAATTGTTCTAAGATAAAAACTTTTTTTGTGTTGGAGTTAATTTTATAGCGTTCATCGATTCGGAGACCTGCTACCCAAACGATCTCGCCTGTTTTGTTCTCTAGTATCCCTATATCCTGTTTATGATTTAAGCTGATTTTTTTGTCTACAAAAAAATCGCTTAACTTCTTCTTTTTTTTCAAACCCAATGGCAGAAAATAATCGCCGTTTTTCCATTGTCTGAATCTTAGAGGAAAGCTGAGTAAATCAAAATCAAGTTGTGCGATATTTTTATCCATTTTAAGCTTAAACCGATTCATTTTCAAGGTTTTACACCTGAATTTTTGATTATTCCAAATATAAACTGAACTAATCGGGTCAATAAATACATCCTCAGGTACATCCGAATTTAAACGGCTTAGGATAAGACGTCCTCGATCCATTAGCAATTGATGAGAAGAAGAACAAAATACTTTTCCAGAATTTCCATCCCATCCTTTCACCAGATCATTAAGAACCGTTTCGGTAAATCCATAAGGATGAAATAAACCATAAAGTAAGGTATTAAGCGGATTTAATTTCTTGAGTTCTTGTATGCTAATCACAAATTCATCTTCTGCCATCTTGATAAATAAGCTCTCCTTCAGTTCATGAACTTGTAAGTCTAATAATATCTCCAGCTCAGCGAATCGTTTTCGGTTAGCTTCAAATGTTTGCTCTAGCGCAGGATTAATTTCTTTTAGAATAGGAATTATCTCCAAACGTATTTTATTCCTTAAATATTTTGTTGATAGATTGGAACTGTCTTCGCGAAATGTATAGCCTTCCTGTTCCACCAATTGATCAATCTCATCACGACTTAAAAATAAAATCGGACGAATGATTTTGCCTTTTTTCGGTAAAATACCATGCAATCCTGAGATGCCAGTACCTCGGGTTAGATTGAGCAACATGGTTTCAATAACATCATTTTGATGATGAGCAACAGCGATGTACTGAAAGTTAAACTCCTTTCTAATTTTTTCCAACCAATTGTACCGGAGATCCCGGGCTGCCATTTGAACGGAAATATGATTCTTAGTGGCGTATGCCATGGTATCAAAGCAACACGTATAATACGGCACCTCTAATTCTTTGGCAAGTTTCATCGTAAATTGTTCATCCAGTTCAGATTCTGATCCCCTTAGATTGAAGTTACAGTGGGCAATGCCGAAATGATATCCAGCAGCTTTGAAAAGATGCGCCATCAAAATAGAATCACGACCTGAACTTACGGCAAGGAGAATATGATCCTTCATTAGAAAAAGGGCATGCTGTTTGATGAATAATTGCAGTCGTATAATGGCTTCCATTTGCTCAAAATTATTTAATTAAAAATCCTTAGCCAAAAAACTATTTTTGTAAAGTGAGAAAGATCATAATTTCAATTCTGCTTTCAATGGTTACGGCTGCGGTCTTTGCTCAGGGGCGCCAAATAGAGATTAGATCCTCCGAATTGGTCAAAGGCTTTCAGGCTTCCGGGTTTACGCGGATCCTCCGACCGGTATTTGTTCAGGAAGGTTCAACGCTTGCTTCAGATAGTGCTGATTTTAATCAAGCGGCCAATACTTTTGAAGCATTTGGCCATGTGGTTATTACGCAACCTTCAGGTACTGTTATCTATTCAGATCATCTAAACTATGACGGAAATACCAAACTTGCGATTCTAACCCAAAAGGTAAGATTAATTGACGGGGATGCGACCTTAACGACCGATCATTTAACCTATAATATGACAACCAAAATCGGAACTTATATCGGTGGAGGAAAGATTGTTAATGATAAAAATGTGCTAACCAGTAAGAATGGTTATTATTTCGAAAAATCCAGAGATGCTTATTTCAGGTATGATGTGGTGCTTACTACCCCTGATGCGCTGATCAAAACAGATACGCTTCGTTATAATTCCAATTCGAAAATTGCTTATTTCTATGGACCAACCAATATCTACGGTAAGGATGATACACTCTATACAGAAAATGGAACCTACAATACCAATAATGATCAGGCTCGATTTGGTAAAAATAATCTCTATACCCAGGGTAGTAAGTCATTGACCGGAGACAGTTTGTTTTACGATCGTAAAGCCGGTTATGGAAGGGCTGTCGGTAATGTTTTTTTTATTGATACGGCAGAAAAAGCGCAGCTTAGAGGAGGAATAGGATTTTATAAAAAGGAAGATGAAAGTATTCTGGTTACCCTAAATCCCTATGTTGTCATTATTTCTGAATCGGATTCTGCTAAAGTGGACTCGATTTGGATGACAGCGGATACTTTATTCAGCAAGGTGATTTATAACCGTGATTTAATTCCGTACAAGAAGGAGGAAATGATTCCGGATAAACAGCTTGGGGGCCAATCGGATCAGCCTCCTGTTACGCAGATATTGCCGGATGTTAAAATAAATACTCCTACTGGCCTCAGCGATCAAAATCTCTCTGATCTCGACACGCTTAAAACATCCGTAAAAACCAGGGATCCTGATCAATTAATTATTCCTCCGGATAAGGAAAAGCTCATGGCAAAATCCGATCAAGCTCCCTCATCTCAATCAAAGAAGGCTAAAAAGGCTATAAAAGTTGATAACTCTTCCGGAAAGGCCAAAGCAGATAGCCTCAAAGAACCTGACATTACTCCTGATTCAGTTTCAAGGGACACTGCCAAAACCAGAATTATAATTGCTTATCATCGGGCGAAAATATTTAAGTCGGATTTACAGGCCCGAGCCGACTCCATGTTTTTCAGTTATGCCGATTCCACGGTTAGATGCTTTGTCAACCCTATGATTTGGGCGCAGGGTTCACAACTCTCGGGTGATACGGTCTATTTGCAGATGAAGAATAAGAAAATGGATAATATGCTATTACAGCATAACAGTTTTATCGTGAGCACAGAAGATGCCGACTCCACGAATTTTAATCAGATTAAAGGGAAAGTAATTACAGGCTATTTCCAAAATAATAAGCTGAACAGGATGTTTGTGGATGGTAATGCAGAGAGCGTTTACTATGTAAAAGAAGACTCATCCTATACAGGATTGAATCATTTGGTCAGCGGCCGTTTAAAGATCATGCTAAAGGATAGTAAGCTGGAAAGTATTACAGCTATTCGTTCAATCGATGCTTCAATTACTCCAATGGAAGACATAAAAGAAGAGCAAAAGGTTTTAAAAGGCTTTATCTGGAAGCCAAGAGATCGTCCAAAATCCAAAGAAGAAATTATTCCACAGCTATCAAAAGCAGAGAAGAAGGTGGAGCTTGCAAAAAAATCACCCGCAAAAACATCTGCAAAAGTATCAGCAAAAGCACCTGTAAAATCGCAAATCAAAGGAAAAAGTCAGGAAAAAGACAAACAAGCAGTTCAAGCTAAACCTAAATCAGCAGCAGGAAAGCAGTAGGTCGATTATTCCCAGTTGAATTAATTCGTTTTAGATTAGACCTTTAAAAATCAACAGCTAAAATAAGTTGTTTATTAAACCAGATTCAGTTTTTTACAACTTATTTCGGCTTTTTATTTCGGATACTTGTGTCCGTAAATTATCTTTTATTTACAATACCTAAGGCCGAACATTCTTGCTTCAGTAAGGATTATTTTATCTGTTACTGTTATATATTTGGACGCAATGCTTTGCAGATGTGGCATTTTGAACTAAGAAGGCTTGCAATAACTGATTCAGAGTAACACATCAATCTGGCACAAAAAAACAGGAGAACAAAGGACTTTCAGTCCGCGGGAAGAACAAGACTAAAGCAATCTAGAATCAGTTGATAGGGCCATAGAACGGTAAGGCTCTGAATCGACTCCGTTAAATTTAAATTTGAGATTTAAGAAACCCAATCAATTTATTAAGAGCAATTGCACGATGACTGATTCTGTTTTTTTCAGCAGGATCCATTTCGGCAAAGCTTAATTTATAGCCTTTCGGCCGAAAAATAGGGTCATAGCCGAAGCCTGCACTGCCTGATTTTTTTAAGCTTATCTTTCCTTCAATACTTCCTTCAAAAAGATATTCTTTGCCATGGAGTATCAGTGAAATCACAGTTTTGAATCTGGCAGTTCGGTTTTGCTGGCCATTTAGGCGATCCAAAACCAATTGCATATTTTGTTCGAAATCACGACTGCCTGAGTATTGGGCCGAATCTACTCCCGGCTCTCCATTTAGGGCATCAATTTCAAGGCCTGAATCATCAGCAAAACAATTACAATTGTAACGTTCGAAAACATATCTGCTTTTTTGTTTGGCATTTTCAGCAAATGTGTTACCTGTTTCAGGAATAGTATCGAAGCATTCAAGATCATTCAGACTTTTTAATAGGATATCAGTACCTGCAATTGCCCGTATCTCGTTTACTTTATGTTCATTAGCACTTGCAAAAACCAGTTCCATTTTAAAAATCCTTCATTATATTCCAAAATTCACGCTTTTTATGAGTATCGCTGATCATTTCATCCATACGATAGGTATAAAGAATTTTTACACTCTCCATTTGTACGAGTTGGTTAATACCGTGAGGGGGCAAGGAGATTTCTTGGGGATCGATTCCAAAAAGTACTAATTTATTGAAACTAAAAAACTGCAATAGGTCGTCGTAACTGACTCCAGGGTATTGATTTATGTTAAGTACCGCCAGATCACGTAGTTCCATCCCTTTTGCTGACATAATCTTTAAAAGAGTTTCTTTTTTCAGGGGATGAATGTCCATTTCTTCAGATTCACCTATCAGGATCAGAAAGTGCTTAGTGTTTTCTCCTAAGTAATTAAATACTATATTTTTTTCGGGCTGGGCTGGTGTTGGGGCTATCCTATTTGCCACATCAGGATTTAGAGTTTCGGAAACGGACCGATTGTGGATGTTTGACAAGGCCTGATCGGTATTAATAGCAGATGCAGCCTGTTTCTCGTTCTTTTTTTCAGCAAGAATATAGAGGTCCTCTGTCATCAAAATTTTTAAGGCATTGCTATTTTTAGTAAGAAGACCCGACATTTTTATCATTTCGTTGAATTGAGTACAAACTTAGTAAAGGATCTGTTAAAAATAGTTAAAAGCATCGGGCTTCTTTTTCAAAAGTATATCTTAGTTCTGATCTTTCAGTGTCAGATTCTGTTATAACCATCAATTTTTTACTGGAAACCGATTTAAACCGGTTCATTTAGGTCATTGATTTATGAATAATTACTGATAAATTTGTATGATTCAGTTTTCAAAGGTCTCTTTCATGAGACTTAGTTTTTTTATGGGGATTGGACTGTTTGATGGGGGTACACTTTGCGAACTTAATTCGTTGAAAAGAAGAAAATAAAAATGAGAAAAGCCTTAGGGATATTAACCATACTGTTTTTTGTAAGCTTGGTTCAGCTTTATGCACAGAATAATAAAAAATCCATTGATAAAGTCGCTGCGGTAGTTGGAAGTTCAATAATATTACAATCAGAAATCGAGTTACAATATTCTCAGTACCTGGCACAGGGGAACCCTCCAAACCCCGACATAAAATGCAACATTCTTCAGGGATTACTTTCACAGAAAATTCTTGGTCAACAAGCCATTATCGATTCAGTTACAGTCACTGAAGATCAGATTGACAGTGAGATTGAAAGGCGTTTACGTTCAATGACTGGTCGTGCCGGCGGACAGGAGCGACTTGAAGAATTTCTAGGTCGTTCCTTGATTCAATATAAAGATGAAATCAGGCCGGATATTAGAGAAATGCTTGTTGCCCAAAAAATGCAAGCAAAAATTACGGAGAATGTGGCCGTTACTCCTCTGGATGTTAAGCGATATTTTGAGGCAATTCCTAAAGACAGTTTGCCATTTTTTAACACCGAGGTGGAAATTGGGGAGATCATAATTTTTCCAAAACTGAATAAATCAGAAAAGGAATCCTTTCATGACAAAGCAGAAGTTTTACGTCTAAGAATTAAGAATGGAGAGGATTTTTCGACTCTTGCTAAATTATATTCCCAGGATCCGGGTTCTGCACGTGAGGGAGGTGATCTGGGCTTTATGGACAGATCTAGTTTAGTAAAAGAATTTGCAGCAATGGCTTTTAAACTCAAGGCAGGAGAACTATCACCGGTATTTGAAACTGAATTTGGATTTCATGTACTGCAAGTAATAGAAAGACGTGGTGAACAGGTAAATGTAAGGCATATTCTGATCAAGACTGAACCTACCCCGGCAAGTTTGGAACGGGCAAAGGTTCAGATTGACAGTGTTTACAAATTGGTAATCGATAAGAAAATTGATTTCAGTTCGGCGGCCTCCATTTATTCTGATAACAATGAAACTAAATATAACGGTGGGATGATGTTGAATGCCGAAAATGTCCAAAGCCGATCAACATTTATCCCAACTGACAAACTGGATCCTCAAGTATTTTTAACCGTAGACACCATGAAGGTTGGAAGTATCTCAAAACCTGCATTGTTTAAGCAAGCTGATGGTAAAACCGGTAATCGTTTTTTGAGTCTCAAATCAAAGACCGGGCCACATCAGGCAAACCTTGAACAAGATTATCCGAAGATTAAAGATGTTGCATTTGAAGATAAGAATAACCGAACGATTAGTGAGTGGTTTGAAAAACGTCGGAAAATAACTTTCATTAAGATTGATGCGGAGTTTCAGACCTGCAGGGAACTTTCTGGATGGACCACCGCTAAAAATTAAAGAATGAAAACGTATCAAACTGATGTAGAAGCTTTAGATGCCCTGCACCTCTCCTATAAAAGCATCAGGGAAGAAATATCACAGGTTATTATTGGTCAGGATGATGTGGTAAAGTCAGTCCTTATCTCCATTTTCAGCAATGGACATTGTTTACTGGTTGGGGTTCCCGGTTTGGCTAAAACGCTTTTGGTACAAACTGTTGCGGAGGTTCTTGATCTTAGCTATAATCGAATTCAGTTTACTCCTGATTTAATGCCTTCTGACATCATAGGATCAGAGATTCTTGGAGAAGATCGCACTTTTAAATTTATTAGGGGTCCCATCTTTTCGAATATCATTCTGGCTGATGAGATCAATAGAACTCCTCCAAAAACGCAGGCAGCATTACTGGAGGCTATGCAAGAAAAAGTGGTTACCGTAGGTGGTCAAAGCCATCACTTGCCACAACCATTTTTTGTGTTGGCTACCCAAAATCCCATTGAGCAGGAAGGAACTTATCCTTTACCGGAAGCACAGCTCGATCGCTTTATGTTTAATGTGCTATTGACCTATCCTTCATTTGAGGAAGAACTTAAGGTGGTTCGAAATACAACGGCAAACCGAAATATAGAATTAAAAAAAATATTAAATGCTCAGGAAATCAGCTATTTTCAGCACTTAGTTCGAACAATACCAATTGCGGATAATGTTTTGGAATATGCCGTTTCACTCGCTGCAAAAACACGTCACGGAACTGCTTTTGCAAGCGAAGAAGTAAATAAATTCCTAAGTTGGGGTGCCGGTCCCAGAGCCTCTCAATTTTTAGTCCTCGGAGCTAAATGTCATGCAGCAATTAATGGTAAATACTCCCCGGATAAAGAAGATGTTATGGCAGTTGCCGAATCAATACTCAGACATCGTATTGTAAAAAACTACAAGGCAGAAGCAGAAGGGATCAGTACGGAAATGATCATCAAAAATCTACTCTAATCAATTAATCAATTTCGGGAATGAAGGCATCTTTGTGCCCGACTGAATAGCCTGTAAAGGCAACCATGATCTATATTAATCTCAGTTCGAGATTAAAAATTATCTTTTTGATGGTTCTCATGCCGCTCCGTATGCCTATGATTTGATTTTGGAAAGCAATACCTGCGTGTTATCGCTTCCTGCAGTCCTTTCCTAAGGAGTATTTCCGGCAAAAAATAGTACCTTATCTCAAATGCTCCATCGCCGGAAGATACCTCCTTCGGCAAGGTTTAGTTTGCCCGCTGCTGTATTTCATCGCAACGGGCAGTCCGGTAATTGAATCACAGGCCCTGCTAAGCAAAACCGGGTGGCAGCCCTATCTTTTTGGCCTTACTGAATTTTAGAACAAGGATACCATTTCCTTCAAAAAAAATAGGGCAGAACACGCGACCGGAGCAACAGACTGAGAAAAATAATCAGGCACGGGCAATATCTTTTATCAATCTCACATGAATCAGATTGTTTATATCGAACTCAGGTTATATCATAATCCGGGTTAATTTAATGGCTCAGATTGTGGCATCATCTTCAGGTCCACTGGATTCTTTTAAAGCAATAAAACTCTGCCCAATTTAAGATAGGAACTTTAAAATCCTGACGAATCTGATCAGGATAAAGACCAGAGTTCGGGTACTCATGAAATTTATTGAAAAGCTTTCGCCAGACAAAAGTATCGGTCAAGGGTCGACTCGATAGCTATTGGTTTCCGGAGGGTGAATATATTTCCAGGATCACATTCCACTTACGTTCTTCTTGAGATTCCCAAATTCTAATATAATGATATTTTGTAGTAACTTTTCTTCGAGTGATATAGGCTATACCGAGTGAATAGGCAAGGTCACTTCCCAAAGCACGATCGGCACTCAGTGGCTCGGATTCAATACTCATCTGATTTTTACCTAAAAAATTGTTAATTCTAGCTTTTCCAATGATTGGTTCCTCCCCCGGGAATAAAAAACGGGCATCCTCCGAAAGGAAAATATCATGGGCTAAGGGTTGATCATTAATCAGAGTATTTGAAAATAGCTTATCTGTGGTGGTGATTATTTCTCGTCTTTGTTTTAATCTGGCCTGAGAGATTTGTTCAAAGAATTTAATGTTTTTTGCTTCTGTAAAACTCAGTGCAGGTAAGTTTAGTGGTTTTTGATGGGCAATACTTAGGTTTATAGCTAATTTCCAAACCCCTTTATAATCCGTCTTCCATATAGAAACATATTGGCCATAAGAAGCATTTGCACCATTTAAAAAAGTGTAGGGTCCTGTAGTGAATCCCCAATCGCCACTTTGTGAAATTCTGGCAAAAACAGGCACCCAACTCAGCTGTCCGGGACCATCCATTGTTCCCTTTCCGTAGAAATTTTTAACTTTTACAGCATCAGGACGAAAGATGATGGTTTCATCGTCTGAAACTTTTAAAAAGCCATCTTTAGAGCCATTCTTTTTTGTTAATGCTGAGAAATAATTTTCTGCTGCAACGAGTGAATTCACTGTTCCATTACTTTCTTGTCCTAAGCTTTTGATAGAAATAGCGAAGAGCAGGCTAAACAAAATGGGAATCAGCTTCATTACTTATTAATTTTTACATGGAATTGTATGTGTATAAACTTCAATTTTTTTTGGAGTTTATCATGTCTGACTTAAATCAAAATGTTTTATCGCATTTCGCCAAGCCGCAAATGTGAGGATTTCTCACATTTTGCTCCAGGTAGTTCCTTCTTTATTATCTTTCAATTGAATTCCTATTGAATTTAATCCAATCCGAATCTTATCAGAGGTTGCATAGTCCTTGCTGACCTTCGCTTCGGAACGTAAATTGATGATGAAATCGAGGAGCTTACCCAGGTCATCCGTTTGATTACTTTCTTCCTTCAAACCTAATACATCAATCACAAAATCCTTCATCAGCTTGTTCAAGCCTTCAATGTCACTTAGCGTAGCCGCTATTTTCTCATCGTAAATACTATTGATGATATGAACTGCCTCGAAAAGTTCAGCAATGAGTACAGGACTGTTAAAATCATCGTTCATGGCAGCATAGCAGCGTTGGATCAAGCTTTTTAAATCGATATCCGATTTCGGGGATGGATTTAACTTATTAAGGAGTCCATAGGCATTGATCAAACGTTTAAAACCTTTATCAGAAGCTTCCAATGCTTCATTAGAGAAATCAAGTGTACTTCGATAATGAGC
>Ga0194133_10003680_pt1 | contig 21500 bp, 17 predicted proteins | sample TA2KigOf40mmetaG_FD_155448 | JGI IMG/M metagenome (GOLD analysis project Ga0194133, IMG submission 155448) | Freshwater microbial communities from Lake Tanganyika, Tanzania - TA2015055 Kigoma Offshore 40m | ecosystem: Environmental > Aquatic > Freshwater > Lake | place: Tanzania: Lake...
CACCCGTAACACCAGTTGATCCAATAGCACCAGTCGCCCCGATTGGTCCAGTTGCTCCCATTGCTCCAGTGGCACCAGTCGCACCATCCGAACCAGTTGCTCCCATTGATCCAGTGGCACCAGTCGCACCATCCGAACCAGTTGCTCCCGTTGATCCAGTGGCACCAGTCGCACCATCCGAACCAGTTGCTCCCGTTGATCCAGTGGCACCAGTCGCACCATCCGAACCAGTTGCTCCCGTCGATCCAGTGGCTCCAGTAGCACCATCCGAACCAGTGGATCCCGTTGCTCCAGTAGCACCAATGGGTCCAATAGACCCATTAATTTTATTTACGAATAATTCATTGACATAAATTTCATTTGGATTAATATTTGTAATAGTCGAATTTAAAGAATTTGATGTAAATGTAATTTGATTATTTCGAATAATAGTACTATTTGGTCCTACTTTGATTTCAGCATCTGAAGATGAAGTATTAAATCCAGTTTGATTAATTTGGTTTTCTAATTGTGTCACTTCGGATTGTAATTCATTAATTTGAACTGACAAATTATTGATATTAGAAATTGCTTGAGTTTTAAAAGTAACATCTTGATTTAACCAAGGAGGACATTGATTTTGATGATTATGTGACATCGTTAATGCTACAATACTAATCTATTAATAAAGAAAAAAAAAAAAAAATATTTTTGATGATATTTGAAGATTTAGATTGTTTGATATTAAATATAAAATTAGTCTAGAATTTTTAATGTTAATGAATATATAATGTTATGTTAATTTAACTAAATTAAAATGATATTATAATAAGCTTATCATATCTTTTTTTTTACTATCATTTTAACTATTCAAAGATATAAAGTAATTATTATTAAATGTATTTAATCATTAAATATAATTCCTTATTTGAATGAGCTTTATTTTTTATAAATAAAAGTTGTTTCTGAAACAGAAGGATTTATACAATAATGTTCAATTTTATCAATCATATTAACTATAGTTTGACATTTTTCTTGATCATTAATGTATGGAGATGAGAAACAATTTTTTTGTTGAATTTGTAATAAAATGGATTTAGTTGAATTACTAAAATCAGATAAAACATCATAATTAATTAAATCTTCACTTGTATGTGTATCTTCCATTATATAAATACCACCCGAGGCCAAAAGAGGAAATAAATAGAAAAAAGTTAATTGTTGATCTTTCATCAAGTGAGAACCATCATCGATAATTATTTGAAAAGATGTATGTTGATGTTTTTTTGAAAAAAGAATAATATCATTTAAATTAGATTGATCTAATTGTTCAATTTGAACTCTTGAATAAAGAGATTTATTTTGATCAACTTCTGTTATAAATTGTGTAGGACATTCAAATATATGTTGATTACCTTGTATTCCTTTAAAATGATCGGCAGCAATTATAGTTGCATATGGAAAATAATCATTCCACATTTTGATACTACTTCCATAAAAAACACCAATTTCTATCATAGAAAATGTTTGAGGTCGATATTTTGATAAAATAGAATCATATATATCAGTAAATCCGTGAGTTACTTTGTCTGTATTATATTGTTTTCCTAAATCTGTTAAAGTTAACATCTCTATAATATTATTAATATTATTATTATTATTATTAATATTATTATTATTATTATTAATATTATTAATATTATTATTAATATTATTATTAATATTATTATATTTTAGCTTTAAAGTTAATAAAATGGAACTACCCGTTTTATTGCGACAAGCCCATATGGGCCAAAATCGTGTTTTTGTACAAAAAATATCAAAATTATTAAAATCGGATGTCCAAGTTGGATCCAAATCAAAATGACAACAATTATATTTTTTTGTTAATAGACTAAAAATGGATTGATCGTGCCGATGTTCCTTAAAAGTTATACATTCATTTGATAAAATATCATCATCTATTAATAAAGAATATTGACAACATAAATTATACCATTCTTGTATTAATGAACAAGTTAGTCTATTTTTTAAGATCATAATTTGAGTAGCCGCATTTTGTGATGTATTTAAATGATGAGAATCTATCATATTCATTGCTTTAATTGTTTTAATTTTAGTATAATTTTTTTCTAATCCAGCTTCGGAACCGAGTATTTCTTTTGATTGTACTGTTTTAAAACAAGAAGATAAAAAAGATAAACCATCTTGATTAAATTCACATCCACAATCTAAATATAATAAAATATCATCATTTTTCATCATCGTAGTTAATAATTTTAAAATAATATAAGGTTTCCATATCCAATATCCAAAACCTTTATGAGAATATTTTTTTATAAATTCAGAATGTTGATTCCAAAAAGTTATATCATTTATTAAATCATCTTCTTTTAAACCCAAAATACAATCAAATACTTGAGATTCTTGAACTTGATTACATAATCGTTGAACAGCTTGATGATATTCAATAGATCCAAAGGTTAGAAAATAATACATTTTTTATCAAATTTAAATTTTTTTTTATAAAATTTAAATATTTTTATCAAAAATTTAAATATTTTTATCAAATTTAATGATATTATAGAAATTTGTCAACAAAATCTTGTTGAGTATAAAATTTTGAATCAAATAATAATAAATATGTTTGTCTTGAAATAGGTTTTGTAAATATTGGATTGGGTATTATACTAATTCTTGGATCAAATTTTGGATTCGATATATTTGAATGTAAACAATGAGGATTTACATTATAAATTTGTTTTAATGTTAGATAATTTTTATATTTAGAATAATTTATATTTATTTCTGTACATAGATCAAATAAAGGTTCAACGGATCTCATAGAAGTTTCAACCGAAACACCGTGATAAGCAATTTGAGGATAGAGATGGATATGATGTGTTAAAAAATTTTTATAAAAACGTTCTCGTGTATTTGTTTCAATAGATGGATTTATTTTAGTAATTGGTAAATCGTTAACAATTTCATATACATATAAAAATCCTTGAATATTTGCAACTTTTTTATATTTTGGATCATTATATACATATATTTCTTCTAATATATTCCATAAAGGAAGTGTCATTTCTAAACTATAATAATTTTTTTTTAAATTATTATTTGTATCATTATTTAAATTATCATTAATAGTAAATCCTTGATATAATAATGTTCCTTTTTTTAAAAAAGGATTTAAGTATAAATATTTATTTGAAAAGGATATATAAGGGTATATTAAATTTTCAAAAATTAAACTATTATTTCTATTATTATTATTTCTATCATCATTATTTTTATCGTTATTTCTATCATTATTTTTACCGTTATTTCTATCATTATTTGTATTATTTCTAATATTTTTAATAGAAAAATAACGGTAATTTAAATTGTTTATTTTATGTGTATGAAATATTTTAAAAATATTATTTTTATAATGATGTATTAAAAATCGCCATTGAATACGACAAGACAATTGTATAAAAGACATTTTTTATTATTTATTTTTAATTATTAAATTTTTAGTAAACGACATATCCAAGATCTAAATAAACAACATTCCTCTAGAGATAAGATAGCTCCACTATATCCATATCGTGATAATGGAAACTTTAAATTTAAAGAATAGGGAAAAATAGGTGGTTCTTTTGTAAATACTGATCTCATACCAAAAGCCCAAGATCCTTTTTCTGATGTAATTTCACCGTCATTCCATAACATATAAATTGTGTTTTCATTTGGAGAAATAGATGTATTAATATGATCATAACTATGAGCTTCTTTTGCCATTTTTTCAATTTGTTCTTTTAAATCTTTCATATCCATTTTGAGGCATTTTTGAAAAAAAATCTCGTCTTGACATCGTTGAAGCAATGAGCTTGGAGCAGTTGTCATTGATTAATTATCTGAAATAAGATATAAAATAGAATGTAATAAGTATTTAAATATATAATGTTGTAAATATTTAAATATAATGTAGTAAGAATTAAACCAATAATGAGTATAAAAAATATTAAAATCATTTTTTATTCATTAAACAATTTACAAATAATATTAATTATCAAATTGAATAATTATTAAAAAATGATCTTTAAAGTAAAAATTTGTTTAGGATATAGATTGTAATACTTATAATAATATTTATAATAATATTTACATTAACTTATAAGTATTATTATAATATAGTTAGATTTACTTTAAGTATTATTATAATATATTTAGATTAACTTTAAGTATTATTATAATATAGTTTGATTAACTTATAAATAACTATTATAATATATTTAGATTAACTTTAAGTATTATTATAATATAGTTAGATTAACTTATAAATAACTATTTTTTTTTTGTCATCTTTAGGTTTATCAAAATGGATACTTTCTTATACAAGAAGCAACTAAACTCTTTCAAGATTCAAAAGATTTATTATCAACTTAAAGCTGATTTATCAAAACACTTTAAGTTTGAATACCTTATTGATGGATCCACTGCATTTCGGATCCATCTTAATATGATGAATTATCAATTATCGATTGCGTATCCATTCGATATGCGATATGGTTATTGTGAAACGGCTCTTTGTTTTAAAGGCAATATTCATAAAATGATTTATGAAATGCCTTATGAAACAGAAGACAGAATGATATTTATTGAGCGTTTAGGATATAATGATATTAAAAGATTCGATTCTTATGAAGAGCTATTAGATGAAATATATATATTATTTTTTAGATTTGAAAAAATTAAAAATACTTTGAGAAAAGCTATTTTAAAATATAGAGCAAAAAAATATATTCAAGCATTTATTTTGGAATATAAAGATCATTTTATGGCAAAACCTTTTGGAAAATTATACTTTCAATCTTTATACAATTTTGAAAAAATTTCAAATAATTAAACTATTAAAAATACAATAAAACTATTAAAAATACAATTAAACTATTAAAAATACAATAAAACTATTAAAAATACAATAAAACTATTAAAAATACAATAAAACTATTAAAAATACAATTAAACTATTAAAAATATAATTAAACTATTAAAAATAAAAAAAATCATTTTATCTAAACTAAAATGATACGTCAAATTAGTTATCCATTATCTATTAATGTAGATGGTACAATAGAATCCATAAAAGTTAGTTCAAATTGTTTAAATGGACGCGTATGTGATAGATTAATAATAGAAGGAACACATAATCCATCTTTGACTGTATTAATATTACCTCATAATTTTTTTTCTAATTTTAGATGTAGACATTTGGAAATAACAAATTTTGATAAAGTAATGTTAGTTCCATATTAAAGAATATTCTTCTCCATCTTCTCAAAAACCATCTAAAAAGATAAAATTATTACAAAGTGTTCATAATATTGTTTCATCAAAAATTATTATAATAATTTATAATAATTTTAAATGATTTATAATGATTTCAAATAATTCTAAATATTTTAAATGATTTGTAATGATTTATAATGATTCTAAATAAATCCATTCATCAATATTATATAATTGACTTAATCGAGTGATACGAGATGGATTAAAAACATATTCAATTAATTCTTTTAAAAAATGTTGATTTTCTATAATCATTTTTGTTTTGTTTAATCTAAAATATAGATGCATTGTTTTAGAGTTACGAGCCATTTCAATCCAATTTAATTTGTCTAAATTTTGTTCTAAAATAGAAACAGCATTTATATTAGATGAAATATGACACCAATTAATATTTTCTGGGTATTTTTCCAATAAATGAATAGCGTTTGGATTAGATGATAACTTAATCCAATTAATTTTATTAATATTTTTTTCTAATAGAGATATAGCACTTGGATTAGAAGATAATTGAGCCCAATTAATTTTATCGATATTATTTTCTAAAATCGAGATGGCATTTGGATTAGAAGATAATTGGACCCAATCAATTTTATCAATATTATTTTCTAAAATCGAAATAGCATTTGGATTTTTAGATAATTGATACCAATTAATTTTATCGATATTTTTTTCTAAAATTGAGATAGCATTTATATTACCCGATAAATTTGTCCAGTTAATTTTATGAGGATATTTTTCGAGTAACGGAATCGCATTTATATTTCCCGATAATGCATACCAATTAATTTTATTGATATGTTTTTCTAATAAAGAAATAGCATTAGGATTCCAAGAAATATCGTTCCAAAAAATAAACTTACCAATATTTGTACATTTTTCTAAAATTAAATTTACATTTTCATTATAAGCTAATTCTAACCAATCAATTTTAGATAAATTTGATTTTAATAAATGGATCGCATTTTCATTACCCGATAAATGACTCCATAATATAATATTATTATTTAAAAAATAATTATAATTATTATGCTTCGAACTATCATTCAAATCATTATTAATAGAATCAATATCATAATGTTCTAAATAATGGACAGCAATTGGATTTTGAGACAAAAAGGCTTGAATCATTAAATGATCCGATTTAGAAATATAATTATCCCAATTAGATGTTTTTTGATAATAAGGTTTAAATAACATTATTCAAGTATAATAATTTTGATAATTGTAATAATTGTGATAATTATTTAAGTATAATAATTGTGATGATTGTGATTATTGTGATTATTGTGATTATTATTCAAATATTAAAGTTGTGATGATTGTTATGATTGTGATAATTAGAATAGTATAATATTATGATATTTGAGAAAATTAATAAAATATATTATCATTTTTTAAAAAAAAATAAAATTGATTTATAATAAGTATAATCAAATATGATCATTCGAAAATTAGAAAAATCTGATTATGATTTAAATTATTTTGATTTATTATCTCAATTAACGATATGTCCAAAACCTACTCAAGATGAATTTAATAATTTTATAGATAATATTGGACAATCTGACATCTATGTTTTATTAAATGAATCACAAACTAAAATAATAGGTACTGGGACTTTATTAATAGAGAAAAAAATTATTCATCAAATGGGAAAAATTGGACATATTGAAGATATTGTCATTGATAAAGATTATAGAGGACAAGGATACGGACAATTAATGATAAATTTTTTAATACATTGTGGTAGAGAAAAAAAATGTTATAAAATGCTTTTAAATTGTCAAGAAGATAAAGTTTCATTTTATGAAAAATGTAATTTTCAACAAAAAGGATTTGAAATGGTTCACTATTTTTAAATTCTATTATTCTTATTTTACTAAAATAGTAATTTAATAAAAAATGATTCCAGTTCTTTATTTATACATAAGAGGTAAGTATAATTGAGTATAGTTAGGTATAGTTATGTTAGTTAAATATAGTTAGGTATAGTTGAGTATAGTTGAATATAGTTAAGTATAGTTAAGTCTAGTTAAGTATAGTTGAGTATAATTGACTAACATAATATTGTTTTTTGTTTTTTTTAGAAAATGTCAACTGACGAATCTAAAGTTCGTAAACGTGGTTTTCCGAAACAAGAATACGACTATACTGGTCTGTATAGAGCTCGTATCCATTTAATGATGGATATAGATCCAAAATGTTGGAAAAAATTAACGAATATTCATATTCGAAAATATCCGTGTGATAGTAATTTAAAGATTCTATTAAAGTTTTTTTATGATGAGATAAGAGACACAGAGATGACTCGTGATCCGGAGCAATTTCAAAAGTATAGAATTAAGACAGTAATGAGTGAATCATTTTTAGAAAAATATGGAGATAAAATCAAATATTTTTTAAGATAATTTGAAATAAATATTTTTTAAAATAATTTCAAATTAGAATTAAAAACTTTTTTAATGACGAAATTTAAAAAAATTTAATTTAGATAATTTTGAACAATGAGGTAATAAATTTGATTTATTTGTTTGTATTCTAATTTCATTTTCAATATATCGTCTATTAACATAGTTCCCTTCGACTAAAGAAAAAGGCATTTCTTGTTGGATTATATTTATAAATGGATAATTGATAATGTAAACGATGAGACGATAAAATTTAATAAAATTAAGTAATATACCTTCATCGTGATAAAAAGAAGAAGGAATAAATTGTAATATTTCTAAAGTATAATTAGCTAATTTATGAAAAGGATGTTTTAAAAAAAAAGCACAACTCATAAAAGCTGCCACATAATGATGTGGATTAATTCTATATTCCAAGTCTTTCCAGTTAAGATATGAATGTTGATGAAAATATAAATTTTGATTACCAGTTGAAACTAAAATGTTGGAGTGAGTATTAAAAAAATTTTGATATAATTCTGACATTTTAATATCATAAAAACGATCATCATCAATTAAAATTAATATTTGATTTTCAAGTGTATCCCAATGATGGAGAAGAGGACCTAAAAATTTACACGAAGGACCATAGTCTTTTTCAATCCATATAATTTTTAAATTAGATATTTTGGATTGAATATCATTTAATATGTCAATACATTGAGAATCTAAATTAAATCGTTGATATGTCTTTGGAATAGTCAAGAAAATAGTATCAACTGGAATGGTTTGTTTTTGTAAATGAAGAAGATGTTGATAAAAAAGAGGATGTAAAATACGAGGAGGAATAGTAGTTAGACTTATAAAAATACGAGCCATTTTAATAATAATTTAGATGAAAATTATTTTTTTCTAAATGAAATAAATTGTGATAGATATCTTTAGGAATATTTTTTTTGGTGATATCTTTAGGAATATTTTTTTGGATATTTTTTTGGATATTTTTTTGGATATATTTATGACGTTCCCAATATTTATATTGATCTAATAGACACGATTGACAAACATCGGAATTGGTAGAGTTTAATGCACATATTTGTTGACATTTTTTAATAAGCTGAATGGATTCTTTATAAAAGGGGAAAGGAATTTTATCAAAAATAAAAGGAGAAATATTAGATAAATTTGTAAATTTATCTAACCATTTTGAATAATTACAATTATCAAAATGTAAAACAACAGCGTCCGTTGGGTTAATATGTAAAGTTTTTCCACTAAAACTATGAGGACCTATACATAGGACAGAAGAATGTGTTAAATTTGCCATACTTTTTCCATTAACATAAGATTTACATTTTAAACTAGAAGATAAATGACAAGGAATAAAATAAGGAGTTTCAAAACATCGTTGATCAGAGGAAGAATAAATCGCTTCTATATTTTGAAATTTAATATTTGAATACGGTTTAAGCTTTTTAAAATTTTTTTGTAAAAATGTGGAGAGAGAATATTGATAAGATTTTGAAAATACAAGTAATTCATCATCATCTAAATGAAATAAATAGTCTATGTTATATTGATAACATAATTGAATAACGTTATTTACTAATTGTGTTTGTTTTGATTGTAATTCTGTATATACATTATAATTATTGGAGGATAAAGATTCAAAAAGAATGATACGATGAATTTGTAATTGTTTTAATGTTTGATATAAAGAGGGATTTTGATCAATACATAAAAATATAATATCAACTTTTAAATTATTTAAATAATGATGTAACCAAATGTGAAAATCGATAGGATTACGTATCATAGAGACTAATGCTGTTTTTGGACAATTATTTTGAGAGGGATTAAAGAATATAAAGATTGTAATTATAAATAAAATAATAAATAGTAATAAAAGTAAATGAATGACTAGATTCCAAATCATTTATTAAAAAATGAATTATTATTATTTTATAATAATTCATTTAGAGTAATTAAAATAATTTAATTAAATAAAAGATTAGAAATAAGATAAGAATTTTGGAATAAAATAAATATTTATAATATGATTCATTCTGTATATGTCGATTTATATACTATAGATCAATTTATTCAATCATTGTCATATTCTTTTAAATTGATTATATTTCCAAATTTTAAATATCATTCTTATATAAGAACATTGTATAAAAATAATTATAAAAAAAATAATTATAAAATAATTTATGGAAAGAATTTATTACCTATATTTTATAGATACAAAGATAAAATAAAAGATTTAATTATATATGATGGACAGTCTCAACGTACCGAATACATATATTTATTTAGATTTTTAAATCAATGGATTCAGCAAAATAAAAGTTTAAATGTATATATATGTAATAATGTAAAAAATATAGATTATTTAAATGAATATTTTTCAAATGTGAAACAAATATCAATGATTGAAAAAAAGGATTCAATAAAAATACATTATCAAGCAAATCAAAGTTTATTTTATATTAAAAATATTATTCATCAAGAGGGAGAATTATTAAAATATGTCATTTATACGCATAGTAAAGAAATGTGTTATAATATAAAAGATTATTTACAATCAGAATTTCCAAATATATTTGTATTACATACAAAAATGTCAACTCATATATGTTTAAATACTTTACAATATATATCTAATCCAATGAATTCTTATATATTAGTAACTACAAATATGATAGATTATGGTATCCATATACCTTTTGTGGACGTTATGATCGATACGTGTCTTTATACCAAAATAAATAATGGAGATTTGATGATATCATATAATGATAAGTTAACATTAGAATATAGATTGTATAAATATTTAACTGTTAAAAGTGTATATCGTTTAATATCAGAAGATGCCTATAATTTATGTGTTAATTACAATAAAAAATTTACACATAATGAATCCTTATTATTGCAAATTAGTCATTTTGCCCCAATTGAAATGTTTATGAATTCTGAAGAATTAAAAAAAAATAAATTAATACAATATATTTTAAATAAAAAAGATATTAATGAATTAACATTAAAAAGTAAATTTTTACCTAAACAAAATATATTATTGTCTAAATTAATTAAAAGTTATTTAGAAAATGAAATAGAAACAGAAACAAAAAATGAAACAAATAGTTTAAAAATTAGTATTTTTATTTTAAAATTAATTGCTTTAATAATTGTTGATTTATTTCAAAGTGGAGAATATAAATATATAAAATATAATGTAGGTGGAAAATATAAAATAAATAAAAAAATATTGTCTCATTTTTATGAGTTAGATGAATTAAATTTAATTATATCTTTATTTTTAGCATTTAAATATAATATGGATAGTTCAGTTATCGTAAATGAATTTAGTTTAAATGAATCTTTTTTTCAAAAAATAACGGATAGAGTGAATGAGTCGTGTCGGACATTTTTTCCAAAATATATTAATTGGGAAATTTCATTAGAACAATCTATGAATCAATATTTTTATTGGTTTAAAAAATATCATAAAATTTATCATATACCTTTTTTATATAAAGTACCTTTAAGTGAATTTTTGATAAAAAATCCATTTTATTCTGTTAGTATTAATGATGGACATTTTTATTATACATCTAAGATTGATTCCGTTGATTTTTACACAATTGTTCAATTAGATCGTAAAATATATCCTTTTATCAATTTAAGTCAATTAACTACGAGTAATTCAGTTTGTAATTTATTTATATTATCTTATTATACTTATATTAATTGGATATCTTCTTTAAAGAGACATATTTTGAATTTTAAAAATGAACAAAAGATTCGAAAAAAATGGAAAAATGTACTAGATCATTCTTTATTTATTATTGAAACGATGGTTTCGTATCGTCCTTATAATTATAAAATGATTCAGTCTATTAAAGAATGGGAAAATTGTATCAATAAACATAATGAATCGATTTGTGTCAAATAATGGTCATTATAATTAATTGTTTTCTCAATTAATTATGAAAGAAAAAAATTAGTAATTGTTTAATTGTTTAATTGTTTAATGGATAATTAGGTATCGGTTCATAGGTTGGATAGTAAGTGGAAGGATCATTAATGAGTTGAAAATATCCAAAATCACTTCTATTAATTTTATCATTTTGTAATGATGTTAAATCTTCACGAAATTCGGATGTATCTTTTAAAAAAGAATATTCAAAAGTTGAATTTGTCTTTAAATTATTATGTTCAAAAACTGGGATACGTTTATAATAAGGTTTGACCGATCCCATTGGATCAATTAGTAATTGAGGTTTATTATAACAAGGAATCATAAATTGAGGAGATCCGAACGGATCATCGTTCGTTAAATCTGTATAATATTTAATATTACCACCTTGAATAGATTGATAATTGGGATAAAATCCAGTGTGAATATAATTTCGAGGACAGTATAAATTAGATTGAGGTAATGTATCCGACGAATAAAGTGGTGGTTTATCTAACTGTAAATATACATTTCTGACACTATCAAAAGTACGTGGATCTAATGATACAAAACCTTGAGAGGGTTGAGGTAGTTCGTAGAATGAAGAAAAATCGGGAGTAATAGAGGTATTTCTGTTTAAAACAGTGCGATTTTCACATAATGAATCCGTTTTGACGGGTGATACCAAAAAAGTCTTTTGCATTTTTATTTATAAAGATAAAATTATAAATAAAAATGAGTCTTGCATATTTTGTCGGTACATTTGCGGGTATTAATACTACCATTTCATTTTTACCACAAGTAATAAAAATTTATAGACAAAAATCAATTGAAGATTTATCATTATATATGTATTTTATTTATACAATGGGGGCCGTTTCTTGGATTGGTTATGGAATATTAGTTTCTGATTTAATAATTATTATATTTAATGGAATTTCGTGTTTTTTAATTTTATTCGTTTATATTGCATTTTGTATATATAAAAAACCGTTAAAAGATTTTAAATCAACGAGTAATGATTTAATATTATATGAAACGGAATCTATTTCTCATTAAGATAAAATAGATAAAAAAGATAAAACAAAAAATAAATTTTTGTTTTTAAATATCTATATTTTTTTCATAAATCTTTTTTTTTTTTATTATAAAAAAATAATGAACTCCATTAAGGCTATTTCTATCAATTCTTTAAATAATGATGATAAAAGTCAGAGTACATCGTCAATAAATAATATGTGGAAAATAGAAAAATATACCGATCCAAGTGGTAAATTAAATTATAAAATAAGAACGGATAAAGCAAAATCGAAATCAAAAATGAGTGTCAGTAGTGCAATGCCAGCTTTTGGTGTTCCAGGTGCTAAATCGTATCAGACTAAAAATACACCAACATTAAATAGTTCAATTATAAAATATTCACCCATAAAATCTCATAAATCTAAAAAAAACACATCCATAAAAATTCCTACGATTAGTCAAAGTGTTTCTATAGCGACTAAGCCTACAATAGAAGTTATTCCTAATTCTATTAAATCAAATATTGTATCGAAGAGTTCTGAAGTCGTATCGGAGATAGTGTCAAATGTTTTTAATGGAGGATGGTTAACCTTTGAAAGAAATTATAATGGTATATTATCAACTTCACTTTCTTATTTAGTAGATCAAAATGGATATATATCGTATCTGAATGAAAAGGAATTGAGTCAAAAATCATTTTTAAAAGGACATTTATTTTTACATCCATTTTTTTTAAAATATGTAACGTTTTTAATATATTCCGATGGATGGATACCATCGGAATTTCAAATATCTATATGGAGTCAACGAATAGATAAACCATATGAAATTCAAAATATTTATAATTATAAAATAAAAGAAGAAATAATTAATAATCAATTATTTCAAAAAGCAATTGTAAAATCGGTTGATATCTATGTATCTCCTAATTGTCAATTATTTGTGACACTTCATTTTTCAAATCAACCAAAACAAAATCATTCTTTTGGAATCAAATATTCATTATCTTACCAATTGGATACTAAAAAAGAATCATTAGAGACCATTTCAGAATTAAATTTAAATGTATTACAATCAAAGATAAATAATGATAAATCATTACCACAAACGATTGTTTCTCCTATGAGTTCGTCGTCGGAATCTTCAAAAGAGTTAGAAAAAGTTTCTATTTTTAATCCTAATAATACAGACATTCCTAATTTGAGTAATACTATATTTGGTAATATTTCTCTTAAAAAATCAAATATTCCAATTTTTCAAAAAACAAAAGATAAATCTGTATATCAAGATACATTTTCATTATTACAATCTTCTAATACATTATTACAACCACTAAAAATGACTGAAGAATCTTCTGCCATTCCTTTTGACGATTCTTCTAATCAAACAGAAAATGATTTAAAAAATATATTAGATATATTGAAAGATTTAAAACATTAAAATTTTAAGAATGACAATTTTATTAAACTTATTACAAATTTTATAATGATATTAATCATTATAAAATGTATTGAATAAAATATGTGTTAATTTCATTTATCTCAATCGTAAGACTAAATGTAAAGTCGATTCTTTTTGAATATTGTAATCAGATAAAGTTCTTCCATCTTCTAATTGTTTCCCAGCGAAAATCCGTTTCGCACCTCTTAACTTTCATTAAGAGACAGACTGTACCTTAAGCCCATTCTAGTTGACTAAACCATCATTATGAACCAACACCCGTGCGGTCGTTGAAGGAGCATCTTATTCTAGTCATATCGAACTTAGATGCTTTACCTACGGATTGCCCAATCCTAAACGTTTTTACTATGAGCGAGGTCATTACCCTGCCTTTTATTTAAAGTTTCCTCTAAATAAGGAGTAGTTTAGGCTCTAAGGGGTTTCCCGATGAATGAGGTGTTTTGCCAATTATATATGAAATGATAAAAAAAAAATGCATAAAATTCTATCATTTATAAATAATTGACTAACGGCTGGATGTATTAAAAAGACCATCTCAAATGTTTACCCTCCTTACTGTCTTTTCTTGGGAGGCATGCCGTTTTTCAGATCATTATTTCTATCAATTAAATAAAATTGGTGGCTACTATATTTTTATCTTTTTATAAAATGAATAATTATTTTTTGTTATATTAATCCAGCCACATATATATTTTTTATTAATTGTCGAAATTCGTTAATCTTTGTTGATCGGGAGGTATTCCTTCTTTATCTTGAATTTTTTGTTTAACATTTTCAATTGTATCAGATGGTTCTACATCTAATGTAATTGTTTTACCAGTTAGTGTTTTTATAAAAATCTGCATTTTATATTTATAAATTTTTTTTTTAAATCATTTTAAAAAAAAAATATACTAAATTTTCAATATCATTATTTTCTTTTTAGTATATTTATTTTTTTTTATTATTTTACCATAACCGTTAGGATTTGAAGTTTATAATCATCGTTAGGATGAAATAATTTTTTGATTATGATTAATTATTTTTTTAAATTATTTTTATAATAAAAAGAATGAATGATATAGACGTTGAAACGTTAATTGACGATATTTCTACAATCATATCTAATTATTTAAAAAAATCTTCTACCAATAGTGTTATCCCATCTATATATTCTAGAATGAATGATTTAAAAACATTATTACATATTTCTAAATGTGAAGAAAAGGGAAGTCGATGTTTTAAAACAAATAGTTTAGTTGATTCTCCAAATTGTTGGACAGATCCCAATTCAAATCGTTGTCGTAAAATTAATTCCAATGGAAAAGATATTGAACAACGATTAAGACGTTATTTAAATATTAGTAAATCTGTCTATCAACAAAATCAACCTTTATATCAATTATTATTAATGTTTAGTTCTTCTTATATAATTGAATCGTTCGGTCATAACCGAAATTTATATTACAAATTTTTAATTTCTAATTCTTTATATCAGTTATTAACAGATATTTCGTCTAGAAGTCGATCTTCAAAATTATTATCTATTATTCAACGATTAGATACTTTAAAACAATATTCAACTAAACGCGAACGAATGTCTCATTTAAATTTTACGGATGTATTAGAGCGTGCAAATATACAAATGACTCTTACGATGACAAGTAAAAATAAATCCTCTATGAAATTGAGTAAAAGACGAGGAAGATCAACTACACGATCGAGGACACCCAATCGCAGACGATCCATTTCACGACCGAGAACACCCATCAGAGTTAGACAACCTCCAATAAGGACACCAATTCGTAGAAGACCACGTGTAATAAGACGACCACCTCAACCACCTCAACCACCTCAACCTAATGTTATTCCTTCGGACTTAATTCGAACAAATGATTTAATAAATGATATACATTCATTAGATAATAGAATTGCAAATAATTCTATTTTATCAAATGCATCAACTACTGGAAATTGGAATTTAAATGTTTATGATATTCAACAATTATCATCATCTTTACCTTCATCTTTACCAATGTCATCTTTACCTTCATCTTTACCAATGTCATCTTTACCTTCATCTTTACCAATGTCATCTTTACCTTCATCTTTACCTCCTTCTATTCCATCATCTTTACCTCCATCTTTACCTCCTTCTATTCCATCATCTTTACCTCCATCTTTACCTCCTTCTATTCCATCTTCTTTACCTCCATCTTCAGATAGTTATGCTATTGACATTATGCAATCTCCAATATTAGATAGTAATTTATCATATATGAGATCATCTAATTTACCATTACTTGGATATGAACAACCTATTAATTATGATATGTCCTCTTCTGTCGGATCATTATCTTCCGTACCTTCTAGACCATTAAAACACTCGAGATTATCTCCACCGCGATCCGATCATATAGCAATTGATATACCCAGTGATATTCCATCTTCTTTAGGATCATTCTCTTCCATACCTTCTAGACCATTAAGACCATCTAGATTATCTCCACCACGATCCGATCATATAGCAATTGATATACCAAGTGATATTCCATCTTCTTTAGGATTATTCTCTTCAAAACCTTCTAGACCATTAAGACCCTCTAGATTATCTCCACCACGATCCGATCATATAGCAATTGATATACCCAGTGATATTCCATCTTCTTTAGGATCATTCTCTTCCATACCTTCTAGACCATTAAAACCATCTAGATTATCTCCACCGCGATCCGATCATATAGCAATTGATATACCCAGTGATATTCCATCTTCTTTAGGATTATTCTCTTCAAAACCTTCTAGACCATTAAAACACTCGAGATTATCTCCACCGCGATCCGATCATATAGCAATTGATATACCAAGTGATATTCCAAGTTCTTTAGGATCATTATCTTCCGCACCTTCTAGACCATTCAAACCATCGAGATTATCTCCACCACGATCCGATCATATAGCAATTGATATACCCAGTGATATTCCAAGTTCTTTAGGAATACATTCTCTACCACGTGAAGGAAGAAAAGGTAGAAAAGGTAGAAAAGGAAAAAAATCAGATATTTATCCTTTAAAATTTAGTTTACCCGAAAATGAAGAATCCGAACCTATTGCGATTGATATTCCAAGTTCTTTAGGAATACATTCTCTACCACGTGAAGGAAAATCAGATACTTATCCTATCAATTTTAGTTTACCGGAAAATGAAGAATTAGAGGATATTGATGTTAGTCAACTTCGTTTTGAAGACGAACCATCATCAAGTCAGTCCAAATCATCCTATCAACAACAATCAAAATATAGACGATTATTAGATAGAATTGCAAATAAAAATAAAAAACCTCAATTAAGATCAAATACAAATCCAATAGTAAGATATATGATAAATAAAATGTTAGGAGATCGTCCTCGACGTATTAAAAATTAAATCTTAAATATCGAAATAAAAACTAAAAAATTAAATATTTAATATTTAATTTATTGTTTTTAAAAAATTATTGGGAGTAAATCATTAAGCACTACACGATTCACAAATAGTTTCTGATTTTTCGTGATTTGGATCAATTGTAAAATTTTGTGAAGATAAAGCAGATCGAGTTCTTAAATAATAAGAACCAGTTTTTAATTGTTTTTTCCATCCATAAAAGTGAATTTTGTTTAAAATATTCATATCGGGTTTTGATAAATATAGATTAAAACTTTGACTTTGATCGATAAAATATTGACGTGTAGAAGCCATATCAATTAAAATTTTAGAAGACATTTCCCATACAGTTTTAAATACATTTTTAATAGTCATAGGTAATTCTTTTATAGATTGAACACTACCTTTGTTTAAAATTAGGTGATCAATTATTTGTTCATTCCATAAATTAGTCCCTATCAATATATTTTTTAAAGAAGAATTAATGATATAAAATTCTCCAGCATTCGTTCTTCTAACATAATAATTACTAGTTAATGGTTCAAATGATTCAGTATTTCCTAATATTTGAGAGGTTGAAGCAGTAGGCATTGGAGCTATTAATAATGAATTTTTAACACCATATGTTTGAATTTGATGTCTCAATCCATTCCAGTTCAAAACATCTTGATGTAATAGATTATGATCAAATTGATTACATTCAGATTGATTATATAAATCAAAATGAAATTGTCCTTTTGATAAAGGTGAACCATTAAATGTTTGATAAGGACTTGTTTGTTTTGCTAATTCGTTTGATTTTTCTAACGCGTAAAAATAAAGATGTTCAAATATTTGATGATTTAAACATTGAGCTTCTTCTGATTCATATGGAATTAACATTTCCATAAATACATCTGCTAATCCTTGAACTCCAATTCCAATAGGTCTATGTTTAAAATTGGATTGTTTACATTCGGGAAGAGGATAATAATTTTTATCGATAATTACATTTAAATTTTCAACCATAGAATGAACAATATTTTTTAATAAATTAAAATCAAAACTGGGTTGTAAAGATGATTTCCAAATTTCTTGAAAGCCACCAATCCATTTCTTTTCACGATATACAATTGGAAAAGTCATTGATTCTGATTTTATTTGTGTTTGTGTAACTGAATCTAATAATTCAAATGAATAATATTGATAAGATAAATTGTATTTTTTAAGATAATATAATAAAATAGAACAATAAAAACATTCTTTTTTTCCATAAATATCAATTGATATCCAATGATCAAAAGAAGGATTTTTAAGACACGATTTTAATGAAATAGATGCTAAATTACAAACAGCATATTCTTGATCATCACTATATTCTATAATTTCACAACACAAATTAGAACTTTTAATGGTACCTATATTCTGTTGATTTGATAATTTATTACAAGTATCTTTATATAAAATATAGGGAGTTCCCGTTTCAATTTGAGATTTTAAAATCTCAACCCATAATTCACGGGCTTTTATACAAGTTGTATATTTTTTTTCTTGAACTAATTGTAAATAAAGAGTTTTAAACTTATTTCCCCATACATTTTGTAAAGAATGAACATAAACATCTGAAAATAAATACCAATCTCCATCACATTCAACTTGTTCCATAAAATAATCACAAATCCATAGTCCATAAAACAAATCTCTTGCTCTTTCTTCTTCGTGTCCTATATTTCGTTTGGCTTTTATAAAGGCTAATATATCATTATGCCAAGGTTCTAAATACATTGCAAAAGCTCCTTTACGTTTTCCTCCTCCATTATGAGCTAATCCAATCATTGTTTGATAATTATGATTTGTATTAATTTCTAAATCATATAATGTCATTGTTTTATCGATTGGTGTTATTGATTCAATTTTACCAATATTTTTACAAATATCTTTATTTGGATAAATTTCATCTTGATACATTCCTAATCTATATTGAAGTATCATTGATGTGAATGAACATTCTTTTACATCTTTTTCTAATAAATATCCTTTCATAAAAGATATAAAAGAATCTTTTGATATTAGTTCAATAAAAGATGGAATTTTGTTAATATTTATATTATCATTATTCCAAATAATAGTATCATATTCAATTGATAATTCATATAAAATCGAATCATTTGGTACAATCAAATCGTTCAAGATCATTGTTTTTTTGGTAAATAATATTTTATATTTTTCACAAAAAGATAGTAATTCCATTTCAAATTTTGATGGAAATAATATCGTATAAATTAAATGATCAGACAAATCATTTATTTTAATTAAATGACCACATATATAACCATAATAAAACCAATCGGATATATTTTTAAATGAATGACAAAAATCTACAAGTTTGTGATCTTTTAGATAAGGATCTATAAATATGGTTTTTGATCCATAAGGAGCATCAGATAAAGAAACAAAATTTTCTTCTAAATGAGATGAATATTCATTTGTCATTAACAAATCGTGTTGATTTGTCATCGTTACTTTTTGAATCCCTAAAGGAGTTTCTACATTTACAGACACAATACCTTCTTTAATATTAGGATGTTTAATCACTTGTAAAACGGTTTGAAATGTATTATCGTGAGTTAGTACTTTATCGACATTTGGAATAATAGTTGATATGGATTTCCATCCAGTCGAACATAATATTAAAGTATTTGGGTCAAAACATTGATCAATATAACGACTTGTTGCATTATATACACGTAACATTGGCATAATTCCGTTTGAAATTCCGTTTGTACCGTGGATATAGGAATTTTCACCTCTAATATTAGAAATATGAATACCAATACCTCCCGCATATTTAGAAATGATAGCCGCATCTGAAATGGTTTTATAAATTCCAGTGACAGAGTCACTCGTACCGACTAAAAAACACGACGCCATTTGAGGATTGATTAATCCAGCGTGATATAAAGTGGGAGTTGCGTGAATATAATTTCCATTCATCATATATTGAAATGTTTTTTTTACTTTTGGAAAATCTTTTTCATATAAAAAAAGAGCTACACGAAAAAATAAATGTTCAATACGTTCTTGAACACCATTATGATTTTTTAATAAATAAGAACGATATAAAGTTTTCCATCCAAAATAAGTAATTGAAAATTGTGTCACTGATTTTACACATTCTTGAAATAATGATTCAATCGATTCTTTATTATCTAGAATAAATTGATAAAAAGAGGAATGTAATATAGGTTTAGATTGTCCCATTATATCTTGATTTGATTGTATTGAAATCATTGTTTCAACAAAAGAATCTTTTGTTTGAAGAGAATGTAAATGAAAAGATAACTGTAAAGCCATTTTTTCAAATTTGGGATTTCGATTGGATTGAGAAATAAAATATTGAATACAAGTGTCATAAAATTGTTCATAACTGATATCAAAAGATGGAAGAATTTCTATAATTGATTTTTGAATATTATCATCTAGTTGAGACAATAAAGATTGACAATTCATCGGAGAAGTCATTTGAGAATTATATAGTATTTTTATAATAAATTCATTTTTTTAATTAGATGGTTTTTTAATTTGTAATTCTTGATGCATCCAATCATACTGTGTATAAGGATAATACCAATAATATTTTGGATTAATAGGCATATAAGATGTATTGGGATAGGTGTCTGGTAATGTATAATTATAGTATGGACAATTTGAAACATATTTTACTCCCACTGAATACATTGGTGGATATGTATTATATTTTCCATCGGTCGTAGTATTAATTAGATCGGGATGCAAATGAACAGAGGATGCATTTAAACTATTTGATTGAGTTTGGTATCCTTTACCAAAATTCATAGCACATCCATAGACGGGAAGTTGTTGATTTGAATTCATTTTATTATCTCTTATTTTTTTAGAAAAATTTATAATTTGTAAAAAAAAATATTTTAAGAAAATTATAATTTGT